>Ga0208039_1000076_pt1 | contig 95052 bp, 84 predicted proteins | sample June2015DPH_20_1_2_FD_184722 | JGI IMG/M metagenome (GOLD analysis project Ga0208039, IMG submission 184722) | Peatland microbial communities from SPRUCE experiment site at the Marcell Experimental Forest, Minnesota, USA - June2015DPH_20_150... | ecosystem: Environmental > Terrestrial > Soil >... | reverse complement strand
GCTGAGGATACTGCAGGAGGCAGCTATGCCATTTGGATTGCAGCCATGGCACCTGATCGTGATTGCCGTTGTGGCGCTGCTGGTCTTTGGACCCTCACGCCTCCCTGACATCGGGCGCGGAATGGGCCGAGCTCTCAGAGAGTTCCGCAACGGGACCAAGGAGATGACTGAATCCTTCCGCGAGGAGATCAGCCAAAATCCGGGCACCCCTTCCACCTCGTCCCCCGCGACCAGCTCTGTGAATCCCCCGGCGCCCAGTGGTCCCTTTTGCAATCAATGTGGTACCGCAAACCCTGCCGGAGCTCGCTTCTGCAGCAACTGTGGTGCGCAGCTAGCAGCGTAATGCCCATTCTGCCTGTCGCCAAGATCGGGCCGCCATGCCCGAGAGATGGGCATTGGAGATATCCGGTGGGCCTCCATGGTTGAAAAACGGATGACCTTCCTGGAGCATCTGGAGGAGCTCCGCACCCGGATTCTCATCTCCGCGCTGGCGATCTTAGTTGTCACGGCCGCCGGGTTTTTCTTTTCGGACCCCATCCTGAAGCTTCTGTTGTTGCCCTCGGGTGGCCTTCAACTGAGGGCCTTTGGTCTCCTCGACGGCTTCATGATCAAATGGCGCATTGCTCTGTACACGGGAGTGGTGATCTCCTTCCCGGTCTGGGCATACGAACTGTACAGTTTCATCTCTCCTGGCCTGATGCCCAATGAAAGGAAGATCCTCTTCCCCCTGCTGGGAGGATCGCTGGTGCTCTTCCTGCTGGGCGCCGCCTTTGGTTTCTACCTGCTGTTGGGCATGATCCGGGTGTTGATCGCCCTCTACCCGAAGGAAGTTCAATTCCTGCCCTCCGCGGACGACTACATCTCCTTCGTGACCTTCTTCCTCCTGGCCTGCGGCCTGGCCTTTCAGTTGCCGACGTTGATCGTCATCCTGGTCCAACTTCGCATTCTCAATTCCAATTTGTTGAGGAAGCAGCGGCGCATCGCATACTTTGCGCTTTTTGTTTTTGCCGAGATCATCACCCCCGTTTCGGATCCGATCGTGGCCCCGCTCACGGTCATGATTCCCCTGATTATCTTGTATGAAGCCAGCATTTTCCTGGCCGTGCGCATCGAAAGGCGGCGCCCAGTTCCAGGCCTGGCGAGGTCTGGCCCGTAGGGAAAAGGGAGTGGCGGTCACCCAGGAGGCTCTTCTGGGGCGAGTCGCCCCGATCGCATCTGTCTCAACCGCCCATCACCGCCTTCAGACCAAAAGAGGCACCATCGCCGCAGGAGGCCATGGGGCGCCCTCGCCGTCCGGTCAAGGGGTGACCCGTCAACCCAGCGAGGACGGGTCCCTGGTTCATTGCGGGACGTCCAGGATGAGTGCCGACTCTCGATCCAGGATCAAACCAGAGGGCGCGCGAAGCTCGCGCAGGTCTATCCGGGCCGGCTCGCTGGCGAGATAGCTTTCACACCCTCGTGGGGCGCCCCCTCAAGGATCCCCGCTCCTGGGCAGCAGGAGTGAAGCCTGTGCACATTCGACCCATGCAGCCGGACGACCTGGAGTTCGCCTGCCGCTGCGCAGGACAGGAAGGCTGGAGAACCGAGACCAGCCCCGAGTTCCAGGCGGACCTTGAATGTGATCCATTGGGTTGTTTTGTCGCCGAGGAGTCGCAGGGGCCTGTCGGCCTGTGTATTTCCGTCGCCTATGGCGCCGTGGGCTTTCTAGGCGAGTTGATCGTCCTGCCCTCGCACCGCCGAATTGGAATTGGGTCGGCCCTTTGCGAGCGCGCGCTGAGGCATCTCAAAGATCAAGGCACCGAAAGCATATTCCTTGATGGGGACGAGAACGCCATACCTATGTATGAGCGGTTCGGGTTCCGCAAGCTCTTCCGCCGTCCTCGCTTTGCGGGACCAGTTGCCTATGGCTCGGACCGAGCCGTCCGGGGAATGCTGGTGAAGATCTGCCTCGGGTGGAATCGCTGGACCGGGGTACCTTCGGAGCAGATCGATCTTTCTTCCTTCGCAGGAACTTCGCGCTCTACCCGGAGCTGTGTGCCGTTCTTGAGGACCGCGGGCAAATCCTCGGGTTTGTCATGGGCCATCTGGGTTCTGAGTGTGTAGCCGTGGGACCCTGGATAGCGTCCCCCGACCTGGTTCGGCCCGGGAGGCTCATCGAAGGCTTGGCGGCAACGTTGAGGGGAACGAGCGTCAGCCTGGGGATTCTGGGGAGCAATGCGCGGGCAACTCAAGAGGCTCACGCGCTTGGACTGGAAGAGTCAAGCGGAGAGACCTGGCGAATGGTGTGCGGGCCTGCTGGCCACCTCGAGGATGAACGCTGGGTTCTTGCCATTGGATCACCGGCGCGCGGATAGCAAACCACCGGGTGAGGAGTCAGATCCCGTTCAGGTTGCCCGCGTCTGCGAGCGACCCTCGGTCCCGACCCCATCCCGTCGAAGAAGAGAGGCAGGCTTCATCCCCGTTCGGTGCGGACCTGGGGGCCTATCTGGGAAGCCTATCCCTCCTTCACCTGACCCTCCGCACAGAGCCGTCCGTGCCTTCCTGATCGAACCGGGCGCGGGAGGCCTGACTAGTGACTGTTCATCCTCTGAAAGATTTGATCCAGATCTTCCCGTGAGCCCCTGCGCAGCCATTGCGCCTGCCCGATCGCCAACTCATATTCATCCTCGGCCAAGCCTTTCAGGGTGGCAGTCGCGACCTCCTCGGGCGGAATGCCTCTTTCCGCTTGCCCTCGGCCTTGCCGGGCGCCCCTGTCCAAGTTCGTATCCACCGTCGGGGGAATCACCTCAAAGACTCTCACCGACGTGTCCCTCAACTGGTGTCGCAGGGACAAGCTGAAGGAGTGGATCGCCGCTTTCGTTGCGCAGTAGACCGGCATGATCGCCAAGGGGATGAAGCCTAACCCGGAGGAGACGTTGACGATCGCGGCCGACTCCTGCCTCATAAGATGAGGGATGAATAGAGCGGTGAGATGCACCGGTCCGAGAAGATTGACCGTGATCTCATCCTCTCCCGCCCGGAGGTCCTCCGCTCCCTTGCGGAAGTCGATCTGCCGCTGAATACCCGCGTTGTTGACCAGGATGTTTAGGTCCGGGAAACCTCGCGTCGCCCAATCCAGCAGGGATTGCCTCCCGGCCGTGTTGGCGACGTCGCACTGCAGAGTGTTCAGCTTGGGCAGCTTGCGCCGCGCCGCGTCCAAGACCTCTTTCCGTCGGCCACAGATCAAGACTTGATTGCCCTCCTTCAAAAGGACCCCAGCCAAGGCAAGACCGATCCCGGTGCCGCCACCCGTGATCAAGATCGTGTTTCCTGTGGTCTTCATCCCTGCCTCCGGACTTCAGTAGAAAAGCCACCCTTCGACCCATCCTGCCAGGAAGAGAAGCATTGGGCTTCCTGCTTCGAAAGAGCAGCGAAGCTGGCTCCGACTGGCCGGACATGTCCCGGGTCTTGTGGGATGGTCCGTGGTTGGTCAGGCTGCCAGCCGCCTTGCCTCACTCACTTTTTCCGGGATCGCGGCCTTGGCCCATGCCTCCGCATTGTGCGGAATCATACCAGCCATGCCTGGCCGACCTCCAGGAACGCAGGAGGCACGGTGCCGGCCCGCGTCGCCTCCCCCGGCCTCCGCCCGCCATCGGGCCGGTCAAGGGATTCTTTCCCGGCGACTCGGAAGCGGCCGCAGTGGGGATCCGCAGACTCACGTCCAGCGCAGTGTTCGGATTCTCGTCGGCCTGGGTCCCCGAGATGCCGATGCCTGGGAGGGACCTGCGGCGCAGAAGGCCCAGACGCCCCGTGCGCTTGGACCCTTTATCCCTCAGAAAGTGCGATGCATGTCGGCATCTCAGGAGAGCAGGATGCTCAACGCTACCGCCAAGTTGGGGTGTCCGGGCGCCAGCACAGACCTCGACATGGCGGCACCCGCCTATGACGTTGCCTCCAGTTTCTGTTGACAGTCCAGCTGGGGACTTGCTTTGGAAGGGAGGGTTGAGGGAAGGCCGTCCATCTGAGGCGCAACGGACGGATCAGGAAGACCGAGCGGCCCTGGCCTGGAATCCAGGGCCGCTCCAGGTATCTGCGCTAGGTCAGGTCAGGACCCGATCCCGCGTTTCATTTCGTCATACTGCTCTTTGGTGATTTCCCCTCTGGCATAGCGGCGCTTCAGAATCTCGATCGGCGTTTCAGAAGCCGGGGGAAGTACTCCGCCTCCTGCGCCGCGTCCCCCCGGCTGCACCAGCGAGACCACAGCCAGGACGATCAGCAGGAAGAAAAGAAATGTCACCAGGGTACCAGCCAGCCCGAATCCACCCATCCTGTAGGGACCCATCATGCCCCGGTAGCCATACGCGAGAGGAGCCCGGGTTGCCAGCGGGACAATTACCGCAGCGGCGGCTCCCAGTACGAGAACCACGACGAGCACGATGAGAACGATCGATACCGCCTTGCTCATATCCGCTACCTCCTGAGTTCCCTGGCACGTCCAGTGACGTGCCAGGCAGCACCGTTTGCAACTGTTTCTCTACGGGGATGCCTCCGCCTCCGGGTGAAACGAGCCTTCACTCAGGCGGTTGGCCGCACCCCCAGAGTGAGGGACAGGTCCATCTGTTTTCCGTTTCTCTGGACCGTCAGGGTGATCGTCTGCCCAGCTTCAGTCGAGCCAGCCACATACGTGAGCAGGTCGTCCATGCCGTGGATCGCGGTTCCATTGATCGCGGTGATGACATCTCCTCCCACGCGCACCACCTGCCCGTTCAGCGTGACCGACTGACTGCTGCCCAGCAGTCCGGCCTTGGCCGCCGGCCCACCAGGGGCGACGTCCTCGATAAGGGCACCTCGAGCGTTTGGATTCAGCCCCATGGCCTGTGCGAGAGCGGGGGTCAGGGTCGTGCCGCTGATCCCAAGATAGGGGGTTTGGTGCTGACCCGTCTGGATCAATGAGGGAACCACCTTGCTCACGATGCTCGCCGGGATGGCGAAGCCGACCCCCGAAGAAGACTGCGAGGCCGATTCAATGGCTGAGGTCACCCCGACGACGTAGCCATTCTCGTCGAGAAGGACCCCGCCGGAGTTACCCGGGTTGATGGGCGCATCCGTTTGAATCACATCGGGAATGGAGTAGCTGGCTCCCTGAATGGAATTGCTTTGCACTGGCAGACTGCGCCCCAGTGCACTGATGATCCCGACGGTCATCGTGTTTTGCTCCCCGAAGGGATTGCCAATGGCGATTGCGATCTGCCCCACCACGACCTTCGAGGAGTCGCCTAGCTGCACGGGGTGAAGCAATGCCGAGGATGCACTGACCTGAATGACCGCTAGGTCAGTGTTGGGGTCGGTTCCGACGACCTTGGCCGGCAGGGTCGTGCCATCTGGAAAAGTTACCTGGACACTTTGAGCCCCGTCCACCACGTGATTGTTCGTCACGATGTGCCCCTGCATGTCCCACACGAAACCCGACCCCAGGGCCTCCTGAGTACCTCCAAAGCGAGTTTGGGCACTTTGCTCGACGTTGATTGTCACGACCGACGGGCTGACCCGCGCGTAGATCTGTTCCAGCACCTGTTGGTAGGCATCCAGTGTTGTTGCCGAGGTCGTAACCGGGTTCTGGGAGGACCCGCTGGCCGCGACGGCGGGAGCGGGCTGCGCCACAACGGCCGCCGAAGACGACGGAACTGCTCCACTAACCAACGCCGAGGGGGAGCAAGCGCTGGCGATGATTGAGCCGAGCGCGGCAACCGCAACGACGCTGAAGAGTTTGAGATTCTGGTTCATTCTTGATACTCCTTTAGATGTTTGTTTCAGACTTCTAGCCCATGTGTCTACCGAGACTCTGATGGTTCCCCGAACCTTTCGGCCGGCCCTCCATTCGATCAGCCGACCGGCGGACATGGTTGCCTCAATGTGGGATCCCCCCTTTCTGACAAAGCGCGATCTCCTGGTGGCGTCACGACTGCAGAAACGGTTAAAGGGCACAACGATCGACATAACTTCCTCGGACCGCGGTCTCGAACCAGCAGGAGACCTTCAGTGGCCTGTTTCTTGCGCCTCCGGGTCCCGGTCTTCCGGTGATCCGGGTCCTCCGTGGCCGGGCTGCGGCCTCTCAGATGCTTTCCGGTCCTTTCTTTTGCAGTTTCCCATGAGAAGATGACGACTCCATGAACTTCTTCCTTAGAGTTAGATTACAAGGCCGCCGGAAGGGACCTCACGGCCGGGGCTGGATTCCGCGCTGGCGGGTGGGGCCAGGGCAGGATGGGGGGTGCCGGGCTGGTCACCGCCGCGCCTGGGCTCTTTACGACCCGGTCCCCCTGCCTTCACCCCACCCCCCCATTACCTCGCTCTCCGTGCCATTGCTTGACCCAAGCTCCACCGGCACCCTTTGGCACCCTCACGGGAGAAACGGGGAGGGCCGTGGTTTCCGGTTGGGAACCTTTGCGCGCAATGCCTCGTCTCTATGTTTAAGGGGAGGTGGCCATGAAAACCTTCCGGCAACCCATGTTTGCGCTCATGCTCGTCTGGCTGATTGTGGCCAGCAGTTGCGGGCCTAAGCCCAATGTCCCGCCGGCCACCGCCGGCCCGACTTCTCCAGGGACGGGAAATGTTCGCCCTGCCAGCGTTGCGGTCGCCCAGTCCATGGCGCCGCGCGCCAAGAACCCGCCCGTGCCACCCGAGGACCTCAGGGCTTTGGCAGCCGGAAACGCCCAGTTCGCCTTCGACCTTTACCGATCGCTGCGCGGTGGAAAAGGCAATCTCTTCCTTTCTCCGTACAGCATCTCTATCGCGCTGGCGATGACATTCGGCGGGGCCGAAGGAGCTACCGCGAGCCAGATGGCCGAAACAATGCACTTTGCTCTTCCCCCCTCCTCGTTGCACCCGGCATTCAACGCCTACTCGCAGGACCTTCAGGCCCGCGCTGCGGCCTCGAAAGGTGGTACGCCCTTCGAGCTGAGCATCGCCAATTCCCTCTGGGGCCAAAAGAACCTGCCCTTCCGCAACGACTTTCTGGATTTGCTCGCGGAGAACTATGGGGCAGGACTGCGGCTGGTGGATTTCGCCTCCAACCCCGAGGCCGCTCGACTGGCAATCAACCAGTGGGTGAGCGATGAGACCAAACAGAAGATCCTTGACTTGATCCCGGCCGGTGCCGTCGACCCCATGACGCGCCTCGTGCTGGCCAACGCCATCTATTTCAAGGCGGGATGGCAGAGCGCCTTTGACAAGGACGCAACCCAGTCCGAGCCCTTCCACCTCTTGGACGGCTCGACCGTGAAGGCCTCGATGATGAAGAAAACGGGGCAGTTTGGATACGCGCTGATGAGCGGGTACAGGGCCATAGATCTCCCGTACCAAACCGGGAGTCTGTCGATGTGGATTCTTCTGCCGGACCCGGGCCAGTTCCAACCGGTTGAACAGCAACTGAATCCCGGCCTGATCGCGGATCTGGCCGGTAACGTGAAGTACGGCTCCGTCGACCTGGGCATACCGAAGTTCAGCTACGAATCATCCTTCAATCTGAACGAGACGCTGAAAACCCTGGGGATGACAGACGCCTTTGATCCGGACCGGGCCGATTTCTCCGGCATGGACGGGGAACACGACCTGTACATCGGTAACGTGATGCACAAGGCCTTTGTGTCGGTCGATGAGAACGGCACCGAGGCGGCAGCCGCCACGGCGGCAGCCATGGAGGCGAGTGCGGTGGAAGCTGGTGCTCCGATCACCTTCACCGTCGACCGACCTTTCATCTTCTTCATTCGTGATGACCAGACTGGAAGCCTTCTTTTCGTGGGGCGAGTCTTGGACCCTACCGGCTAACACCGCCCCCGCCACTTTGAAAGGAGCCCGCCGCCAAGAGCGCGCGGGCTCCTTGTTTGTCGCGCCCCGTCCCCGCAGGCCCCTGGGCGAATGGCGGCGCGCTGAGGCCCTTCCGGAAAGGGCGGGATCTTCAACCCGCCTGAAGTGAGGCCGCAGACATAAGACGATTTCGTGAGGCTTTCTGGCGGGCGACCTTCGCGAGCCCCTGCCGGGGCCGCTCCCCGTCCGGACTCAGGGCAGCCACGCGGCGCTGAAACACGGGTAGAATCGCCCTTCGTGGAACCGCAAATCCCTGACAATGGAGCGCCCCTGCCATGATCACCGTACAAGCCGCTATTCTTGGCATCGTTCAAGGCTTGACCGAGTTCATGCCCATCTCGAGTTCCGCCCACCTCATCATTGTCCCCTGGCTGTTTGGCTGGAAGGACCCTCTCCTGGATAGCCTCCAATTCGATGTGGCCTTGCATCTAGGGACACTCCTGGCGGTACTTGTTTATTTCGCCTCCGATTGGGTTCGGCTCATCCGGGCAGGGGTGGCAAGCCTGGTTCAGCGGCGGATTGGAAATGACCCTGACCGTCGCCTGGCGTGGCTCCTCTTCATTGGATGCATTCCGGGGGGGATCGCCGGGGTCCTAGGCGAAAGCAAGATCGAGCAACTGTTCCACCAGCCGAATACTCTCATCAAGGCACCCGCTATGATCGTGATGGCCATCATCATTGTCCTCCTGGCTCTTTGCTTGTTCGCCGCCGAACGGCTGGCGAAGCACACACGAAAAATGGATTCCCTGTCGCTGCGGGATGCGCTCGTGATCGGCGTGGCCCAGGCCTTTGCGATCTTCCCCGGCGTTTCCCGTTCGGGCAGCACGATCACCGCAGGGTTGGGGGTCGAGCTGGAGCGAGATGCGGCTGCCCGTTTCTCCTTTCTGCTGGGCGCCCCCATCATTGCGGGCGCAGGTCTCAAGAGCCTTTGGGACATCTACAAGCAGGCGGGAGGGGGCTTCAGCCACGCCGAATGGAACCTCGTCCCGATCGGCGTTCTTGCGGCAGCCGTCAGCGGATTCTTCTGCATCCGCTACTTGCTGCGCTACCTGCGGCAACACTCGACCGACATATTCGTCTATTACCGCTGGGGGCTGGCCGCTCTGATCATTCTGGTGGCCGTTCTGCGGGGATGAGGCGGGAGGGCCGAGTCCCACCCGGTGAGACGCCCCTACTCCGGCCTTGCACAGGTGAGGCCCGTTGACCAAGGCGAGGGGTCCTTCCTCTTTCGGGACGGCGCGGGCCGCCATGAACTCTTGCGGGCTGAGGTTGTTGGAGCAGCCCTAGCCCGAGGCGACGTGGGGGGGCGAGTCCAAACATCCCTCCTGGCTCATCTTGCCAGCCCATCCATCCTGCCAGATCCTGCACCCTTTGGAACCGCTCTCTCTGAGAACCGGGGCCATCAGGTAGCCAGGCCTCTTCCCTCTCCCACCTCCTTCTTCATCGACTCCGCCTTCGAGCAGACCAAGATGGTTCTCTTGAGCGGTGGAGGAGCTCAATGCCCAAGGCGGGTGTCCTGTGCGGACCAGGCCCCGGAACGCGGCTTCGGTTCGGCTGGGCGGCAAGGCGGTTGTCCGCTGGCCCTTCGTCTTAGTTGGCTCGGCCTGGGCCGCATGCCCTTCCTTGCGGAATCGGAAATGGACCGGCCCTCTCTATTTCCGAGAGCCGCCGGATTCGGCAGCAGACGGCGATCTTTCCTCGCCCAGGGCCCAGACCGGATCTGCCTTGGGCATCGATCCAGATCTGTGGGCTGTATCAAAGCGGGCTCTGCCCGAATGCAAAGTCGCCGGGTCTCTCCAAACGCGGCCCTCGGTGCGCCTCTCCATGCCGGAGCTGCCTCCGGGGGAAGCCGGGGTGGACACCTCCCAAACGGCTCGTGGAATCTCGCCGCTCAGGACGGGGCAAGCCGATCAACCGCCTGACTGGTCTTCAACTTCCTCCAGCGCTTCCCGATCAACCTTTCGTTTGACCGAATCTCTCGTTGGAGCAACAATTGCGGCATTGAGAGAAGCGCGATCAGCTCGCGATTGATCTGGTAGGACGGGTTCAACGCCGCCCAGGACCGGATCGCCTGCGGAGGGAACCGGGCCCGGGCCGATCCATCTCAAGCAAAGAGGCGGGGCTGGTCCCCAGGGGGCAAGACCGTCCCCTCCAATCTCTGGAACCCGCCGACATCATCGCGGTGATTCTCCGCACAGGAGGCCGAATTCCATGGAAGTCATTCGCAACGTGCACCACATTCCCGGGATCGTTGCAAACCCCTATCTGATTATTGACCCCGATGGGTTGACATTGGTCGACACGGGTTTGCCGGGCAGCCACAAAAAGATCCTGCGGTACATCGCCAGCTTGGGGCATCGCGCGGATGAACTGAAATGCATCTTGATTACCCACGCCGATTTTGACCACGTCGGTGGGCTTGCGCCTCTCAAGTCTGCGAGCGGGGCCAAGGTGTATGCCCACCCAATTGAAGCCGAGGCGATTGCGGCCGGACACTCCTCGCGTGAGCTGAAGCCCAAGAATCTGCTGCTGAGGCTGTTGTTCCGGCTGACCAGTAAGCTGGTGCGGGTCTCCCCCATGAAAGTGGATGGATTCTTGAATGACGGCCAGGAACTGCCGGCCCTGGGTGGCCTGCGTGTGCTCGCGACACCCGGTCACACCCCGGGACATGTCTCCCTATTCTCGGAATCCACCGGCATACTCTTCTCGGGGGATTCGCTCATCTCAACCAAGGAAGGCCTGCGCGGATCCCATGGGGCCAACACTTGGGATCAGGCCAGGGCGGACAGCTCGCTGAGGGCGCAAGCGGCCCTGGGCGCCCAGATCATCTGTCCGGGACATGGTCCCGTCGTATTCGGGGCGGTAGGCAAGATCCCGACAACCTGAGAACAGGTCGCTTTGAGCGTCCGAAGACCGAGGCGACCCGGATCGCACCCTTGCTCGGGTGGCCTCGCCGAGAAAAGCAGATTGCGGGCATCCCTCCGGCGTGAACCGGATCGGTTGGGAAGCCACGGCAACCGTGCCTCAGTCCCCAGCGACGTCCACTTGACCTCGGACCGGAACCCTATTCGCACGGCGCCTCAGGAGAATGATGGAGAACCCTATGAATCCCGCCATTGACGTCCAGTCCCTTCAGAAGAGTTTTGGCGATCTTCAGGCACTGCAAGGCGCGACCTTCCACGCCGCGTCGGGAGAGGTGCTCAGCTTGCTGGGCCCCAACGGGGCCGGGAAGTCCACAACGATCTCGATCCTCTCCGGCTTGCTCGAACCCAGCGGCGGCGAGGCCTTCATTATGGGCCACTCGGTCATCCGAGAGCCGGGAGCAACCAAAGCCCTTCTGGGGGTCGTTCCCCAGGATGTCGCCCTCTACGCCGATCTGTCCACTCGAGAGAACTTGGTCTTCTGGGGCAAGATGTACGGTCTGCGCGGCCCGGGGCTTCATTCGCGCGTGGCCGAGGTGGTCGACATCATCGGGCTGGCCGATCGCCAAAGGGATCCCGTCGGAAAACTTTCCGGCGGCATGAAGCGGCGTCTCAACATCGGCGTGGCCTTGCTTCACAAGCCCGCCGTCATCATCATGGACGAACCGACCGTCGGGATCGACCCGCAATCACGCCGTCACATCCTGAACAACGTCAAGGAACTCAACCAGCATGGCATGACCGTGCTCTACACGACCCATTATATGGAAGAGGCCGCCGAGCTTTCCGACCACATCGCCATCATGGACAGGGGCAAGGTCATCGCCTACGGCACCCCCCGGGAACTGGTTCAGATCGTAGGGGAGCAGACCCGCCTGGACCTGACCCTCAACATGCCGTCCGAGGTCGTCCTGCCCGCATGGCAGAAAGTGGAGGGCGTCTCGAGAGTCTGTGCGGAGGATGGAAAGATCACAGCCCTGGTGGACGACTCCAACCGGGTGCTGCCTCGCCTGTTCGATGCCGCCACCCAGGCCGGGGCGCGCATCACTTCCGTGGACATCCAGGAACCCAACCTGGAAACCGTCTTCTTGCATCTCACCGGGAGAGCGCTGCGGGACTAGGGCCAGATTCCGCGGCAGGCAACCGCAAGGCACGGAGATGGACATGAAGATTCTGGACATCGCATTCAAAGACCTGACGCGCTCCCTGCGAAGCCTTTTCGCCATCGGGATGACGGTCATCGCTCCGCTGCTGGTGACCAGCCTGATCTATCTGGCGTTCGGCGCCACGTCCGCTGGGTCCCCAGGCTTACCCGCCCTGAAGGTCGGCATCGTCAACCTCGACCGAGCGCCATCCGGTGCCAATGGCGAGGCGAACCTCGGCCAGGCCATCCACGACATGTTTTACGACAGCCGCGTCAGATCCTGGATCACGGCCAGCGACTACCCCGACGAGGCTTCTGCCCGGGCAGCAGTGGACCGGCAGCAAATCGGCGTCGCGGTCATCGTCCCCTCCGGTTTCACGACGGACCTGGTCGAGAAGGGGAAGACTCTTCCAGTCGCGATCGTTCAGGATCCTACCCTGACCATCACTCCCCTGGTTGCGCGCGACATGGTCCAGACTGTGCTGGACGGCTTTTTGGGTGGAGGCATCGCCCTGGGGACGATCGGACAGCGTGAGGAATCCCTTGGAATCTCAATGACCCCCGCCCAGCAGTCGTCTCTGACCCAGGAATACGGAGAGTGGTACGTCGGGTTCCAGCAGGATCTGCTTGACCGCCCTGACCTGGCGGTCCTGGCCATGGTCGCCCCCGCCGCAGGACGGACCAGCGCCGCCAACCCGACCCGCTCCCTCATGGGCTTGGTCATGTCCGGGATGATGGTGTTCTTTGCTTTCTTCACCGGCGCGTATTCCATGTCCTCCATCCTGCGCGAGCAGGAGGAAGGCACCCTGGCGAGGCTGTTCACGACGTCCACGAGCCGGACCTCCATCTTGGCCGGGAAGTTCCTGGCCGTGATCCTGATGGTGATCCTGCAAGGATTGGTGCTGATGATCGCCGCCCATTTCGCCTTCGGGGTGAACTGGGGCGACCCCCGGGGGGCGGCCCTGGCCCTGGTCGGACAGGTCGTCGCGGCGGCCGGCCTGGGGGTGCTCCTCATCTCGTTCATCAGGAATTCGAAGCAGATGGGACCCGTCCTGGGCGGCGGATTGACCGTCCTTTCAATGCTGGGCGGGTTGTTTACGGTCGCAGTGCCGAACGTCCCCGAGACCTTCAATCTGGTCTCCCAGTTCACACCGCAGGGTTGGGTGATCAAACTCTGGCACATCGTCCTGAGCGGTCAGCCAACGGCCGACCTGCTCAGCCCACTCGCGGTGACGGTGGGGCTTGGAGTTGCCATGTTTGTCTTGGGGGCAGCTGTTTTCCGCAGGCGGCTTGCGTGAGCGGTCAAGGATGCCGCCGGAGGGAGGGAACAACTTTCTCGAACTGCCCGGCGATGGTCTGGAGCATCATCCGGCTCGGCGCTGGGTATCCCGGCGGAGGCCCCCAAGGCCTCGCCCGGGGAGGCTGGAACCTCCTGGAAGCTGTCTGCAATCCCGGACTTCGACCCACCTGGCCAGCCTATTGATCTTGACCTGGTCCCGGGAGAAAGAGAGAAACCCCATGAGAATTCTGGACCTTGCCGGGAAAGATCTGTCCCAAATCCTTCGGGACCGGAAGTCGGCGCTCTTCCTGGTCATCATGCCCATCGGCTTCACCTTCTTCATGGGATTCGCCCTGGGCGGCACGGGACAACCCAAAGATACGCGCATCGCGCTCGGGTGGGCGAACCAGGATCCGGACGGTGCACTGAGCCAGCAACTCCATGCCATGCTTTCCCAGTCGGAAGACCTCCGCCTCCTGGAAGTCGATCCTGCCAGCTCCCAGGATCTGGTCGCCCAGGGGAAAGTCAGTGGGGTGCTCCTCATTCCCGCAGGGTTCAGCCAGGACAGCCTGGAGGGGAGGCGCGCCCAGTTGAATCTCATTGTGGACCCCGCCTCCAGCACAGGGCAGTTCCTGTATCAGACCCTGCGAGGACCGGTCAGCGAGCTGATGAGTTCGGTGGAGATCGCCCAACTTGATGTGGAGTCCATCGCCAGCCAAGTACCTCAGGACGCGTCAGCCCAGAGGGAGGAAAGGCTGACCGCTTTGGCTGCCGCCTCTCAGGCCTGGGCCAAGGCAAGCGGAGCTGCCCAGGTCCAGATGCAGGTGGCGGTCATTTCGCCGCAGGGGGTCCCCTTTGGGGGCAACCCCTACAACCAAAGCTCTCCCGGCATCCTGGTTCAATTCGCGATCTTCGGGTTGATCACCTCCGCCCAGATCCTCGTCCAGGAACGCAAGTCGCGCACGCTGCAGCGACTCATGACTACGGCGATGAAGGCCTGGGAGATTATTGCCGGGCACATGCTTGCCATGTTTGCCATCGTGTTCCTGCAGTCGGCGCTTCTGATAGCATTTGGTCAGTGGCTGTTGAAGGTCAACTATCTGCGCCAGCCGTTGGGAACGCTGCTCGTGTCGCTGGCCCTCTGCCTGTGGGTGGCCAGCCTGGGTCTGCTGATCGGCGTCGTGGCGAGAGGGGATGAACAGGTCATCCTCTATTCTCTGCTGGCGATGTTCCTCTTCTCCGGCCTGGGTGGCGCGTGGTTCCCTCTGGAAGGAGCCGGCAGGACCTTTGCCGCCATCAGTAAGCTGATCCCCTCGACCTGGGCCATGACCGGGTTCCAGAACCTCTTGATCCGGGGCCAGGGGCTGGACTCCGTCTGGAGGCCCGCCTTGATCCTCTCGGCCTATGCGCTGGCTTTCTTCGCGGTGGCACTCTGGAGGTTCAGGAAAGCCGCGGTGTGAATCCGGGCGGAGAGCCACGGGGGGCGAGACCTCACGGGCAGGCCATTTGCCCTTGGCCTCGGCGGCCGGGCAGGCTGTGACCGACGCCGCTCTGAGGATTCCGGTTCCTGGCCTCCGCAACGGGATTCCGACCTGCCCGCCACAATCCGGCGTTATGGCTCGCCGGGGTCCGGCGCCCGATCCTTGCCACCCTAGGCGGCTCCTCTTCCCACGGCCGACTTGGCGCCGGCAGGCACACGCCCGTAGGGGCCCTTTCCTGCAGAATTGACCCGCCGCGCACTGACTGACACTCGGCGAATGAATCCGTCACGCGAGTCACTACCTTCCTGCGCGGCCTCGGTGTATTCTTGTGACGAAACACTGGCTCGCTAACGTCAGGCAGTCGGCAAGCGCCACCCCCGATCTGGCTCAGTCTCCGTGGAGAGATTCCGATGATTGTGGATTCCTGCCCAGCGCTTTCCCCTTCGGATCTATGGACGGCCGCGCCCACCCTCTCGCCCCGTGTGGGGAAGCTGCGCGATCAGTTTTGGTCCTTCTACGAACGGCAGTACACGAACGAGGTTCGTTCCTACACCACCGGCACACCCTGGGACATGGTCTATTCGATCTGGAGCTGGACGAACGTTCCAGAAGTCGCCCTGTTCCAGAAAGGATTCCGGTCCTATCTCCTGGCCGCGGCCACGCGGGTGCAACTCCCAGCGGGATTCTGGGAGCAGCCGCTCGCCGTCCGGCAAGCTCTCTTCTTCCGTGAGGTCGTGAGCCGCTATCTGCCCGTGCAGATTCTGGATGAGGAGCTGATCGTCGGTTCTCATTTCTCCACGGCCCTCTCGCGCTGCCTGAAGAAAGGAGAGGCCCGCGCACGAGATCGGGAGGAGAAGAGGTTCCTCAAAGAATGGCACGCGCTCAACGACGCCGGGGTTGGTAACTGCGCGGCCGTGCCGGGTCATCTCGTGCCCGACTACCCGAAGGCTCTGCGCCTCGGCTGGAAAGGGATTCGGGATGAGGCTCAAGCGATGGCCGACGACCGGGCCAGCACGCGCGAACAGCGCGACCAGGCCCGGGCCGTCGTCATTTGCGCTGAGGCCGTGCGCCTGCTCACCGAGCGATATGCCGCGGAAGCGGATCGATTGGCCCAGGGCGAAGCCAGCCCGGCCCGCCGAGAAGAGCTTCGTGAAATCGCCCGCATCGTGCGCAAGGTCCCTTGGCTTCCTCCCGAAACCTTCCCCGAAGCCCTGCAGGCGCTCTGGACCACCCATATGCTGCTTCTCGCGGCGGAAAGCTATCCGGGACCCGGGGTCTCGCCTGGACGTGTGGATCAGTACCTTCGACCTTACTACCAGGCGGACATCGAGGCGGACCGCCTGACGCGGGCCCAGGCCAAGGAGTGGCTCGAGTGCTGGTGGATCAAGCACAACTACGTCTACGACTACCAGGGCTGGACGGGGACGAGTCAAGGCATCAACTCCTCGTTTGGTCAACTGATCACCCTCGGTGGAACCGATGAGCACGGGGACGACGCCTCAAACGATCTCACCTACCTGATGCTGGAGGTCATCCAGGAGATTAACCTGCTGGAGCCCAAGCCCAACGTCCGCCTCCACGCTCGCACCCCGGACCGGCTGCTCCGGCGCCTGGTGGAAATGATGGCCGAGGCGCAGGGCTCGCCTTTTCTCCTCAACTTCGACGAGAACGCCATCGCCGGACTCCGCTGGGAAGGACTTCCTGAGGGCCGCCTGTGGGACTACGCCCCGGTGGGTTGCCTGGAGAATACCCTGGCGGGCGACGACCGCTCCGGGACCGTGGACGTCAACCTAAATCTGGCGAAGGCCGTCGAACTCGCCCTCAATGATGGCCGCGACATGGGAACCGGTCGCCGGATTGGCCCACGCACCGGTGATCCACTGACCTTCACTTCCTTTGACCGGTTCCGTCAGGCCTTCCAGACTCAGCTGCGCCACCTCGTGCGTTGGATCATCCGCGTGAACAACCTCGCGGATGCGGGCCGGGCGCGCTGGGAGCCCGTGCCCTATCTCAGCGCGCTGGTGGGCGGCTGCCTGGAAAGAGGCCGGGACGCGAACGCCGGCGGCGCCCGCTTCAGCTACCTGACGGTGGAGGGCGTCGCTCTGGCAACCGCCGCCGACAGCCTGGCCGCTGTGCGCAAGCTGGTGTTTGAGGATCGACGGTTGGGAATGGCTCCGCTCCTGGCCGCCTTGCGCGCCAACTTTGAGGGGCACGAGAACCTGCGCCAGATGCTGCTCCACCAAGCCCCCAAGTATGGCAACGATGACCCGCAAGCCGACGAACTGGCGCGCGAGGTGAGCCGCTTCTGGACGGAGGAAGCCTTCCGCCACACGGCTCCCACCGGCAAGCGTTATCGCGGCGGCTACCTTTCCTGGAACTACTGGATCGCCTACGCCCCCGCTACCGCCGCCACACCCGACGGCCGGCGCCGCGGCCAGTTCCTTTCGAACGCGGTGTGCCCAGTCAACGGGGCAGACCGCAGGGGACCGACCGCTGTAATCAAGAGCGTTGGGCAGCTGGATCTGAGAACGGCCCCGAACGGCGCGAGCCACACCATGAGCTTCAGCCCCTCCCTGCTGCGCGATCCCGAGCAACGGGAGAAGATTGCGGGGCTCCTGCGCGCGTACGGCAGAGTGGGCGGGACCTGTTTGCAGGTGAACGTCATCGACGCGAACACCCTGCGTGAGGCTCAGAAGCATCCCGATGAGTACCGCAACCTCCTGGTGCGGGTCACCGGCTACAACGCCTACTTCGTGGGATTGGGCAAGGAAATCCAGGACGAGATCATCGCCCGAGAGGCTCACCGGCTATAGAGGGCATGGCGACCGGGTTGATCTTCAACATCCAGCAGTTCAGCACCGAAGACGGACCGGGCATCCGCACGACCGTCTTCCTGAAAGGCTGCCCCTTGCGCTGCGCCTGGTGCCACAACCCGGAGGGATTGCGGGCCGCGCCGGATCTGGTGTGGTACGACGTGCGCTGCATCGGCGCACGCGCCTGCCTGGGCGCTTGCCCTGCCGACGCGCTGACCCTCACGACCTCCGGGATGCGGATTGACCGGGAGCACTGTACGGTCTGCGGCGACTGCGCCCAGGCCTGCCCAAGCGGTGCGCTGGAGGTCATTGGCCGCCGCTGGACCCCGGAGCAACTGATGGAGGAACTGTTGAAGGATAGGGTCTTTTTCGAGACCTCGGCCGGCGGCATCACCTTCAGCGGGGGCGAGCCCATGCTGCAGGAGGATTTCCTGAGCGAGGTCCTGCCGCACTGCCGCAGGGCCGGCCTGCACATTGCGCTGGATACCTGCGGCGCCGCCTCGCCGGAACGCTTTGAACGGATTCTCGACCTGGTGGACCTGGTCCTGTATGACCTCAAGATCATGGATCCGGACAGACACCGAGCGGCCACCGGGGCGGGCAACGATCTGATTCTGCACAACGCCCGCCTCTTGGCGTCCCACGGAGTTCCTCTGTGGGTTCGCACGCCCATCATCCCCGGCTACACGGACGATCCGGAAAACCTACGGGCGCTGGGAGCCTTCATCGACCGCGAACTGCCTACGGTCAAGCGCTGGGATCTGCTGGCCTACACCAACCTGGGGCGGCCCAAGTATCACCGCCTGGATGTTCCCTATGCGCTGGAGGCGGCCTCGCTGCTGTCTCGGCAGACGATGGTTTCCGCCTGGCAGACCGCAGCCGATCTGGTCCCCTGTGCCCACTGGTCCGGAGCGACCCATTGAGAGCGGAGGCAACCATGTCCGTCCTGAATGACACCCCCGGCTTGCTGGACGCCCTGCGGGGAGAGATGACGCCGAAGTTTCTGGCCACCCGAAGCCCCGACGGCGCGCCCAATGTGGTTCCGTGCATCACGCTCCTGCCAGCCGAGGATGCGCCTGACACCCTCACCTTCGGCAATTTTCTGCTGCGCAAGAGCATCAAGAACCTGGAACAGGACAGACGCGTTGGGATTCTGGTGATCACCACCGATCTGCAGGGTTGGATTCTCACGGGCGATTTTCTCGAGTTTCAACGCACCGGGCCCTACGTGGATCGCCAGATGAGCAGCTCCCTCCTGCGCTACAACGCCTACACCGGAATCCGTAATGCCGGTGTCATCCGGGTGCGGTCCATGGAGGCGACGTTTGCCATTCCTCGCTTGGAGGTCCTGCGGGACTTTGCTCTGGCCCGCCTCAGCGCGATCCGGGGCTGGGGGCAAGGGGAGGAGGGGGTGCCGGTCCCCCTGCCCGTTCGGCGCGAATTCGCAAAGATGGTGGCGGTGAAGGTTCTCGCCTGGGTGAGCCCGACGGGCTACCCGGTCGTCGTCCCGGCGATCTCAATGCAGCCGGGCGGAAACACGAGCCTGGTCTGCTGGAACGGAACCCCCGGGCTGCCCCAGCCGCCTCCGGGCGCCTCGGTGGCGACCAACATCCTGACCCTCGACGCCGTTTCTTACCAAGCAAAAGGCACCTGGAGCGCCTCCGGACGCGCCGGCGCGATTCAGGTCCGAGAGATCTATGCCGGCGGACCGCCGCTGCCGGGTGGACGGATCGCCTGAGGGCCGGATGGAGCTTGCGGGGAGTCGGCTTTCCCCTCGGGCTGTTTCGGTCGCTCCCGCCGTCGGTGGAAGTCCAGCGGATAGCGACGGTTCCCTTCTGGGTGAAGAGGGGCGAACCGGGCCCGGGACATGCCGCCGTCTGGAGGAGAAGCCCTCCGCCCTTGGAGCTTCGGGTGGGCTCGAGCGAGCGGCGGATGAACGCCCGCCTAGATCGCCTGTCCCTTGAACTGGCTTATGTACAGATGATGGTAGAAACCCCTCTACTCAAGCAACTCCCGGTGCGACCCCTGTTCGACAACCTGCCCATTGTTGATGACCAGCACGTGGTCTGCGTCGCGGATGGTGCTCAGACGGTGAGCAATGACGAAACTGGTTCGTCCCTGCATCAAGCGAAGCAGCGCTTTTTGAATGCGGGCCTCGGTCCGGGTATCCACGCTGCTGGTGGCCTCATCAGGATCAGGATGACCGGATCCGCGAGCACGGCTCGGGCGATGGAGAGGACCTGCCGCTGCCCCTGGCTGAAGTTGCTGGCCCGCTCCGATAGCACGGTTTGATAGCCTTGGGACAATTGGCGAATGAAATGGTCGGCGTCCGCCATTCGGCCACCTCCACGACCTCCTCATCCGTGGCATCCAAGCGACCGAAGCGGATGTTCTCCATGACCGTGGCGGAGAACAAGAAAGTGTCCTGCAGCACTACTCGGAGCTTGCGGCGCAGGTCGGGGGCTTCGAAAGGCCTGGATCCTCCGCAGGAGGCCGGCGCCGATGGGGGGGTGGTACCAGCCTGCCGGCCCCCTTCCCCACAATCGATGTCTCAATTTCTCATCGAAAGGGATTATCCTTGCAGGGCGGCCTGCGAGGCAATGGGCACAGAGATTGGTCGCAAGGGCATCTTTCACACAATGAGATTCCGCAAGGGTCTTGCCGCTGCGCCCGCAAGTCCGCAGGCAATGCCGCTGTCCCCCTCCTTTGAGAACCTGTTCTTGGACCACTGGACGCATGTTTACCGGCTGGTCCTTGGCCTGGTGGGGGACCCAGCCGAGGCGGAGGATCTGGCATTGGAAGCCTTCCTGAAACTGTACCAGCGCTACCCGGAGCCACCGGAAGGCTTCAATGTGGGAGGCTGGCTCACCCGCGTGGCGGGCAATTTGGGGCTCCGCTCAATTCGAAGCTACCAGCGGCGCCAGCGCTACGAGCTTGAGGCCGGTGTGGGCGTCCTGGGGGACGCCCCTGAGAATCGGCCGGCGGAGGTCCAGGCCCGCGAAGAAGAGCGCCGGCTGGCAAGAATGGGTCTGGCCCGGATGAATTCTCATCAGGCCCAGCTGTTGATCCTGCGCTACTCGGGCATGACCTATCGAGAGATCGCCGCCGCCATGGGCCTCTCGCCAAACTCGGTCGGTCCTCTGCTGCTGCGCGCGGAACGTGCCTTCGAGAAATGCTACCGGTCTCTGATGGAGGAGGAAGCATGAGCCAACACCTGAGCGATGGCCAGTTGAGAGCGGCGCTCGATGGAGAGCTCGGCTCAGCGGATCGGCGCCACCTGGAAAGTTGCGCAGAGTGTCGGGAACGAGGCGAGGCGGTGCGCCGGGAGTGGCAACCGACCGCGGGGAGACTCGCCCTGTTTTCCCAGGCCAACCCGCCGGCGGATCTCTCCTCCCGGACCGCCCTGAGCCATTTCCACGAACGAAAACTCGCCCGAAAGGAGAGCTCAAGCATGGCAAGAAAGGCGCTTCGTTCACCCGTCATCCAGTACGGCCTGCCGGTTGTTGTGCTCTTGGTTCTGATCCTGGCGATTCCCACCACGCGGGCCCTGGCTGACCGCTTGCTCGATCTGTTCCGAGTGCAAGAGGTGGCGGTCATCCCGGTCGACTTCACCGGATTGCAGCAACTCACGGGCCAGGGGACGGTTGGAAAGCAGCTCAGTGAACTGATCTCGGACTCGGTCACGACAAATCAGAAGCCCGGGGCCCCTGTGGAGGTTTCGGATGCGGTTCACGCCAGCCAGCTGGCAGGCTTCAAGGTCCGTCTTCCCCAGGGGGTGACGCCCTCGCGCATCAGCGTGGTAGGCGCGTCGGCTTTCACCTTTACGGTCAATCGCACCAAGGCGCAGGCGCTGTTGGATGAGGCCGGGAGGAGCGATCTTCTCCTGCCTGCCTCGATTGACGGCGCGCTCGTCTCCGTGAAGATCCCGGCGGCGGTCAGCGTCGACTACGGCACCTGCCCTGCGCCGAACACAGACGAGACCGGAATCGACCTGAGTGCGGGCGGTTCCGCCGGCCGCCGTTACCCGGACTGCGTCATTCTGGCAGAGATCCCCAGTCCGACGGTCACGGCTCCGCCGACCCTGGACGTCGCTCAGCTGGCCCAAATCGGCCTCGAGTTCACGGGCATGAGCAGCCAACAGGCTGCGGCCTTTACCCAAACCGTCGATTGGACCTCAACGCTCGTGATCCCCATTCCCAAGAATGCCGCAACCTACGAGCAGGTGAAGGTGGACGGCGTGGTGGGAACCCTCATCCAGCGTCCGGCGGATGACGCTCCCGAATTCGGGCTGCTGTGGGTCAAAGGCGGGGACATCTACGGGATCAGCGGCCTGGGCAGCGATTCCCAACGGGCCATCCAGATGGCGAACTCACTCCCCTAGGGGCCTCTCATGTCTGGTGGACCGGCGATTCGTACGGACCGGCTGAGGAAGGTTTTCGGCGAGCGGGCCGCGGTGAAGGACCTCACCCTGCTGGTTGAGCAGGGTGAGGTTTTCGGTTTCCTGGGGCCCAATGGCGCGGGGAAGACGACCGCCATGAAGATGCTGCTGGGGTTGATCGCCCCTACCTCCGGCACGGCCTCCGTCCTGGGGGCGCCAATTGGCGATCGGCGGGCCTTGGCTCGCATGGGGTTTCTCCCCGAGCACTTCCGATTCCAGGAGTGGCTTACTGCCCGCGAGTTTCTTGAGCTCCATGGTCAGCTTTGCAATATGAACCCACGCGACCTGAAACTGCGGATCGGCGAATTGCTGGACCGAGTCGGTCTCTCGGAGTATCGCCAAAAACAACTGCACACCTTCTCCAAGGGGATGTTGCAGCGGATCGGGCTGGCTCAGGCTCTGCTCAACCGGCCCTCCCTGGTTTTCCTCGATGAGCCGACCTCGGGACTGGATCCGATCGGCCGTCGCCTGGTAAGAGATATCATCCACGAGCTGCGTTCCCTCGGCACGAGCGTCTTCTTGAACTCCCATCTGCTCAGCGAAATCGAAGTCACCTGCGACCGGGTGGCCTTCATCCGCCACGGGGAGGTCGTCCGGGTCATGGAGTGGCGCTCTCTTGAGGCAGGGCAGACCGTGGCCACCCTTCACGTGCGCAACCTCTCCGCCCAAGCGCTCGAGGGGCTCACGCGGTGGGGGCAGGACGTCCACGCGGAAGGCGAACAGGTGAGCCTCTCCGTCCCCAGCGAGTCGGCCCTGCCCGAGATCGTGCGACACCTTGTGGCGCACGGTGCGGACGTGTACAGCCTTGTGCCCAATCGCAAGTCCCTGGAGGAGATCTTCATCGAGACGATTGGGAAGGATGGGGGGCTGTGAACAACATCTGGGTTCTCGCGCGCATGACATTTCGGGAAGCCGTTCGCCGTCGAATTGTCCTGACGGGGGTCGTCCTGGGGGTCTGCTTCTTGATCATCTTTACCGCCGGGTTTCACTTCATCATCTCCCAGATCGGCACGAGCGCGGCGAACCTTTCCGCGCAAAGCAACAGCCCGGGGCTGGCCCGGATCGCTCGCACCGAGGGAATCAACCTGCTGCTCCTTGCGGGGCTCTATGCCGTCACTTTCCTTTCCGTCGCCATGGCGGCTCTCCTGGGCGCAGACACCTTGGCGGGCGAGATCAGCTCGGGCACAATCCAGACCATCGTCACCAAACCGATCCGCCGGTCCGACGTCGTCCTTGGAAAGTGGCTGGGATTCGTCGGGCTCCTGGCGCTCTATGTGCTGCTCATGGCCGGCGGTACCGTGTTGAGCGTGCTCGTTCAGACAGGGTACACACCCGATCACCTGGTCGCTGGACTGGCCCTGATCTATCTCGAAGCCGCCCTGATCATGACCATCTCGCTCGCGTGCTCCAGCGCATTTCCGGCGCTGGCGACCGGAGGGATTGTGTTCGGGCTTTGGGGCCTTTCCTTCATCGGCGGATGGATTGAGCAATTCGGCTCGCTCCTGCAAATTCCGACCGCGGTCAAGGTCGGCATCATTACCAGTCTGATCATCCCCAGCGAATCGCTCTGGCGCCGTGCGGCCTTTGAGATGCAAACCCCTCTGGCAGGGGCACTGGGCATGTCCCCATTTGGGACCATCTCCGTTCCCAGCCTTCTGATGATCACCTATGCGGTGATCTACCTCTTTGCTTCCCTGGCGGTGTCCGTTCGGATCTTTCAGCGGCGCGACCTCTAGCCCGAGTGGCTGCCCTACGAGGACGGCGCCCTCCGCCCCACGGGCGAGCGGACCCCGCTCGCCTTTTGGTATCGCTCAGGGAGGCGGGCATCCGCCCGGCCAATGCCGTGAGCCCACCGACCGTCCTCTGGCCAAGGGTCATCCGCGCAATGCGCGGAAACCACAGCCATTACAATCGCTGTCGATCCTCTGCCGGAGCCCAGGATGCCGCTGCGGACCTTACTCAGGCAGGCGGCCCTGCCCCAGCCTGGGTGGGTTGAATGCGCCCTGGGGCCTTGCTCAGCGTTTGGGGCCGCCAGAGCCGCAAGCGTGGCCTCGAGGCCGAAAGATGGACGGACGAGCTGGGCCGCCAGGGGCTGACTTCGGGGGCCACCCTGTGGGCGGTGACGTCAGACCGCGCTGGTCTTACCCCGTCGCAACCGACCGCAGGTGGCACGTGTCGTTCAAGGACACGAGCGTGTACTTCTCCCCATCGGCTTCAAACACATTGATGGCGCAGGTATCCTGTTTCAGGCGCCAGAGATGGTCGTTGTCCAAGCCCAGCACGCTCAAGAGGATGATCCGATTGACCACCGTGTGAGAGACCAACACGATGGTCTCCGAGGCGTGACGAGCGACCAGATCCCGCACGCTCCGCATCGCCCGCGCCCGCAAGTCGCCGAGCGTCTCGCCCCCAGGCAGCTGCGCTTGTTGGGGGGAGCTGGACCAGGCTGAGTAGACCTGCGGCCATCGTTGCCTGGCCTCCTCGGGCGTCAGCCCTTGCCACTGGCCATAGTCGATATCCGCGATGCCCATCTCTACCTGGACTCCCAGGTTGCAGCGCCTGGCGATGGCCTCCGCTGTCCTCATCGCGCGCGACAGGGGGCTGGAGTACACGGAGCATGGCTTCCACTCTGAGGCCAGCCGCTTGGCCGTCAATTCCGCCTGGGCCAGCCCTGTTGCATTAAGAGGCACATCCGCCCGCCCTCGATAGCGTTCGACCCGATTCCACTCCGTCTCTCCATGCCGCGTGAGGACTATCAAGGTCATGTTCCACCTCGGCCGATGTAAGCATCCATCAAGAATCCCAGTCCTTTTGGCATTGCCTGCTGGGACCGCAGGGTCGGTTCCCGGCTGCGGCCATCGGTCGATCCTCGGCGACCTGTGCGAGAGGGCTGGGAAGCCAGCGCCAGACCCCATCGGGTTCGCTGGTCCGGCCGGCTGCCTTCGAGACTCCGAGGCAAGCGCTGAACAACCCTCCGGAAATGCAAGTCTAAGTCTGGACCGAGAAATCGTCCAGGCGCTGCCATGGAAGAGGCGCTCCTTGCCCGCTGGTCCCGGGAACGAAACACCTCATCTGTTGCCCCGGCATGAAGGGTTCCCAGTGCGGACGGGGAGGATTCATGATTCGTCTGTGGGCAAACCTCACCCAAGGTCGTCCGGGAGGTTGTTCGAGCCGGTCCCACCTCATGGACCTGCGTCCCTGCGGGGCCAGATCGCCCCGCCGGCCCCGATTCCACCGAGAGGGGGCCGGGCCGAGATGCGAGATTCCCTTTGCTTGAATGGAACCCCCTGGGTCAGATTACCGCAGAAAAGCTTGGCAAGCCCCGCCCATGTTATCCTTGCTGGCGGGACTGCGCGGCGACCAGCTTTGAGCCTTGCGAACCCCGAGGGGGCAGCCAGATCGGGGAGTTCCTTTCTGCCCAGCACCCTCTTGCGGCCGCTGAATCAATCGATTCCTGCAGCCCAAGCCGAAAGGGGTGATCCCTCCTCAACTTTCGGGGAGAGCAACTGAGGCGGAGGGGGGCACCTTCGCCTCCCGCGATCGCGTGCGCTTGCCCCGGCGGCCAATCGGAAGGCGACCAACCGAAAGGAAAGACGATGGCACAAACTGAGCTTGCACTGGGAACCAAGAAGAGAATCGCCCTTGTGGCTCACGACAACCGGAAGGAAGACCTGCTCGAGTGGGCAAAGTACAACCGGGGCACCCTGGCTAAACACACCCTGTATGCCACCGGCAGGACCGGCAAGCTCCTGGAGAAGGAGCTCTCGGTCAAGGTGACCAAACTGCAGAGTGGGCCTCTGGGAGGAGATCAGCAACTTGGCGCAAAGATCACCGAAGGGGAAATCGATTTTCTGATTTTCTTCTGGGATCCTTTGGAACCTCTTCCGCACGATATGGATGTGAGAGCTCTGCTGAGAATCGCCGTGGTGTGGAATATTCCCGTAGCCTGCAATCGGGCATCGGCCGACTTCATGATCTCCTCCCCCCTCATGTCGGGCCAGTATCAGAGGAACGTTCCGGACTATACGGCCTACGAGGAACGGACCCGAGGCGAAGTCATTTCCGCGGACCTCGAAGAGAGGGAAGGCAGACGGACCGCTCCGGGCGACTGAGGCTCTCCCTTTCTGTTGGAAACGGGTTGGAAGGGTCGCCCGCCCAGACCAGGTTTGGCCAAAGAGCAAGAGATTCTCGCACGGATCGGTGTCCTCTTGCCTTTCGCGCCTGAGGCAGGCGAACACCCTGGGGACGGATCGCTGAAGACGGCCCAGCGGAAGGTCGCGGACACGACGATCCCCGAAGGCTGAACCCAACAATGGTTGTGGCGCTTGTCCTGTCTTGTCGGAGCATGTACCGAACAGCGCCAATGCAAGCGCCCGGTACTCCTCAGAAAGCCTGAATTCGCCCGGGCCGTGGGGAGCGGGCACTCTGCCTGCTCTGTTCCGAGGCCTCAATCGTTTTGCACAAAAGGTAATTGGGCGAGTAAAACAGAGAGAATGTCGAAGGTCGCCAGGCAGAAGCTGCCCGCGAGAGGTTCTGCCCTCCCGCGGGGTTGACGGTCGGCCCGCAGTGGGCGGCGCGCTGCATTCCGAAAGCGGCGCTCGTCGACTCGGAGCCTGGGACAAGCTGAACCGCAGCGGGGGATTGCCCCCCCTGCGCGGACCAGGCGTGGCTCACAAGCGGTAAGTCGCCCCCGCGCCGCTCATCCCGCCAGCGAGGATCCCAGGCCCTGAGTCGCCAGCAATGTGTATACGTCTTCCAGGGTGGATTCCACCGGGCTGATGGATTGGACTGTGATCCCCTTTTCGGCGAGCAGGCGGGTCACGCTCTGGGGGTTCCATTCTCCGGTGTCGATGATCACGTGAGCCCGGTCGCCGTACAAACTGGCCCGGGTGATTCCGGCCGTCCGGCTCAACTCCTCGACCGCCTCCAGCAGCGGGCTGGCATCGAGGTTCCAGGCGGCTCCATGCAGGTAGGTCGCCCGGAGCTGATGGGGTGTGTCGAAGGCCAGGAGCTTGCCTCGGTTCATGAACCCGACTTTGCTGCAATGTTCCGCCTCATCCATGTAGTGAGTGGTGATGAGGACGGTCGTTCCGCGCGAGGCGAGCAAGTAGATTAGATCCCAGAACTCGCGCCGGGCCACCGGATCTACCCCGCTGGTCGGTTCGTCCAGGAACAGCAGAGGCGGCTGGTGAATCAAAGCGCAGCCCAGGGCCAGACGCTGGCGCCAGCCCGTCGAGAGATCCCGAGGGAAGGTCGATCGGCGATTCTCAAGCCCTGCCAAGTGCAGGACTTCTTCGATGCGTTCCCCCTCCGTGGCGACAGGAATATCATAGACCCCAGCGTAAAACTGCAGGTTTTCCAGCACGGTGAGATCGTCGTAGAGGGAGAACTTCTGAGACATGTAGCCGATATGAGGTTTAACCGCCTCGGGGTTCCTGGCCACATCGATACCCATGACTCGGGCGGTCCCTTCGGTCGGAGTGATCAATCCGCACAGCATGCGGATGGTGGTCGTCTTTCCGCTCCCATTCGGCCCGACATACCCGATCACTTCACCGGCCTGGACCGAAAAGGACACGTGATCCACGGCAACGAAGTCGCCGAACTTCTTGGTCAGGCCATCCAGTTCAAGCGGAAGAACGGGGAGTTCCATACTCCACTCCTTCCGCCTGAAGCAGCTCGATAAAAACATCCTCCAGCGTCGGGGCCACGGGGGTAAGGTGCCCCAGATGGATGCCGGCAGCAGCCAGCCTTTTCGGAATCCTCGTCAGGGGTCCTTCGGCAGAGTGAACTCGCAGGTGCAAGAACCCGCCGAACGTATGCACGTCTTCCACCTCGGGATCTTCGAGGGCGATCTGGCGTGCGGCCATCTGCGGCTCCGCGGCCAGTTCCAGAATTCGTCCGGAAAGGCGTTTCATCAGTTCCCGCGGTTCGTCCTGGGTGAAAGCCCGCCCGTGGTTCATGAAAACGACGCGGTTGAAGCGCATCGCTTCGTCCATGTACGGGGTGCTCACCAACACGGCGGATCCGGCGCGCAGCAGGCCGATGAGCAAATGCCAGAATTCCTGACGGGCGACCGGGTCCACTCCTCCGGTGGGCTCATCGAGCAGGAGCACCTTCGGCCGATGGACCAGGGCACAAGCCAGCCCGAGTTTTTTCTGCATGCCCCCAGAAAGTGCCGCGGCCGGCCGATTGGCGAATTCCTTCAGGCCCGCGAACTCGAGCAACTCCTGTGAACGTCGCGCGACCTCGGCCGCGGGCACCTCGAAGACTTCCCCAAAGAAGTTCAGATTCTCCGCCACGGTCAAGTCCCCATACAGGCTGAACCGCTGAGCCAGGTAGCCCATCTGTTCTCGCGCCAGGTCAACCTGCGAGGGGACATCGTACCCGGCCACGCGAATGCGGCCGCTGGTGGCGAGGTACGCTCCGCACAGGAGCCGCATCGTGGTAGTTTTTCCCGCTCCATCCGGCCCGACCAGCCCGACCATTTCGCCCGCCCGCACCTGCAAGTTGAGCCCGTCAACGGCCCGCAGGTCCCCGAAGGACTTAACCAAGTTCTCGGCTTCGAGCAGGATCTCAGCGGCCATACCGATTACCGGTCAAAGGTTACGTCGCCCGGCATGCCCGGCTTCAGCTTACCGCTCGTGTCACTTAGCCGCAGCTTGACCGCAAAGACCGTGGACTGCCGCCCCGCCACCGTCTCCACGTTGCGCGGCGTGAACTCCGCCTGATCCGAAATGTAGCTCACGGTCGCGCTGAACTTCTCCCCCGGATACGAGTCCACCCCCATCTCCGCCCCTTGCCCCAGCGAGATCTCCCCCACCCGATCCTCCGGAACGTAGACGGTGATTGTCAGGGTCGACAAACGCCCCAGCTCCAGCGCCACCCCTCCCGGATTCACCGTCTCTCCGGGTTCCACCGAGCGCGCCAGCACAATGCTGTCCTCCGGCGCCTTCACCGTCAACTCGGCGATCTGGGCATCGATCAGCCCTAGATTCGCTTGGGCCTGGGCCAACGTCGCCTTGGCCGCATCCACCCGCGCCTGCGCCGCCGTCACGTCCTCCGGGTTCGGCCCGTTGGCCACCCGGCTCAGGTTGTACTCGGCATCATCCACCGCCGCCTTGGCCACCGCATACTGCCCGCTGACAATGTCCTGCGTCGATCGGGAGGCCGCCACCCCCGAATAGCCCGTGTGAATGTAGTCGTTGTAGGCCTTCTGCTCCGCCTGCAAGGCGTGACTGTATTCCGTCCAGGCCGCCTGGACCTGGAAGTAGCCCTGCCAGCCCGCATCGTGATGGCGCAGAACGTAGTCCAACCGCACCTTGGCTTTGTACGCCCAGTCCTGCGCGTCCAGGTACGCACCCTTCTTCGGGTCCAGGACCACGTTGTTGTAGTTCGTCGTCGCGTCTGTCAGCGCCTTCTGCGCATTCGCCAGAGCCAGTTGCGCCTGCGCCTGCGGCGTGTCCGACCGCAGCAGATTGTCCAGCGCCTCCTGCGCGGTCACCTGCGCCGCCTGGGAACTGGCCTGCGCCTGCTCTACGTTCGCCGCGGCTACCTTCCGCTGCGCCTGCAGCAGGCTGTCGTCCAGCGTAAAGAGCACCTGCCCCGCCTTCACGCTGTCCCCCTCCTTCACATTCACCGAGGCCACCTTCCCCCCCAGCTGCGGTGCAATGGAGATGGTCGTGGTCTCCACTGTCCCGGAGGCCGTCAGCGTGGCACTGTCCGCCGCCGACGGTCGCAGCAGAAAGTACCAGGCCCCGCCCCCAAGAGCTGCCAGTACCAGCAGGATCAAGACTGCCCGAAAGGCTCGATTCTTCATCATGGCCACTTCCTCTTTTCTTCCTCGAACTCGTCCCTAGTCCAGGGTCTTGCGGAACCGCAAGGCCGCAAGCCCCAGCAGCCCAATGGCAAAAGCCGTCAACACGAGCACTTGGGGCATGAGCAGGCTGAGCCCCGCCCCCTTGATCACAATGCTGCGCATCATGATAATGTAATAGGTCAGGGGGAACATGTAGCCCACGGCCTGCAGGATCACCGGCAGCGAACTGATTGGGAAAATGAAACCCGAAAGCATCATGGACGGCAGCATGATGGGCATGGTCATGAACTGGGCCTGTCGTTGAGTGCGGGCGATGGTGGAGATCACCAGGCCTATGCCCAGGTTGGGCAGAATATACAACCCGGTCATGGCCAGGAGAAGGAGCACGCTGCCCCGGATCGGGACGCCAAACCAGAAAGTCCCGATCACCAGAATCAAGAGCGTGTTAGCGAAGGAAACCAGGATGTACGGAGTAATCTTCGCCAGCACCAGCTCCCAGTTGCGAATCGGCGTCACAATGAGCTGTTCAATGGTCCCCAGCTCCCGTTCCCTCACGATGGAAAGGGCCGTCAGGCTCACGGTGGTTTGGAACAGGATCATTGCCACGAGCCCCGGGACGAGGTTGTAGGTGCTCAGCAGGTCGGGATTGTAGAGGACCCGAGTGCGGACATCGATGGGCGAAGACAGGCTGGCCGTCGACCCCAGCAGGCCTAATTGCTGCGAGAGAATGGCGACCCCCTTCGCCTGACCCGCCAAAGTGGCCGCGGAGAGCGCCGTGGTGGCCGTGGTCGGATCGGAACCATCGATGAGCACGGACACCTGAGCGGTCTGTCGGGAGGCCAGATCTTGGCTGTAGGTTGGGGGGATGACAATCGCCACCTTGACCTTTCCCCCCTCAATCAAGTTGTTGACGTCGGTTAGGTTATAAGCCGCATAGTTGAGGGAGAAATAGCCGGTGGAGCGGAAGGCGTCCAGCAGGGACCGGCTTTGCTGGCTGTTGTCCTGGTCAAATACTACCGTGGGTATGTTCTTGACGTCCGTATTGGTTGCATAGCCGAGCAGCACGAGCTGCAGGATCGGCATGATAAAGAGGAAGACCAGGGTGCGCGGGTCCCGCAACATGTGCAAGATTTCCTTGTTGATCAGGGCTCTGAAGCGTCTCATTGGAGATATCCCCATAGTTCCTGGTCGGACGGCTGGGAAGAGCATCCCTGGGTCCGGCCTTTTCCGGGATGGACCTTCTCACTTGAACCGGTATTCGATTCGGAAGGCCTGGTCCTGAAGGTCGCCTCAGGTCGCTTGTTCGAGAGCATCCAGAACCTTCCGCAAGAGCGAAAGGAAGAGGTCACATTCATCTGGGGTGAACTGGCCCAGGATCTTTTCCACCCTATCCATGATGAACTCATTGATCGTGCGGTAAACCTCCAGGCTGACCGCGGTCAGGGCGACTCGCACAACGCGCCGATCCTCCGGGTCAGGCAGCCTTTGGGCGTATCCGTTGTCTACCATCCAATCCATGATCCGCGTGGCGGTGCTGAGGGGAACGTCCAGCTCATGGCTGAGCTCGCCCATCGTGATTGGATTCTCATGATGCGACAGAACAATGCCGACGTTGTAGAAGAGGTTGAAGTCGTGCGGTCCTCCGCTCCTGGCGGTTGTCCTTGAGGCAAGATATTGGTTTCGCAGGGTAAGCAACTGCTCCGGGAGCCCTCCTCGGAACTTGGGCCTCAAGCGGAGCATGCGCTGGATGATTTCCGCAATTTCAGGCGCCCGCTGCTGTATCTCAGATTCTGAAGTCGGCATGTTGCCAACCCTGTATATTTGTGATTCAGTATATTTCACAAACGGGAATATTCTATAATGGAAAATACTGACTGTCAAGTCCGAATTCGAACGGCAGGGTTTCGTCCCGGATGTGCTTCTTGTGGGGAATCCATCCTTCCTCGGAAGCGGCAACCGGTGCCCATTCTGTCGAGTCCAGCGCCACACGGGTGTCCGGCTCTTGGCCAGGAAAGCGATATGGGCAGGGACCTCCGCGGCCCCCGCGGCGAATGCATGGGCCAGGTTGGAGCGTCTCCCCGCTTCCGCCTGGGGCCAATGCCAACTCCGCCTGTCGTGGTCCGCCGATTCGATTTGAGGGAGGAAACTTGGCTTCTGACTTGGAGGGGAAAGGGCTTGTAGCGTGACCTCACAAGCTGGCCTGCCGTCCTTCTCCAAGCCTACTTCCACAGCAGGCGAAGCGGTCCCTTCCATCCCCCCAGGCCACATGGGGGAAGGATTTCAAATGGGTGAGCACCGATCAGCGCAGGGGAAACCAGATGGTTCTCATCCGCTTGTTCGCCCAGGACCACAAGAGGGGGGAGACGCCGGGTGGCCCGGAGCAAGTTCTGCGAGGACCTGGTCCGCAGTTCTGGCGGTGGGGCGCGTCGTGCCGCCAGATTGGATCGACCTTATGACCTTTGGGTCAGACCCGGAGAAACCGCGGAACTTGATGAGACACTCGGATCCACGCCCAAGCCTACGCCTGCAGTTCTTCTCGCAGGACTTGATAGAAGCGATCCCGCGCCTCTTCCTCGGCCCAAGGGCTGTGGCCACATTTCTCAAGGAGCACGAAGCGAAACTGACTGAGTCTGGAAGAGAGCGGCTCGCGGACCCCCTGGGCAGGGTGAGGGTCGTAATCGCCGTGGATCGCTGTTACCGGGCAAGTGATCCCCTGAGCGAGTTCCAAGAGTCTTCCAGTCCTGCGCAGTTCAGCGGCTTCCCTCCAGACCTCCCGAAACAGATCCCCGTCCAGGCTCCCGAGTTGATCCGACGCCCCTGCTTCCTGGACCGGATGGTACTGGTCGGTCTTTGAAGTCAGCCTCCCAAGTCGAGCAAGGAGTTCGGCCTTGGCTCGCGTCCCGGGTTCCTCCAAGCCGCGGAGAATGGAGTCAAACTCCGTCCTCTCACCTGCGCTCAGGCGGCTAAGTCGGGTCGCTTGAACTGCGGCCGCATACTCTTCAGTGAAGGGCCCGCATCCAACAAGAATCAGTTTTCTCACGCAAGCGGGAAAGCGAGCCGCGAGCATGTAACTCAGCCAGGCTCCCCAGGAATGGCCGATAAGGGTCAGCGGGAGATCGCCGCGCTGCGTCAGAACGTCTCTTAGTTCCTCAATTTGGCCCTCAACTGATCTCGCGGTTTGAAGAGGCTCGAGCACACCCCAGACGCGGGCGAGTTCTCGCGCCACCGGGGCCATCTCTCCAGACGCCCCTGGGCCGCCGTGAATGACGGCCATCGTGAAGGGCGGCGCCCCGTAGCTTCTCTGGTTGTTCAAGCTCCTGACCTTTCCTGGCCGATCCCAAGGGTGCCGGTAAGATTCTACGGCCGGTGGGTCACTTGGCAAGAGGCCATCCTCGGGGAGGGAGGCGGGATTCGGTGATACGGGATGGGATGCGTCCAGCTTCTCAGTTTCCCCGCGGCGAACAAGCCCTCTCTGTCTTTTCCCCATCTCGGGCCATCTGCAAGTGAAAACACCCCATCCCCATCCGAGGACTGCGATGGAGCCTGGGAGGGATCGTCCCCGCGATCATGAGGGGGGCCCTGCGCGACCCATCCTCCGGCGTTCCCGGGCGCAAGTGAATTGGCCATCACAGGCCGGGACCCTCTCTGCCCGAGGCACTTGACAGGCCGACCCGGAGGATGTATTGATTGCTCGGATTCCGAGTATTCGATCGGTCTCCGAGCAATTACTCTTGAGGACCAAGGGGTCAGCCTGGGAGGTGGACAATGTCATCTGAACTCAGCGGATCCGAGGGGACATCGCGACGGGAACGCCGCGTCCAGAGGCAGCGCAAGGAAATCATGGATGCCGCGGCGCACCTCTTCGCCGAGAGAGGATACTCCGCAACCACCACCAAAGACCTCGCCCTGGCCGCCGATATCGGCGAGAGCACCCTCTACGGCTACTTTGCCAGCAAGCGCGAGGTCCTGGTCGCCATTCTCTCTGAAAAGGCGGAGCAGGTAGATTCGGCGTTTTCCGAGGGCCTCAATCCGGCCGACCGCAATGGGTTGATTCACTTGGCGGACAAGATCATGGACATTGTCCTCACCAACGTGCTGTACACCCGCGCCTTGATCGGGGAGGCCTGGGTGAGTGACGAGATCCTCCACAACTATGTTATCTCTCGAACGAACCGGATCAGTAGTTACTTGAGAGACCTGATCACCGCCGGCGTGTCTTCAAAGATGTTCCGGCCGATCGACCCACGCCTGGGCGCGCGCATCGTCATGGCCACATTCGTTGGGGCGCTACTGCCTGTGCTCCGCGGAATCGAATCGCCCCCCTCCCCGAAGAGACGCCGAGCCCTGGCCGAAACGGTCGTGTCGCTGCTGTTGGACGGAGTCCTGGTCCGAAATCCCGCGTGAGGGTGGCCATGCTCCAAAGAATACTCGCCATCGTCCAAAAGGAATTCTCCCAGACTCTGCGAGACCGCAGCACCCTGGCTATTATGCTGACCATGCCGCTAATCCAGCTGATCCTGTTCGGTTACGCGATCAATATCAACGTCCGCAACATCCCCACCGTGGTCGCCGACCAGAGCCGCGACGATGAGAGCCGCAATTTCATCAACGCCATGGTCAATTCCCAGTACTTCCGGGTCGTGGAATCCGTCGCGAGCCAAGCCGACGTGGTCCAGGCGATTGATGCCGGGCGGGCCAGCGCCGGCATTGTGATTCCCCCCGACTACGCCGCCCAGATCCAGCGGCGGAACGCTCAGGTTCTCTTTCTCGTGGATGGGTCCGATCTGTTCACCTCCCAGTCTGCCTACAGCGCGGCCAATGTGATCGGCGAAGCCTACGCCACCCAGTTGATCCTGGACGAAGTCGATCGGGCCGGGCAACTCGCCAGCTCGCAAAATCTGGCCACTCTAACTACCGACTTACACATTCTCTACAACCCGGACATGAAGGACCTGTGGTTTGTCATTCCCGGGATGGCCGCCATGCTGCTTCAAACCCAGACGATTGTGCTCACCGCGGCGGCCGTCGTGCGCGAGCGAGAGGTGGGGACGATTGAGCAAATCCTGGTCACCCCGATTCGACCCATGGAGTTCATGCTGGGCAAGATTGTCCCCTACCTGGCCATTGCCATGGTCAATATGCTCACGGTGATCGGCCTGGGAGTCTTTCTGTTCCGGGTACCGTTTCAAGGCAGCTTCCTGCTGTTCATTGGGTTGGCGTTTGTGTATGTCTTTAGCGGCCTGGGGCTGGGACTGCTGATCTCGACCGTATCCGACAACCAGCGTCAGGCACAGCAGCTCATCATGCTGTTCACCATGGTGGCTCTTGTCCTGGGGGGATTCATTTTCCCGCGCTACACCATGCCCGCCGTGATCCGTCTTGTCGGAAACCTTTTCCCCCTGACCTATTTCGTCCCCATCTCGCGGGGCATCATCACCAAGGGCATCGGGCTCCCGACCTTGGGGACTGAAGTGCTTTCCCTCCTGGCCTACCTCGTCGTGGTGATGTTCCTGGCCGCGAGGACATTTCGCGAAAGGCTGGAATAGGCATGAGCAAGGGCGTGCAGCGCCTCCGGGCGCTCCTTTACAAGGAGACGATGCAGCTGCTGCGGGACAGGCGCACGCTGGCCCTCTTCTTCTTGCTGCCCCTGGTGGAGCTCTTTCTCTTCGCCTACGCCGTCACCATGACGGTGGACCATCTGCCCACCGCCCTGGTTGACCAGAGCCTGGACCATCGCAGCCGGGATTTCGTGCAAGCGCTTGTGGACTCAGGATACTTCGATATCAAGCTGACCCTCCAAAACGAGCAGCAGGTCCGTGCCGCCATGGACGCGGGGACCGTGAAAGCGGGCGTAGTGATCCCCCCAAATTTCGCGGCCGATGTCTCCAGTGGAAAGGGCAAAGCCCTGATCCTGCTGGATGGCTCGGACTCTTTCAGCGTCCAATCGGGCTACCGTGCCGCGAGCGCAATCGCCCAGCAGTACTCCTTCAATCTAACCACTCAAGAGGTTCCGGCCTCCGCCATCGGGGCTGGAAGCCTGCCCGTGACGATCTTGACCCGCGTTCTCTACAACCCGGATCTCAAGGACCTGGTCTTCATCCTGCCCGGCCTGATTGCGCTGATCATTCAAAACATCATTGTGGCCCATTCCGCGATGGCCTTTGTGCGGGAGCGGGAAGTGGGTACCCTCGAACAGCTGTTGGCCAGTCCCGCCCGGCCGATCGAGATGATGGTCGCCAAGCTGATCCCCGGGGTCCTGGTGGTGATCCTCGACATGGTGGTGATCCTCCTGCTGGGGGTCTTCTGGTTTGGCGTTCCGTTCAATGGAAACATCGGCCTGTTCGGGGTCCTGTCCATCCTGTTCATCGTCTCGGGCATGGGGCTGGGCCTTCTCATCTCCACTCTCGCCAAGACCCAACGGCAGGCGCAGCAATTTACCAATCTGCTCAACCTTCTGGCCATGCTGCTAACCGGCTTCATCTATCCTCGCCTGATGATGCCGCTGTGGACGCGCATCATTGGCGACCTGGTGCCTCTGACCTTTTACATCAGCATTGTCCGCGGGATCATCACCAAGGGCGTCGGAATCTCCTTCCTGTGGGGAAATGCCCTGGCCCTGGCGGTCTACTCCATCGTGTCCTTGCTCCTGGCTTCCTCCGTGACCAAGAGGAGATTGGACTGAGCGCGGTATGGACTCGGAAATCGCCATTTCGGCTCAAGGACTGACAAAGCGCTTCCCATCGGCCAGCGGCGGGACCACGGCCGTCGATCACGTCACCTTCGAAGTCAGACGAGGAGAAACCTTCGGACTCATCGGCCCAGACGGCTCGGGCAAGAGCACAACAACGCGCGTCATCCTGGGTCTTCTCACGCGGAACGAGGGTCAGAGCAGCATCCTTGGGTTTGATTCGATGCGCGATGTATACGAAATCCGAGAACAGGTGGGGTATGTTCCCCAGCAGTTTGCCCTGCCCGGCGACCTGACGGTCATGGAAAACATGCGCTTCTTTGCTGACTTGCATGGTCTTTCCTCGCAGGAGCAGAAACAGCGCATCCCCGATCTGCTCCGGTTCGCCGAGTTGACCGAATTCACTTCGCGCCCGGCGGCGCGTCTGTCCGGAGGCATGAAGAAGAAACTCGCCTTGGCACGCAGCCTGATCCATGCGCCGCGGGTAGTCATGCTGGACGAGCCCACTCTGGGAGTGGATCCCGTCAGCCGGCGAGAGTTCTGGAATATGCTCGGCAATCTGCGCGCGGAGCAGGGCCTGACCATTTTCGTTTGCACCCCGTACATGGACGAGGCCGAGCGTTGCAGCCGCATCGGTCTGATCTACCAGGGCCAGCTGATCGCCAATGACACTCCGGATCGGATCAAGAGCATGGTTCCCGGGCAACTGCTGGAAATCATGCCCTCTCAGTTCGCGCCGGCCCGCGACTTGGTGACGGGCCTGGAGGGCGTCCTGGAGGTGCAGACCTACGGGGCCATGCTCCACCTGTTCCTGGACAATGTGGATCGACGCAAGCCCGAGATTGAAGCGGCGCTCTCCCGGCAGGGCATCTCCTGCAGCCGGGTGCGCGTGATCGAGCCGCGCATGGAAGAAACCTTCATCAGCTTGATCCGGCGGCGGGAGGCGGCTGGAAATGTTTAGGCGATCCGTTTCCTCTCCGCCCTCGGCCCCTCCCGAGTTCTCCAACCCCATCGAGGTCGAGGGGTTGACCAAGCGCTTTGGTGATTTCGTGGCCGTGAACCAGGTCACCTTTCAAGTCCATGCCGGAGAAGTGTTCGGCTGGCTGGGTCCCAATGGGGCGGGCAAGACCACGACGATTCGCATGCTGCTGGGTCTCCTCAGGCCGAGCGAGGGAAAGCTGCGCGTCCTGGGCTACGATCCGGTCACTCAAGCCAAGACGATGCAGGCCCGGGTCGGCTACATGTCGCAGCTCTTTACCCTGTATGGCGACCTGACGGCGCGCGAAAACATCCGCTTTTACGGCAAGGTCTACGGCTTGTCTCGCAGCGACCTGCAGCAACGGGAGGAAGAGATCCTCCATATGGCCGGCCTGGAGGGGCGCCGGGGCGTCCTGACCTCGCAACTTTCGGGAGGCTGGAAGCAACGCCTCGCGCTCGGCTGCGCCATCGTCCACAATCCGAGGGTGATCTTCCTGGACGAGCCCACGGCCGGGGTCGACCCGATCAGCCGCCGCGATTTCTGGGAATTGATCTATGCCATGGCCGCGCAGGGAACGACCGTGCTGGTAACCACTCATTACATGGACGAGGCCGAGTTGTGCCAGCGAGTGGGGTTCATCAGCCAGGGGAGATTGGTCGCCCTGGGCACGCCCGACCGCCTCAAGCAGTCCCAGATGCACGGCCAAGTGCTCGAGATCAGCAGCGGTGATCCGGACCGCGCCCTGCGCATCCTGATGGCGGCGCGGGTTCAAGGCCGGATCCCTCTGGCGGAGGTGGCGATGTACGGGACACGGATCCACGCGGTTGTCCCCGACGCCGACCTCTATCGGGAGCCGCTGCGACAACTTCTTCTCGAGCAGGGGACCGAGATCCATGGCCTGGAGTGGATTGCCCCGAGCCTCGAAGATGTCTTCATTTCCGCCGTGAAACCGTGAGACCCCCTTGCCGTCGCCTGCGGTGAAAGGGTCGGCAGGCACGGGGTCTTGAGTTTGCCCAGGCGCCAGACCATCTTCATCCGAGCCCCTGATTCCCCCTTCTCCCGGCGACCCCACCCTCTCGACCGAGCAGAACCCGACGCGAGCCTGCGGTCGCGCCGCCGGGCCTGTGGCCCGTGCAGCCGGTAGTGATCTTGAATCAATCCGGAGATGCGACGCGCGGTGTTTCTTGGGCACACGCGGATGCGGGGGCAACTAGCGTCCCACGAGGGCGCTGAGGCGGCCTTGGGCCGATGGCTCGCCCGGAGGGCCTCGCCCGGGACCGGACAAACCGCCTCGGGCGGAAGATCCTTCCTACCCGCCCCCGAGATCGTCAGCGCCTAGTGGACTTCGATGCGCACAACCCACTTGGCCCACTGGCTGCCCTCGACCCCAGGGAAGACCGCCCGCACCGGAAAGCCGTGGAGCACGGGCAGGACGCCGCCATTCAACTCGTACGCAAGAAAAGCGTCAGAGGACTTCACCAGGTTGAGATCCACCAGTGTGCTGTAGCCATCGGCGCCGACAAGGACGATCGACTGCGCCCCGCTTTGGACCCCGGCCAGATCGAGCACGCTCTCAAAGGGCGCCCCAGCCCAGCTGGCGTTGTCGACAAAGACGCCCGGGCAGACCAGCTCGCAGTGCACGCCCACCTTGGGCAGGCAACGCAGCTCATCGTACGTCAAGCTCAGAGGATGATCGACTCTCCCCGTCACCGTCAGCCGGTAGGTTGCCAAGTCGACCGTGGGCCCTCCGCCGGTCACATGGAGACCGGTGGTCGGATCGTACTCGTCGAATGACTGCGGGGTGGGTGCTGAGGTGGGGGCGATAATGGGAGGCAGCTGGCAGGCACTGCCGACCAGGGCCCCGCGGAGAGGGACGACCGCCGGGGTTGGCTGGGGAAGAGGGGGAAGAGCGGAAGCAATTGCGGGAGGAGGGGGCAAGCTGGCCTGGCCTTGCGCCGAGGGCTGGCCGGGCGCCACCGATCCAGAGGGCGATAGGGGCCCGCAGGCCGCCGCCATTCCAAGAAGGACAATAACCCCTGCCAACTTCCTCATCTCAAAAGGAACCATTCTTTCCTCCTCTCACCGGCTTTCCACCTGTAAAGCAAGGATCAACGGCCAGACCCCAGGAAAGGGATCGAGAGGTCCAGCGGCGCCTGGCTATTTGGACGCGACGTGATCTGAGAAGTACGGGAGCCAGGGGCCCGACCCCTGGATGAAGGGCTGCATCATCGCCCGTTCGGCCTGCACGGTATGCATCAGGTCGTGGCCTGCCCATTCATGGAGCATTTGCCCCAAGGTGACGGTCCCCAGCTCCTCATGCCGGGCCGTCCGAACCAGATCTTTCTCCTTGACCCCCGCCAGGAGCAGCAGGCTTTCTTGACGCAGGGCCGTGAAGGTCTGTGCCATCTCCAAGGCAGCGGGGATTCGGTCGGGCTTTCGGCCCGCGGCATCAGGGTTGAACGCAGAGAAATCGCGGCCCTCCAGGAAACACCTCACCCGGACCGGGAAAACGAATTGTTCGGTGTCGAGCAGGTGCTTAAGACATTCCAGGGCAGACCACTCTCCCGGCAGGGGGGAACGGCGAAGAAGCTCGTCGGGCAATCCTTTCGCAAGAGCCGTCCAGCGGGCAGGGGTCAGCCTCAGCACAGCTTGAGACCATAGAATTGTAGCGGGCATTCTGGGAACCTCCGAAAGCTAGAGTCATCTCCAGGGTGGCCCCGGAACGATTGGGGCGAGACGTCGAACTGAGACTGAACTGCGGAGCCCAGGGCACGTGGGCAGCGCTTCGGCCGACCCTGTGAAATAGGCGGCCCAATGCAAGGGCCCTCAGCAACGCTCCCTCGGGGCCAGGAAGGGTCTCCCCTCGGCCCCGCCTCCCTCTCCCAACTCTTTCTGGAGGACACCTGAAAGGATGGGCAGCTCAGCCCGGGGAATGACCATCCCGAATTCATCACCCGCGGCGTCGGCTATTTGAACTCATTGATGAACTGGCTCCTTAGCCACAAGCGCGGCAACCACCCCATCGAAGGGGAGCCAGCTCCACAACCGCGAGCCGAACCGTGAAGATGTCGCCTGGCTTGTGCAGCCCTTCGCTTTCCAGGAGCGTTTCGGTCGACACGCGGATCGCCCTGCAAGCCAGAATCCGGACCAGCGGCAGGTTGTTGCCCTGATCCCAACCCTCTCTCGGGCTGATTGACGTCCTCCTCCGCCCTCTTGGGGATTTCGTCCTTTCTGGGGATATTTTATCAGCATTTGGATGCCGATTCGATGCCATAATAGGGGCTGCCTGGTTGCCGACCAGGAGTGGATGCAAATGCGCGGGTTTCTCACCCGGTGGAGAGAGCAGACATGAAAACCGGAGCCCAATTCCAGAAAGATATGAGCGAGTCCCGAAAAGAAGTGTACTGGATGGGTCAAAAGCTTGAACAACCCACCCAGAATCCGATCCTGGCTCCATCCTTCCGAACCCTGGCGTTGACCTATGATCTCCGGTTCGATCCTCAGGCCGAAGGCGTCGCGGTTCGACCGAGTGCCGCCGGACCGATCAATGCTTTCTGCAGCATCCATTTCGGCCTTGAAGACCTGGTCTCCAAAGTCCGCCTGCTGCGGCTCCTGGGTCAGAAAACCGGCACCTGTTTCCAGCGGTGCGTGGGCTGGGACGCCCTGAACGCCCTCTACAGTGTGACGTATGACATCGATGCTCAAGCAGGGAGCGATTATCACCAACGGTTCAGGAGGTTCCTGGCCCACGTTCAGAAGGACGACCTGGTTTGCACGGGCGCCATGACGGACGTCAAGGGCGACCGCCGCCTGCGGCCCGGGGAACAAGCCGATCCGGACATGTATCTTCACGTCGTCAAACGCAGCCCCGAGGGCGTCGTGGTACGAGGAGCCAAAGCCCATCAAACGGGATCCATCTTCGCCCATGAAGTCATCGTGATGCCCACCCGCTCGATGCGCGATTCCGAGCGCGACTATGCCATATCCTTTGCCGTGCCCAGCGACACTCCGGGCCTGGTGTACATCGTCGGTCGGCAGGTCGATGACACTCGGCGGGTGGAAGGGTCGGAAGGATTGGGCAACGATCGATATGGCGGACACGAGAGTTTGATCGTTTTCGACGACGTCTTCGTGCCGCGCGATCGCATCTTTCTGGACGGGGAAAGTTCCTTCACGGCGAGCCTGGTGGACCGGTTCTCAGCCTATCACCGGCAGAGCTATGGCGGCTGCAAGGTCGGCGTGGCCGATGTGCTTATTGGGGCCGCCGCTCTCGCGGCAGAATACAACGGTACCGATCAGGCCCAACCCATCCAGCACAAGCTCGCGGAAATGGTTTACCTGAACGAAACGCTGTTCTCCTGCGGATTGGCCTGCTCGACCGCGGGGGCCCAAACCGCCTCCGGAAACTTCCTGGTCGATCCCCTCCTGGCCAACGTCTGCAAGCTCAATGTGACCTGTTTTCCCTATGAGATCGCGCGCCTGGCGGTCGACATTGCCGGGGGCTTGATCGCGACTCTCCCCTCCCCGGAGGACCTGCACAACCCGCGGACCGGTCCCCTGGTGGAGAAGTATCTGAGGGGTGTGGCCGAGTATCCCACCGCGGACCGGATGAAGGTCCTGCGCCTCATCGAAAGCATGACCATGGGGAACTCGGCCGTACACTACCTGACCGAATCGTTGCACGGCGCCGGTTCCCCTGAGGCGCAGACGATGGTGATTGCCCGGTCCGCGGACCTGGAACGAAAGAAGAATCTCGCCAGAGATCTTGCCCGCATCTCGCCGGAGACGTAATCGGAACTAGCAATCCGTTCTTGTCCGAGACGGCCTGCGCTTCGTGTCGAAGGGCGCTGCGCCCCCCCGGGCGGTTCTTACGGACCGGCTGGCAGCGACCCCCTGGCTCCCTGGAAGTGGCCAGGGCCTGGGCGCATAACGCTAGAGGATCAGACTCAGCCCCGCCGCCAGAAGCACCAGACCGATCAAGGCTCCAAACCATCTTTCGTTCAATTTCAGGAAAACGCGGTTTCCGACAAATGTTCCGAGAACCATGGCAGGAACCGAGACAGCGAGTAGCCACACCATCTGCCACCCGACCAGCCCGGTGGCCAAGTAGAAGACAACCCGAAGAACCGCCTCCACCATGAACAACCTGGTCACCACCGACCGGAAGGTCCCTTTGGCCATTCGGCTTCCAAAGTAGATGGCCAAGGGGGGACCGCTGATCCCTGAAACTCCGCCGAGGATTCCCGCGACAAGGCACACGGCCATGCCGGCCCAGGGTCTGGGCCGGTCACCCCGAGGCTGCTCCTGAACGCGGGTTCCCGGCCGCCCAGCCAGGAACCAAGCGGCCGCAGCCACGGTGATGACGCCCAGGACCTTGCCGAGGTAGGAGACCGGAATAGAGCGGAGGCCCAGGGATCCTGCAACCACTCCCACGGCCATGGCGAGGGCCAAGACACGCCAGTTCGCCTCGACCGGACTCCGGCGGTCCAGGCCAAGGATGATCGCACCGCTGATCAGGTCAAGGAAGGCCGACAGGACAATGGCATCCAGGGTCCCCACGGCAATGGCACCCAGGGGGACCAGGATGAGGGCGGACCCGATCCCGGAAGCCGCCCTGAGAAAGTAGGCACCCAGCGCAGCTGCCGCCAGCGCCGAGAGCGCTTTAGCGCTCAATTGCCAGCTCTCCATGCCGCCTGTGAAGGGCCCAGGTCGCCAGGCTCATATTCGCCCCAATCAGCCTACCCTGGGCCGGTCCTAATTGGCAGCAGGCCCCAGCCGAAATGGAACCGACCCCCCCACCCATTGAGTTGAGAGGGCAACACCCATCCCAGGAGCACAGCCCTCATCCCGCCACGCCCGGAGGGTCGCGGCCCCGCCGATGAATTCGGTTCGAGCCGATACGGGTTTCCCACTCCCCCATCTTCTGGGAACGCCGGGGGGCTCACACCCTCGAGCTTGTCCGGGAAGAGCCCCGCAGCCGGGCAGAGCTCTGGCAAGTGCAAACTGGCCTTGCCCCTCCATCGGCGTGTCTCAGCGCTCCGAGATCTGGCTAGCCCCTTTCCTCCACCAAGTCACCAAAATGGTCGAAGCCGGACCCCATTATCCCTCCACTCCCGGCCTGGGTGGGAAAGGCCAAGAACCCCAAGGCGAACGACCGGCCTGGTTGGCCCGAACCTTGGGGTGTGTCTTCCGACGCCCAGCCCCGGGAGCGCGACCGGTACCTTGCCATCGGCGGCCTAATGGCTACACTGGTCTGGGGGAAGAGACCTCGCCCCATGGGGGCCTGGCTGGCGATCCCTCCCTGCTCCGGGATGGTCGCCCCGACCAAGGGGAAGGCGGTCAGGCCCCAAGGCGGATCGAGCCCGAAAGATCAGATGGAGGGGAGGACCTCATGTCCACGGACAAGCCCTGGCTGAAATTCTACGAGCCCCATGTCCCCGCTGCGCTTCAGTACCCGGGCGGTACGCTTCCGGAGGCCTTGCAGGCCACGAGTCGCCGCCACCCAGACCACCCCGCCATCATTTTCAAGGGGAGGAAGATCACCTACCGGGAATACAACCAGGCCGTGGATCGCTTTGCCGCGGCCTTGCAGGAGTTGGGCGTGCGAAAGGGCGACCGCGTTGCAGTCCACCTTCCCAATTGCCCGCAGTACCTCATTAGCTATTATGCGAGCCTGCGTGCGGGGGCCATTGTTGTTCCCTGCAACCCGATCTACACCGCCCGGGAATTGAAACACCAGTTCAACGACTCGGGCGCGAGCGTCCTGGTCACCCTCAGCTCGAGTTATCCGGTTATCCGCCAGATCCGCGCGTCGACTCCTCTGCGCCACGTGGTCGTCGCCAAGATCAAGACCTATTTCCCTGCGGCAACCAGAGTGCTTTTCACCTTACTGCTCGAGAGAAGGCTTGGCCACCGGGTCGCCCTTGCGAAGGAACCGGATACCTCCTGGTTCGCCGACCTGCTCTCCAAAGCCCCGGCCAGCCCGCTCCCGGTCCCGATCGAGCCAGGGGACACCGCGGTCCTGATGTACACCGGGGGAACGACCGGCCTCTCCAAGGGAGCCGAACTCACGCACAGGAACATCCTGGTCAATGCCTTCCAGGTGCTCACGTGGGTCAACTCGGTCGAGACCCAGGATTCGACCCTGGCCGCCCTCCCGCTCTTCCACAGTTACGGGATGACCTGCTGCATGAATCCGGGCGCGATCCAGGCCGGGACCGCGATTCTGATCGCGGACCCACGCGATCTAGAGGACATCCTGGGCAGTCTCAGCCGCTACCGCCCCTCCTTCTACCCGGGGGTGCCGGCGATGTACGCCGCCATCAACAACTACGGCGGTGCCGCCCAGTACAACTTGCGCTCGCTCAAGGTCTGCAACAGCGGCGCGGCCCCTCTGCCTGCGGAGGTCCAGACTCGTTTTCAGAATCTCACGGGCGCTCGGCTGGTCGAAGGCTACGGCCTGAGTGAGGCCTCACCGATCACCCACAGCAACCCCTCCTATGGGGAATGCCGGATGGGGACGATCGGGCTGCCCTGGCCAGATACGGAAGCGAAGATCGTCGATATTCGTGAAGGCAGGCAGGTGCTGGGGCCCGGCGAGGTGGGCGAACTCTGCGTGCGCGGCCCCCAGGTGATGAAGGGCTACTGGAACAATCCGGCCGAGACCGCCTGCGTTCTGCGATCAGACCCCGAGGGCGGCGCCCCCTGGTTGTATACGGGGGATCTGGCCAGCATGGACCCGGATGGGTACTTTCGAATCGTCGACCGCAAGAAAGAGATGATTCTGGGCGCGGGGGGCTACAACATTTACCCGCGCGAGATCGAGGATGTGCTCTATGAGCATCCCAAGGTTCGGGAGGCGGCCGCCTGCGGAATTCCCGTGCCCGAGAAGGGAGAGCAGCTCAAAGTCTTTGTCGTCCTCAAAGAAGGAGAAACCTCCAGCGAGGAGGAGATTGTCGCCTTCTGCCGCCAGAACCTGGCCCCCTACAAGATCCCCAAGTGCGTCGAGTTCCGCAAAGAACTTCCGCGGATTTTGGTCGGCAAGGTCCTCCGCCGCGAGCTGCGCGAGGCCGAAATCAACCGGCGCGAAGCTCAGCCTTAGCCGCCCAGGATCAAACCTTTTCCGCCTTGCGCGGCGCGGACTCTGCCGCCCCCAGGGCGACCAGCGCGGCGCCATAGGCTCCCATCAGCTGCGGGTGCCGCGGCAGGACCACTTGCTCTCCGGTCTCCTCCTGCAGCAGCTGGACGATCGCCGAGTTTTGCACGACGCCACCCGAGAGCATCAGCGGCCGGCCCAGGCCCACGGAGCGGATCATGGCTACGACCCGCTTGATCAGGGAGCGGTGCAGGCCGCGCACAATGGGCTCGACGGCGACCCCATGAGCCAGCAACGACACCACTTCCGATTCCGCGAATACCGTGCACGTGCTGGACAGGTTGACCTCTTCCGTGGCCGCCAGGGCGACGGCCCCCAGGCGCTCGAGGGGAAGGCCGAGGCGCTGGGCTGCGTTCTCCAAGAAGCGGCCGGTCCCGGCCGCGCACTTGTCATTCATGGCAAAGTCGAGGACCTCGCCCCGCAGGCCGATCGCGATCACCTTGCTGTCCTGTCCCCCGATGTCCACCAGCGTGCCCCCATGCTGCAGCTCGCGAAAGACTCCCTTGGCGTGACAGGTAATCTCGGTCACAACCCGCGAGGCCTGGCGGACCAGGTTCCTGCCATAACCGGTCGCGACCAGGGGAAGCGCGGGCCATCCGGCGGCGGGGTCGCCGCCCTGAGCCTCGACGGCGCGGCCCAGGAAGCGCTCGACCTGCTGTTCCACGCGGGGATCCGCCCTCTCCAACCAGTGCCAGCCCAACCCCCCCTGCGCGTCAACCCCCACGATCTTCACGGTTGCCGATCCCACGTCGATCCCAAACGCACAGAGTTCACTCACGTCACACCCCCAGCATTTCCACAAAGGCGGCGATGCGGTTGCTCACCTGTTCCTCGGCAAAGCAGCGCGAGTCGTTATGGTCGGCATCCAGGAGCAAGGCGGGAGTCTTCATCTGCTCGATCAGCTGGTCCCTTTGATCCATTTGTCCAATGGAATAGGGTTTGCACGACCGGTCCGAGTGCAGGATCACGCCGTCCAGATGGTAGTCGCGGATCATGCGCTTCATGGTGGCCAGCTTCTGGCCCGTGCTGCGATTGAGGATCGGGTAGGTGTAGGCGCGGGCCATCGACTCGAGCGGATAATCCGGGTCCAGGAGGGGAGCCAGCTCGCCCCAGGCGTTGGCGTAGGTCGAAGCGACGATGGCGACTCCCCGCTCCGCAAGCAGCTCCGCCAGATAGCGCAGGCGGTACCAGACCGGAAGGTTGTCCCACATCAGGCGCCGACGTTCCGGATACACGGCCGAAATACCTCGCGCAATCCGCTGGTCAACCTCCCTCAGCATTGCCGCGTAGAAATCGACGGTGAAAGCGTCGCCTCGCATCTCGACGATGGGCGCCATTTGGATGAACTCGTCGAACGCGGAGATCGGCGCGGGTTCATGGCGATTCCGTTCCAAGATCTCGAGCCACAGGAAGGAGGCCTGACGGCTGAGGTTTCCCACCAGCTGGAAACGCGCTTGGCTGAGCCCCTTCCCCGCCACCCTCTCCGCGACCGCGATGGCCTCCTCGATCTGACGCCGAACATAAGCCAGAGAGTGCGGCGGGGCCTCTTGCCCGTAGATGAAGGGCGTGTCGATCACGATCAGAGGCACGCGAAAGTGCTGAGCCAGCACCTGATACCAGAACAATACCGTCTGGCAGATGTTGGTGCAGGCCAGGAGCAGGTCGGGTCGCGGCAGTCTGCCCACCGGGGAGCGGCCTGAGAGCAGCGTTCCCAGATCGGTGCGGGCGTAGGAACAGATATCCCGCGAGTATCCAGCCTCTTCGGCAAACGTCGCGAGCTCCACGGCGCGGCGGGCTGTCCCGCAGATCGCGGCATGGTTCTCGGGATAGAGGACGTAGAAATCCAGTGCCTTGAGGAATTCAACCGGGGCCCCTGAAGTCACCCAGGCCACCTTGCGGTTCAAGTTCGCGTAGCGCCCCTCCAGCCAATGCCGGGCAACCAACTCCTTCATACGAGGCGAGATGCCCAAGGGTGGAGCCAGGTGGGAGCTCGACCAAGGACGCCGGGTGCGGGCTTCCCACTCGGCGGCCCAGCGCCGCCCGCGAAGGAGCGCAGGTCCCAGGACCCTGGCGTTCAGGTAGTAGCGAGCCGCTTCCCGGCGATTCATGCGATCATCTCGGCCAGGGCTTGCAGGCGTGTCTGAGCCTGCAGGGAGAGGGGATCGTTGAGGTCCGCCTCCAAGACCACCGAGGGGATCCCTGCCTCCCTCAATCCCTGGCGCAGATCGGGCAGCGGGAACAGCTCGGGCTCGCAAAACTTAACCAGGCAGAACACGACCCCCTTCGCCCCAACCCGCTGGGCCAGGTGCACAAGGTGCTCGCGCCGAGCGTCGATGGAACTCCCCCGGGTCGAGTCAGGAGGAGCCCCCAGGAGCCCCTGCGCCATGCGCTCGAACGGGTCGTCGCTGTCACCCGGGGGGTAAACCCTTCGCCCGCAAGCGATGAGGTCGTCGCCCGCGACGACCACCCCCATCCGATCGAGAGCCGAGAGCAAGTCCATGGGTTCGGGCAGCACCCCGCTCAAGACGAACCGGGTCCCGCCGACCGGCTCGCGAGTTTGGGCGGCCAGGGCGGACTCGCCCAGGGTGGTGAAGACCTCGGCCGGCAGGTACTCTCGGGAGCGGACGAGCCGGTAATGCTCCAGATTGGAGAGGGAGAGGCTAAGCCGCTCCGCATGTAACCGGTGAAGCACACCCTCCGCCCTCTCCTCTCGGCGGATCGCCTCCCACAGGTCCCGGGTATCGAGCGGACGTCCCGCGCAGGATGCCAACCGGGCTGCCAGTTCGCGCAGTTCCTCGCTCAAGAAAGCGACTCCCGCGGCGGTGTGGCTTCTGGGAATATAGATCGGGACAACCGGCTGCCTGGGCTGCACGAAATCCATCAGCACGCTGGCCAAGCCCTGGAGCGAATCGCAGCCATGAGGGACCACGATCAGGTCAGCAATATCCAGTCCGCCGGACAGCAGGAAGGAGAGTGCATTCCGGACAATCGAGCAGACGTAGGGTTGCAGGTGGGCTGCCCCGGGGGCATAGTCCAACCCGGGGGGGCCCCAAACCTCAACCGGGAGGAAACTAAAGGCCCTCAGCAGGGCCCGCGGGTAGTGGATCGGCAGGACCGCCGCGACCCGGCCTCCCTTGGCCTTGTGCGCACGGGTCACATCCGAGCGGCGTGGAATTTCCGGTGGCCTTGCCACAGGGTCCTCGCCCAAGCGTCTCCTTTTCCGTTCCTAGCATACAAGCGGTGAGGGCGAACCCAACGCGACGGATGTCCTGGCTACCCGGTTGATCTCCTCCTGGCAATTCCAAGGGGAAAAAGTCAAGATCCGCGCCCCAGGAAGGTCCCTCTCTTCAGCTCGCCGCTCGCAGATCGACGCAGGATGTGTTTGCAGTCCCTCCAGGAACTCAGGCATCGCACGCTCCAACAAAACAGCCGGAGATCCGCAGGAGGCCAGCAGCCTGCGCGCCGGGGGGTCGGAGATGGCCCCCGGTGTGGCTCGCCCAAGGCCAAGCCTGAGAACTGCCCGAGAAAGGATCCGGGCGGCCCACCGGGTCAACACCTCCGGCCGCCGCCCCAGCCACTGGGCCCTACAGCAGCGACTTGGCCAGGGCCACGGCTCGGCTCGCATCCGGGGCATACCCGTCCGCACCGATCTCCTTGGCATACTCGACCGTCAGCGGGGCGCCCCCGACAATCACCTTGACCTGACTGCGAAGGCCAAGGTCGTCCACGGCTTCAATGGCCGCCTTCATGTTTCTCATGGTCGTGGTGAGCAGCGCGGACATGCCCAGTAGCACCGGGTGATGCTCACGCACCGCCGCCGCAAACCTCTCCGGGGGCACGTCCGTCCCCAAGTCGAGGATCTCATAGCCCGCACCCTCGAGCATCATCGCAACCAGGTTCTTGCCAATGTCATGCAGATCGCCTTTCACGGTTCCAATGACCACTTTGCCTCGCAGGGCAACCCCCTGCTGGGTCAGCAGGGGTCGCAGGAGTGCCAGCCCCGCTTGCATGGCCCGCGCGGCAATCAGCATCTCCGGGACATAGAACTCACCACGCTCGAAACGGGCACCCACCTCCGACATCGCGGCGATGAGTCCCTCGTTCAGGATCTGCTCCGGCCTGTGCCCCGCCGCGAGCGCATCCTTTACCTCGGCCTGGACGGCTGCCGTCTTGCCACTGATCACCGCCTCCATGAGTTGCTGAAGAGCCATTGGGTTCTCTCCGTTGATTCGGAAATCGATCCGGATCCGATTCCGGCAGGGCCGGACTCCTCAATATCATTATCTCATTTCCCCGCCCCGCCTGCCGCCCGGCCGAGTCCGAATTCGCGCCTCCAGGATTGGGCAGGGTCGTGGCAGCCTCGGCGGTTTCCTCCGGGCCGGTGAAGTTCCTGGGGCCTGTCCCCAAGCGCCCCGATCCTTTCATCTTGGCGGCGCGAGGAGAAACCGGCCTCAGCAGGGAGGATAGGGTGCATTCCACCTTGTTCCCATCCGGGTGTCGCCAAGATGGTACGGCGCCGGCCGCGGAAGCAAGGACACCTCCACCTAGCCTGGGCAGGCCCGAAATGGCCTACGGCGGCCCCGGTCGCAAGACCATGTCCAAAGCCGAAAGGGACGATAGCAGACCGTGTCGGGCAGGATCAGAATGGACCGGTGTGGGGGAAACGCGATGGGAGGATTTCGGCAACCGACCCGGGGCGACGGCATGAGTAGAAAGGATCCGTTTCAGCGCTTCTCCCGGGCTGCGCCACTCCCCGACCCGGCCACGGGATGTGGACCGAATCCCTTTGGCAGCGGCCCCGGCCAGGAGACCACCCGCGTCGAGTCCGCGTCGAACTCAGCCCGTCGGCCGACAAGTCCGCCAAGGAGTTTGGGTGCATACTGGGGAGGATGGCCCAGTTCGGCATCGTGCGGGACGATCAGCCCAGGATGAAATTGCCGCGGCCCTGCCTTGAGCCGGGTTATTGGGCTGTAGTGAGGGGAGGCACCCGATGGGCAGCGACCCAGGAGGCGGACACCGAAATCAGGGCGTGAGCCCAGGCCAAGAGGAGCAGCGGCTATGAAGAAGTTGATCAACAGTCCAGACAGCGTTGTAGCCGAGAGCCTTGAGGGAATGGCGGCCGCGTACGCGGGAAGGATCTACTGTCACTTTGATCCAACCTTCGTCTGCCGGGCCGACGCACCCGTGACCGGGAAGGTGGCGATCGTGTCGGGCGGGGGGAGCGGTCACGAGCCCATGCACGCGGGCTTCGTGGGGCGCGGGATGCTGGATGCGGCCTGCCCCGGCCAGGTTTTCACTTCGCCCACCCCGGATCAGATCCGGGAAGCCATGCGGGCGGTGCACGGCGGGAAGGGGGTCCTCAACATCGTCAAGAACTACAGCGGCGACGTGATGAACTTCGAGATGGCCGCGGAGCTCGCTCACGCCGAGGGGATCCCCATAGCCAATATCCTCATTGACGACGACACGGCCGTCAAAGACAGCCTCTACACCCAGGGGCGGCGAGGCGTGGGGACCACGGTGCTGGCAGAAAAGATCTGCGGCGCGGCGGCTGAGAGGGGCTACGACCTGAACCGGCTGGCCGCTTTGTGCCGCCAAGTGAACCTGAGCGGGCGCAGCGTCGGACTAGCCCTGACCTCGTGCACCGTCCCCGCCAAGGGGGTTCCCACTTTTCAACTCGGCGAGAGGGAGATGGAGGTCGGGATCGGGATTCACGGGGAGCCGGGCCGAGAGCGGATGCGCCTCATGACCGCCGACCAGATCACCGAGATGCTGGTCGGTTCGATTCTCGAGGACCCCCAATACTCGCGCCAGGTCCGCGAGTGGGACCAGGCCAAAGGGGACTGGTCGGAAGTGGAATTGATCTCGCCTCCTTTTGAAAAGGGGGACCGGCTGCTCGCCTTTGTCAACAGCATGGGGGGGACGCCGCTCGCAGAGCTGTTCATCGTGTACCGCAAGCTGGCCGAGATTTGCACTCGCCAGGGGTTCCCGATCGTCCGGAACCTGATCGGGCCCTATATGACCTCGCTGGAAATGCAGGGGGTCTCCATCACCCTGCTCCGCCTCGACGAGGAACTGATCCATCTCTGGGACGCGCCGGTCAACACCCCTGCTCTGCGATGGGGAGTCTAGGCGCCAAGACCTTACCCGGGGAGATTGCGCTCCCCGACGAAGGAGCTGTACTTTGATCCTTGCCCGTCAAGTCTTTCTGGACTGGCTGCAGAACGCGGCCCGCCTGCTGGAGCAGAACAAAGATTACTTGACCGACCTGGACGCGGCCATTGGTGATGCCGATCACGGGACCAACATGGATCGCGGTTTCCGCAAGATCCTTCAGCAGCTTCCCTCGCTGAAGGAGAAGGATGTCGGGGCGATCCTCAAGACGGCCGGCATGACGCTCATCTCGAACGTGGGAGGAGCAGCCGGGCCTTTATACGGGACCCTCTTCCTGCGCGCCGGAGAGGCGGTCGAAGGGAGAAGCGAGCTGGACCCCGGCGACCTGGCCCTGCTCCTGCGCAAAGGGGTGGAGGGAGTGATGGCACGCGGCCGGGCGCCTCTGGGTGCGAAGACCATGGTAGACGCTCTCTCTCCCGCCCTCTCCGCCCTGGAGACGGCTCTCCAGGAGGGCCGGGATCTGGAGGCGGCCCTGCACGAAACGGTCGAGGCGGCCGAAAAGGGGATGAGGGCCACGATCCCCATGATCGCGACCAAGGGGCGCGCGAGCTACTTGGGACCGAGGAGCGCCGGGCATCAAGACCCTGGAGCGACCTCTTCGGTCCTGATCCTGAAGGCCCTGGCCGAGGCGCTTCCCCATGAGTAGCCGGACTTGGATGGAATCAGAAGCGCCCGGCGGGGTCGCCGGGCCGGAGAGTGTGCCCCCCTGGGGCAAGTCCATGGGGCCCAAGCATGGTTAGCCTGGTTCTGGTCGCCCACAGCGCGCAACTGGCCGAAGGAGTTCGGGAGGTTGCCAGCCAGATGGCTCAGGGAAAAGTTCCAATCGCCGCCGCCGGGGGCAGCGGAGATCCGGAGAACCCCCTGGGAACCAGCGCGGCTCTTATCTTGGCGGCGATTCAGTCTGTGTACAGCCAGGATGGGGTCCTGGTCATCACAGACTTGGGCAGCGCTCTTCTCAGCAGCGAGACGGCCCTGGATCTCTTGCCGGCGCCCTTTCGAAGCCAAGTCCGCCTCTCCGCCTGCCCGCTGGTCGAGGGGGCCGTCTCTGCTGCGGTTCAGGCAGCCCTGGGAAGCTCAATCGATCAAGTGGAGGCCGAGGCGGTCCGAGCGCTGGAGCCGAAGGTCCTGCACCTCGGGGGTCGGGGAAAAGAGGAGCCTGTCCACGAGGGCGAGTCCGATGCCCCGCTCGTTGAGATCCTCCTCGCGGTGTCAAACCCTCTCGGGCTCCACGCCAGGCCGGCCGCTTTGTTCGTGGCGACCGCGGGGCGGTTCCCGGCCGAGGTCAGCGTGCGGAACGTGACTCGCGCGAGAGGGCCGGCCAACGCCAAGAGCATCAATCAGTTGGCGACGCTGGAGGTGCACCCCGGCGATCGGATTGCCGTCTTGGCGAGAGGCCCAGGGGCAGCGGAGGCAATCTCCCAGCTTAAGGCCCTCGTGCAGGGGGGCTTTGGCGAGGGCGGGACGCCTCCGGCCGCAGCTCCCGAGAAGCCCGGGTCTGGCCAACCTGCCAGGATCCCCTCTGCGGAACGGGGCCGGATGCAGGGGATCCCTGCCTCCCCCGGCATCGCGCTGGGCCGCGCATGGGTGTATGCGCGAACGGCCTTTCCCTTGGAATCCAAGACAGGGGACAACCCCCAGCTCGAATCCCGGAGGCTGGAAGAGGCATTGGAGGCGGCCAAGCAGCAAATACGCGAAGTTCAAACCCGAATCCTTGAGGTGACCGGAGCAGCCGAGGCGGCCATTTTTGATGCCCACCTGCTTTGCTTGGAGGACCCTCTGCTGGTCGGAAAGACGCGGACCCTCATCTTCGAGCAGCACCTGAGCGCCGCCTCCGCCTGGGCCCAGGCGGTGCAGCAGGTCATCCAGGCCTACGAGGCCTTGCAGGATCCGGGCCTGCGCACGCGGTCCGCGGATATCGTCGATGTGGGGCGGCGCGTCTCGGCTCAGCTGCTGGCCCCAGGCCCTTCGCCCCAAGCAGAGCCTTCCGGTCCGGTGATTCTCCTCGCGGCCGATCTGACCCCGTCGGATGTCGCCACCCTCAATCCGCGGCTTGTGCGCGGGATAGGCACGGTGCTGGGAGGTCCCAGTTCGCATACCGCCATCCTGGCCCGCGCGATGGGGATGCCGGCTGTTGTCGGCTTGGATGTCGGTCTCCTTTCTCTCCCGGCGGGGACCCTGCTGGCCCTTGACGGAAGCCGAGGCGAGCTCGATGTCGAACCCGGTGCAGAAGCCTGGGAGACCTGGAAGCACCGATTGGCTGAGGAGATTGAGTTCGCCCAGGAGGCGGAAGCCGGGCGCCTGGAACCTGCCACCACCCTCGACGGCCACCGGGTGGTCATCGTGGCCAACGCAGGAAGCTTGGCCGAGGTCGAGGAAAGCTTCCGGCAAGGGGCGGAGGGGATTGGCGTCTTGCGGACGGAATTCCTTTTCCTCAGCCGGGACACCCCTCCAGGCGAGGCAGAGCAGCTGGAGATCTACCAGGCGATATGCGGACCTGCTGGAGGGCGACCGGTCGTGATGAGGACCCTGGATGCAGGCGGCGACAAACCCATCCGCTATCTGGACCGGGCAGCGGAGGCCAACCCCTTCCTGGGACAGCGTGGATTGCGGCTGAGCCTGGCTCATCCGGAACTTTTCAAGACCCAGGTACGCGCCCTCCTGCGCGCGCGGGCCGGCCATGACCTGCGCATCTTGCTGCCTATGGTGAGCACCGTGGAGGAGGTGCGCCAGGCCAAACGGCTGATCAACCAAGCCCATGCAGAGCTGGCCGCCAGGGGTGTGGTCCAGGGCCAGGACCTGCCGTTGGGGATCATGGTGGAGGTCCCCTCTGCAGCCCTGTTGCTTGACCGATTCCTCACGGAGATTGACTTCGTCAGCATCGGCACCAACGACTTGACCCAGTACGCGCTGGCGGCCGAGCGCGGAAACCCCACGGTGGCTCGACTCAGCGACGCGTGTCATCCCGCCGTCCTGCGGCTCGTCCGCGCCGTGGTCGAACAAAGCCACGCCGCCGGCAAGCTGGTGTGTATTTGCGGGGAAATCGCAGCCGATGCGGAAGCTCAGCCCGTCCTGGTCGGCCTGGGCGCAGATGAACTCAGCATGGCCGCCTCCGCGATCCCGGGCGCAAAGGCGTCGGTGAGGAGGATCTCTCTGCAGCAATGCCGCGACTTGGCCGAAGAGGCCACGCGCATGGACTCCGCGGAGGAGGTCAGAGAACTCGTCCGGGGGATGGAGCGCCCAGGCTCCCCCTGACCTGGAGTTCGGATAAGCCTGCCTCAGGCCCGGTTCGCCTCGGTTGGAGGATCGGCTGCGGACGAATTGAGGGCCCAGAGGCCGGCGCAAGACGTTGCACCGGCGGCGACCAGGAGACATTCCCTCTCTGGGACGGCCTCTGTCTCAGCCGTGGTATTCACCCAGGCCGGGGAAACTCTTGGCTCGACCAGGCGTGGGCCCTTTCCACCTGCGGCCCGCCGGAATCCTTGGGACCCGATTGCCTCCGGGGGGACCATAAGGTGCCAAACCACATGAATGTCCGTGTAGATTGTGCAGTACATGGTGCCAGCCGAATCTTGTAGACTACCCTGCGTCTATTCAACTGGCGCCCGGCTTGGGCCCGTGCCGTAGCAGGGTGGCCCTCGGCCGGGGCTCGCTGAGATCCTGGCCCGGCCGCTAGGTGTTGGCCTTCCCACAAACGAGTCTCTATGTCCATCTCCCTATTGATCCTGCTCGGGCTGGCCGCGATCTTCGGCTTCCTGAACGGGTTCCACGACAGCAGCAATGTGGTGGCCACGGTGATCACCTCGGGAGCGATGCCTCCCCGATTGGCTCTGGTCACAGCGGCCGTGGCAAATTTCGTCGCACCGCTGCTCCTGCCTCTGGCCGTGGCCACCACCCTGGGGGATGGGATGCTAGTCGACCAGGCCATCCGCCTCGACGTGGTCATTTCGGGCCTGGCGGCTGCCGTGGTTTGGAACCTGATCACCTGGTACCTGGGTTTGCCTTCGTCTTCCTCCCATGCCCTGGTGGGAGGCCTGGTCGGGGCCGCCATCCTCTCGCAGGGACTGGCGGTCATCCGGCTGGCCGGGCTGACGAAAATCCTCATCGCGCTCTTTGTCTCTCCTCTGCTTGGGCTCCTGATTGGATTCCTCGTCATGAAGGCCACGGTTCGGCTTGCCGACAGCGCCTCGCCGCGGGTCAATAGGCTTTTCAATCTCTTGCAGATTCCGACCTTGATTGGCTTGTCCCTCGGCCATGGATCGAACGATGGCGAGAAGACCATCGGGGTCATCGTCATGGGTCTGGTAGCCTCCGGGTATCAGGGCAGCTTCCATGTGCCTCTTTGGTCGATCTTGCTAAGCGGGGCATCCATCGGGCTAGGGACTTCATTGGGGGGCTGGAGACTGATCCGCACGCTGGGCGCGCGCATCTTCCGCATTCGGCCGGTGCATGGATTCACTTCCCAACTTGCCGGCGCCTCGGTCATCCTGGGCGCCTCATTCCTGGGCGCTCCTGTCAGCACCACCCAGGTGATGAGCTCGGCCATCATGGGGGTCGGAGCCGCCGAGCGTCTGGGTAAGGTCCACTGGAACGTCATGGGCGACCTGCTCACGGCTTGGCTTCTAACCATTCCCGCCTGTGCTGTCCTCTCCTTGCTCCTGCACCTGATTGTTTTTCACTAGTCCCAAAGGTGCCCCAACCGACCTCCAGGTGGAGGCCTGACGAGAAGGCTACTCTTTCCCTCTCGCAGGCTGGGATGCTCCGCCAAGCGGAGGGGCGGCGGATCGGAAAATCCCGGGGGAGGAGAATCACACAGGCCATTGGCCATCTCGGCCGGTTCCAGTCTGCGCCGGAGAGGAAAGGAGACGGGGTTGGTAAGTCCCACTCGAGACATGGAAGGCAGGACCTGTGTGGTGACCGGGGCCACCGACGGGATCGGCCTCGAAACGGCCAAAGGTCTGGCGCTCCGGGGAGCCCAGGTCCTGGCCGTGGGAAGGAATGCCGCCAAGGGATCCGGCGTCGTCGCACGACTGCAACGGGAAACCGGCAACCCTGCCATTCAGTTTCTCCAGGCCGATCTCTCCAGCCAGAGCCAGGTGCGTTCGCTCGCCGGGGATCTTGCCAGGGGCTTCCCCCGCCTGACGGTCCTGGTGAACAACGTGGGTGGGTTCTTCCTCGGCCGGACCATGAGCGAGGACGGGGTCGAGGCCACCTTTGCCCTCAACCATCTCAACGTTTTCCTGTTGACCTGCCTTCTGCTTGACCCGCTGAAGGCCAGTGCTCCAGCCCGAATCGTGAATGTCGCCTCAGAAACTCACCGCAATGCGAGTCTTGACCTGGATCAGGTTGTCGCCAAGCGTTGGACGAGCGGCATGAAGGCCTATGGCCGGTCCAAGCTCGCCATGATCCTGTTCACCTACGAGCTGGCGCGGAAGCTTCAAGGGTCCGGTGTTACCGTGAACGCCGTCCATCCGGGCTGGGTGGCCTCCAACATGTACCGCAGCAGCGGCGCGCTGGTCCGACTGGTCGACCCGCTGGTCAAACTCATGGGTAAGACCCCGGAGGAAGGGGCCGACACCGTGATCTACCTGGCGGCCTCGGCCGAAGTGGAAGGGGTCACGGGGAAATACTTCGCCAACAGGCACTCCTATGCGTCCTCCCCGGCCTCCTACGACGAGACCGCGGGGCGACGGCTGTGGGAGATCAGCGCCCAGATGGTCGGCCTCGCTTAAGCCTTGACCTTGCCAATCTGCGGGGCCGAGGGGATTGGACCGGGTTGTTGGCGAGAAATGCGCCGCTCGACTGGAAGCTGACAGCGCGACGGCGTCCAGTGGGCACATGCCGCTGGGATCCGGTCCATCCGATGGTCCGAAACCGCAGCCTGGAAACTGAGAAGCAGAGAACTCCTCAGGGAGTTTCAGGACTTACGGGCTCGGCTGAGGCGCGCCCATGGCCGCCGAGGGTCTTGCACTCCTCGAAGATCCGATTCCCCTGCCCGGTTTTCGCTCGCCTGCAGCGCGGGCGCGCGGCCTTCCCTTGGGGGACTACCCGATCCTCTTTCGGGGAGTGACTCGCTAGAAGAAATTCCCGGCCCCCTGGCCGACAATCTGGATCTGGGTGGCGGTGACATTGCCCGAGGAATCGCGCTGGCCACGCACGTTCACGGTGTCGCCAGCCTGAAGGTCACTGAGGCTGCCCTGAGCCGTCTTGGACACTCGCGTGTTGTCGCTCAGATGGACCCTGACCTGGCCTTGAGTGGTGCTGATCACCAGGGTATCGGTACCCACGCTCTGGACTTGGCCGACGATCCCTCCGCGGCAAGCCGCTGCCCCGCCCAACGGCCCCACGCCGGAGAACAACCCACTCCCGGCTCTGGCCATGCGCCCACGCTGGAACGCCATTCCACCGAAAAACGCGCCAACGCCTAGGACCACGACCAGGAAGATGACGCCGACGGCAACCAAGAGCTTGTTCATGAGGCTAGCCTCCGAAAACTAAAGCTTCCCAGAAGAGGGCGCGGCCATTGTTCGTCGGCCGCGAGTAGGGCTGCGGATTCGGGGTCCATGCTACCACCCGACCGCCACGATCGAACTCGGAGGGCACACCGTACTTATGGGTTGCTAATGCAGCCCCTCATACGCTTCCACGCCACTGACAAGCCCCCCTGCCGTTCGGTGATCAAGAGCATCGGACCCCCATGAAAGATGCCGGTCGAGAATTCCTGGAGTTTGGCAACCCCTGACAGCCGAATTGAACCACCCGATTGCAGGACCCAAGTTTGGGCGGGAGAGGGAAGAGACGGCGGAGACTGTGAAGGTCCCCTTGCCAGGAGAAGGCCGCTGCGGTCCATCGACCGCTCGTGGGATTCCCGCGCTGCGCGCCTCCATAGCGACGGCAAAGTTCCTGCGCGCATCTGGCGGCGGGAAGAACGCAGCTGACGTGCCCCCGACCCGGGTGCGCCACAGCGGCCTCGACGAGCCAGTTGCCCGTCCCTCGGCCCCTGCAGGCTACAAGCTCAAAGAGATCACACAGTCAGGCAAAGGCCGCGTGGTCGGGGACAACCCAGCAAGAAACTGATCTGCCCCCGCGGGTTGGAAAGGGGAAACACAAGGAGTTTTCGATCGACCTGGCCTCCGTCTCAGGAGAGCGGTCTTGGCCCCGCTAGGAGCAGGTGCTCAGATGTTCCCCTCGGTGCTTCTCCAAGACCCGCGTTCGAGAATCCCCCCAAGACGGCGTCAGGGGGGTGGAGAAGCCGGGTGCCACCGAAGGCCCAGCCTCGGCCCGATTGAGATCAGCCTTTCGGGCCGAGGTCCACGCCCTCCAGCCATGCGAGCAGCCCTTGCGGATGGTCGATGAGCGCTTTGGCCCCGGCCGTGAGCAGTTCCTCTCTGGAGCGGTATCCCCAGAGTGCGCCCACCGGGAACATCGACGCGGCAATTGCGGTCTGCATGTCCACCCCGCTGTCCCCCAGGTAGAGGAATTCTTGCGGCCTCACACCGAGGGAGGCAGCGACGGCCAAAGCTCCTTGCGGGTCCGGCTTGGGAGGAATCCCATCCTTCGCCCCCCGGACGACCTCAAATGTTCCGGCCGGGAAGAGACCCAGTGCCAGCCGACGGACCAGGTCATCCTGGGAATTGGAAAAGACCGCTCTCTTCACCCCTCGCGCTGCGAGCGCGTCCAGCATCTCCCGGATCCCGGGGTAGGCCCGCGCCCGCACTCCCACCTGTCCCGCATACTCCTGGTCGAAGCTCTTCGTGCACAGCGCGACCGTCCCGGCATCTCTGTTCTCGGGGGGAAGCGCTCGGGTGACGAGAGCAGGGATTCCTTCGGACACCAGCCTGCCGTAGGCTTCGACGGGCAGGGTCGGGTAGCCGCGGCGGCTCAGGACCCGATTCATGGCACCGGCGATATCTTCCAGCGTGTAGGCCAGGGTGCCATCCATGTCAAACAGCGCGGCGCGAATCCTCATCCCGATCTCATTCTCCACGCCCGGCAATTGGGTCCCGGCGCGGGCCTGATCCACCCCTCCCCCGGGATGATCCTCTTCGGCCCGATCAGCAATTCTCTCTGAAGTAGGGCCCGCTGGCGGCGCCGCAAATCAGCCGCTACCTGGGCCACCCTCTCCTTCAGCCCTGGCCGTACTCCTGGAGGTAGCGCAGATGGGCGCGCTGGATCTCTGCCAGAGGGATTTCCTCGGGTTGGCCAAGCAGCAACGCAAAGAACATGGTCCGGGCCACATCCTCGACCGTGACCGCGGCCTTCACAGCCGCCTCCGGCGTCCGGCCGATGGTGAAGACCCCGTGGTTCTTCAACAGAATCGCCGGGCTGCTTCCGATTTTCGCAACCACCTCCCGACCGATCTCGTCGCCGCCCACCGTGGCATACCCCCCGCAGGGGATGGGCCCCCCGAATTCATCGCAAATCGCCGTGAGGCTGACGGGGATCGGCCGGCCCAGCGCGGCGAAAGCCGTGGCGAAGGTCGAGTGAGTGTGAACTACGCCGCCGACCTCGGGCCGATGACGATAGATGTAGACGTGGGCCAGCACGTCGGACGACGGCTTGAGAGGCCCCTCCACCACCTTGCCCTGCAGGTCGACGACCACCATCTTCTCTGCCGAGAGGGTTTCGTAGCGGACGCCGCTCGGTTTGATCACCACCAATCCGGTGCTCTCATCGCGAGCGCTGACGTTCCCGCTGGTCCATGCCACCAGCCCATTCCTGGGCAACTCCAGGTTCATCTGCCAAACATTCCGCTTGAGGTCCTCGAGCACGCAAGATCCTCCTTCCCTTTCCGGCCACGCTCTCTCGCCCTTGCTTTCGGTCGGGCAGGCCGGCCCGGCGCCCCCTGCCCCTGAGACGGCTGGCGGTGAGCATGGCCCATTGCCTCCGCCGCGCGGGCCCCTACCCCGTGCCGGGCGGCAGCTCCGCTTACAGCCCGGGCTGGCCCCCGCTCCGAACCTCCTGGCGCAGGGCCTTCAGCCGTTTCATGACGTCATTCTGGCCGCGACCGAAGTAATCATGCAGCAGCGCGTACTCTTGGTACAACCGCCGGTAGATGCGCTGGTCTTGAGCCGCCGGGGCGAAGGTCCTTTTCTTCAGGCGCGGCATCTGCTGGGCGGCTTCCACGATCGAATCATAGCCTCCGGCCGCCCGCCCCGCCGCCACGGCCCCGAACATCGCCGACCCCAGCGCCGGCGTCTGCCTGGAGGCGGTGACCTTGATCTCCCTCTCGGTCACGTCGGCATAGATCTGCATAAGGAGCAGGTTCTTCTCGGGCAGCCCACCACAGGCGACCAGCTCGTCCACGGTCACGCCGTTGTTCTCAAAGGCTTCGATGATCATCCGGGTTCCGAAAGCCGTGGCTTCGATCAAGGCCCGATAGATCTCGGGCGCCCGGGTGGACAGCGTCGCCCCGAGCAACATGCCCGTCAAATCGACGTCGACCAGCACCGAGCGATTGCCGTTCCACCAATCCAGGGCGAGCAGGCCGGACTCCCCCGGACGCAACTGGGCGGCCTCCCTCTCCAACTGGCGGTGCAGATCCAGCTTCGCCCTGCGAGCCGAGGCGTGGTACGCCGGAGGAACCGCCGACTCGACAAACCACGCAAAAATGTCACCCACCCCGGATTGGCCCGCCTCAAATCCGAAAAGGCCCGGGATGATGCCATCTTCCACCACCCCGCACATGCCTTCGACCCTGCGCTCCTCCGGCCCCAGGAGCATGTGGCAGATGCTCGTGCCCATGATCATCACCATGCGCCCCGGGCCGGTTACGGTGGCCGCGGGAACGGACACATGCGCATCGACGTTCGCTATGGCCACGGCCGTCCCGGCCTTCAGTCCGGTCCACTTGCTGGCCTGAGGGGTCAGGCCGCCGGCACATTGACCCAGGGGACGGATCGCGCGCGACATTTTTGTGTCCACGACCTTGCCCAGGCGCGGGTCTAATGCGGCGAAATATCGTTCTCCCGGGAAGCCGTCGCGCTTCGACCACATGGCCTTGTAGCCGGCGGTGCAGGAATTGCGGGTTTCCACGCCGCACAGCTGCCATACCACCCAGTCGGCGGCCTCGATCAGGCGGTCCGCAGCCGAGTAGATCTCGGGGGCCTCCTCCAGGATCTGCAGAGTCTTGGCGAAGAACCATTCGGAGGAGATCTTGCCTCCATAACGCGAGAGCCAGGGCTCGCTCAGGGCACGGGCCGTGGCGTTGATCTTGTCCGCCTCCGGCTGGGCGGCGTGGTGCTTCCACAACTTCACCCAGGCATGCGGGTTGCGCCGGAACTCAGGCAGCGCGCACAGCGGGGTTCCATCCCCCTGCGTCGGCAACATGGTGCAGGCGGTGAAGTCGATTCCCACCCCAATAACATTTTCCGGGTCCACACCCGTCTGCCGCAACAGGGCGGGGACGGTGCGCTGAAAGGTGCGAATGTAGTCTTCCGGGTCCTGGAGCGCCCAGTCAGGCTCCAGGCGAACCGGCTTTCCCGGAACCGGGAGGGCCTCATCGATGACGCCGTTCCGGTAGACGTAGACCGAGTCGGCAATCTCCTTTCCGGAACCTACCTCGACCAGAACCGCCCGGCCCGACTCGGTCCCGAAATCAACGCCGACGGTGTACTTGTGTCTGCTCATCTTCTCCTCCGGCCACGCGGCCATGAAACGGGTTTGCAATCCGCCCGCTGCGCCCAGGCTAGGTCATCTCGAGAATCGCCGGGCGCTGGATCGCATGCCCATCCAGCCTCACTTCGATCGTCGGCCAGCCTGGGGTCGCCGTGAGGATCTCGGCTTCCCCTGGGCCGACCAGAATGGTGTCTTCCATCTTGGTTCCTTCGATGGAGGGATTCCACGCAAAGGCTTGTCCGCTCCGGATGATCTCGGGCGAATCGGGCCGGGCCAGCCACTCCCGCGGTTCGTAGCCTGCCGGCCCTCCCTGGTGATGGCGGCGCCATTCATCTGGGAAGCCCACCTCCCGGTAGGCGGCCACCCCCTGGCCGAATACCTCGCCGAGAGCTCTTGCAGGACGCGTCGCCTGGATCAAACGGGCGTCTACCCGCGCCGTGGCCTCTTGCTTCTGTGCCAATTCGCCCGGGAGCTTTCCGAAGTGGACCAGTCGGGTTACGGAGCAAACCAGCCCCCACTTGCGTCCGCACAGCACGAGCATGGCGTATTGCCCAAGGATCTTCGCGCTCGGGAGAGGGTGGCGAAATCGATAAACACGCTCGTCGCTGGCGACCAAGTTGACGATTGCCTGAATCCCCCGGCGTTCGCACTCGCCCGAGAGCGCGGCCGCAATTTCCCGCTCGCTTTGGCCGGGCCGCACGGCTCTGGCCGCCGCGGAGATCGCCTGCGCGCAGAGCCTCCCCAGCTCCCGGAAGCGCTGGCCCTCCTCCGGGGTGAGCTCCGCCCTCAGGAGCGACACGTCGGCCGACACGTCGCGCGCTCCTGCTTCGGGGTCATCCGATCCGAACGGCCCGGGGGGAAGGAGCTCCTGGAGGGCGTTCCGGCTTTCATGCCAGGGGGTGATCCGCATCTCCCAACCCTGTGCTTCCAGCCCCTCCTCGTCCTTCAGCCGGGGGGCCTCGATGTTGTTGCTGATCAAGTAGCGCCCCCGAGCCGTCACCAGCAGCGAGGCCTCGCCGTAGCTGCTAGCCCAGTTAACTTGAGAGGTTGCCCCGCAGGTCGCCCAGGCGAAGCTGCTGGCTCTGCGCAAGTGCAAGCCTGCCAGATCCCGTTCCCGCAAGAGGCGGCGAATCCTTTCCTGCTTGGTTTCAAATTCATCCATGGTTCACAACCCCTCACCTGGCGCAGTGTGATTGTAGACCTCCCAGCCCAGGTACTTGGACAGGGCCTCCTCGACCGCCGAGGAACTGCGCGACAGATTGATGGCCACATGATGCTCGAAGCCGTTCTCGCAGATGTACCGCAGCAGACTTTGCAGGCGAGGGATCTGGACGACCCCATAGCCGCCGAAGGTTTTCAGCGGGTCGTTGGTCAACTGGCCCTCGCCCACATAGGCCCGGATCCGGCCGCTCATCTCATCGGTCGACACCCGACAAAAAGTGAAGGGCGAGGGACGCACCCTCCCGACGATCGTGCCGAAGGTATTCTCTTTGCCCACCGTCCCGGCGATGATGCTCTGATAGCTCATGGCCGGAGCCTCCGGAATGGAGGCGCCCTGCTCCACGAAGACCTCCTTGGGGAGGTTGGAGCAGTGGAAGATCACGGCCTTGTCGGGGTCCTCGCGGTAGTTGTTGTTCCAATCCACGATGGCGCTGGGCTTCCCGGAGGCCAGAACGAGCGCATACATGCCGACGACCCCGGTGATATCCGTCTCGCAGGCGGAGGGCATGAGCCGGTTGCTCATCATGCTCATCAGGGTACAGGGGACCACCCCGTAGAACTCCTCCATCGAAGTCCAGCATTGGATGGCCGTCGCCACCAGTTCATTCGCGCTCATCCATTCATCGATGACGGCGCCGAGCTTGGCCATGCGCAGCAGGGATTGGAGCGGCGTGCCCTGGTGCGGGACATAGGCCTTCATGTCGCCCAGCTTGGATTTCACGCTGGGGTCCTCGTCCTTGAGTCGCGCCGCACGCCCGAAGACCTCGGACAGGTCCAGGGTTTCAATCGTGATGCCTGCCCGCTCCAGGAGCTTCTCGCTGAAGCGCACCGTGTTGAATGCGGCCGGACGAGCGCCGATGGCTCCGATTCGGATTCCCCGCAGCCCGCGCGTCACGCGGCACAGGCTGGCAAAGCGCTTCAGGTCCTCGCGGAAGCCGTCACTTTCCGGACTCATGGTGTGCAGGCTGGTCAGAGTGTACTTGATGCCGTACTGCGAGAGATTGTTGCAGACTGAGATCTTGCCGCAAAAGGAATCGCGGCGATCGCTGATGCCCATCTCCTCGGGATTGTCGGGGAAGGCATGGATCAGGACCGGCACATTGAGCTCTGCCCAGCGAAGCGTGTTCGCCACCCCGCGCTCATCACCGAAATTCGGCAGCGTGACCAGCACCCCGTCCATTTCGCTGCGGTGCTGCTTGAACAGGTCCGCGCACTGGTGGGCATCGGACAGGGTTTCAACACTGCCGAACTTGGTGTCTTCCGGACCGAGGGCGACCACCTTCACCCCTTCCTCGGCCAGAATAGCCAGCATGGTCTTGCGCCCCGTGTCGCAGAGGTGATCGGGGAAAAAACCGCGGTTGCCGACGATTACTCCCAGCGTGATGCCTTTGGTCATCGTTGCCTCCTCAACCGTACGGCGGGCAGGTTCCCTGGGCCAGGGCCTCAACCCTGCCCGGTCCAGCCCCGCCAACCTGCGCTCAACTCCAGGTACCTCTGGTAGTGGTCTGCGTAGGCCCTGCGGCTCATCTCCTGTGGCTCAAAAAGCCGCTCTGGGCTCACCATTTGCGCTGATCCCGCTTCCAGGGAGGGAAACGCCCCGCAACCCACACCCGCAATGATGGCCGCACCCAGCACGCCGGCCTCCCTCACGTGCGTGCGCAGCACCGGCCTCCCCAGGAGGTCCGCGCAGAGCTGAACCCACATGTCGGATTGGCTCCCTCCTCCGGCAGCCCGCAGCTCTTTGATTCGGATCCCGACCGCGTCTGCCGCCTCCAGGCGGCGTCGCAGATCGAAGGTGACTCCCTCCACAATCCCTTTCAGGATTTCACCGCGGGACGTCTCCGGCCGCACCCCCGCCAGGGCCCCCAGCGGGGGAGGCGGGAACCCGGTGGCTTCCTTTCCAGAGTCGAGGTGCGGAACAAAGTCCACCGAACTGGGGCCTTCTGGAACCTCCGCGAACAGGCGGGAGTACACGTCCTGGCCCGCTTTCCTGGCAGCCTGCCATTCTGCCTGGGCGAAGGCACCGCGGAACCACCGGACCCAGGCACCCCCTTTGTTGAACACAAAGCAGACATACCTGCCCGGCGCCGCGTGGTGCTCGGTATTCAGGCCCCGCCGGATCATCTTCGCAGGGCTGGGTCTCTTTCGAAACACGGGCGTTAGACAGGTGTAGGTACCCATGCCGCAGGCGGCCAGCCCTTCGTCCAGAACACCACAGCCCACGGCGCTCGCACACTGATCGTGCGCCCCATTGATGATCGCCACGCCTCGTGGCAGGCCAAGGTCGGCCGCGAGGCGGGTCGAGACGGTTCCAATCGCGGCCCCGCACGGCCTGGGCTCGGGGAACTTCGAGGGGTCCAAGCCGGCCAGGTTCATGAGTTCAAGCGACCAGCTCTCACGATCGAGATCGAAGAGCAAGGTCCGGTTGGCCAACGAGTAGTCCACCACGGGCTCCGCCCCCAGCTTCCAGGCCACGAAGCTCCCCCACAGAAGGAGCCTTTCGACTTTGCCGAAGACCTGCGGTTGGTGGTCCCTGATCCAGAGAAGCTTGGTCAGCCCGTATTGATTCCCGAAGGTGTTGCCGTTGAGGGCGTACAGGCGGGAATCCCGAATCAGACGCTTTCCTCGGGCCAGGTACTCCGCGCCGCGCACGTCCGAGTTGAGGATCGATGGGGCGAGAACTTCTCCTCCGCGACCCAATAGGACCACGGCCTCGCCCAGGGAGGAAACGGCCAAGGCCCTCACCGGATCGCGCCCGGACCGGGAGACCGCGCTGGCGATGAGACGGCAGATCTGGGCCCACACCGCCTCCGCGTCCAGTTGCGCCCAGCCCGGCTCTGGCTGGTGGATTTCGCACTCCTCATAGGCGGAAGCCAGGATCTTCCCCTCCTCCGAGACGACGGCCGCCTTCAATCCCGTGGTCCCGACATCGATTCCGAGGAAACTCATCGTCCTCCGCCTTGGCGCTTCCCCTTAGGGATGGTCCAACTCCTCCTTTGATCACAAGGAGGCTCTTGCGCGACGCAGGCCTGCAGAATCAGCGGGTCCCCCTTGGATTTCGGCCCGGCTCATGTCCCCGCTCCGCGCCCACTCGCCTCTCGGCCTGTTCCCTGGTCGGGTCCCGGCCCAGGCCCGAGGCTGGCGCGGTTCCGGGAAGACCGCCCTCATGCACCATGACCATGAGGGTTCGGACCGTGCGCGCCGGATCCCCCTGGGCGAAAACGTTCCGGCCGTAGACCAGGCCGGAGACCCCTTTCCCAAGGAGGATCTGAGTCCGGCGGACCAATTCGGTCTCCGTCACCCGGCCCCCGCCCAGGACCAGGACAGGTTTGCCCGCGGCGGCCGTCACGAGATGGTCGATGTCTTGAGGATCTTCGGTGGGATCGGTCTTGATCAGGTCAGCCCCCAGCTCCACCGCCTGACGCACGACGGAACTCAGGCTCTCGACCCGACCGCTGGGTTCGTAGGCCCCTGAGCGCCCGCCCCGGCGCATACTCCGCGTTTCCACCATGAGGGGCATGCCGTACCGGTCGCAGGCTGAACGGAGGACGGCAATGTTCCGAATGCACTGCTCCTGGATGCCGGCGGAGTCGGGAAAATGCAGAAGGTGTGCGATCACGCAAACCGCGTCCTCCCGGACCGCCTGCTCCACGGCCGTATCGAGCAGCGAGCAGTAAAGAGGGTCAGCGCTGGGGCGCGCGTAGATGTTGGTTACATCGCTGCGCACCACCAGCGAGGGTTTGCCCCGCCCAGGGATTTCCTGCAGCAGGTGCGATTGACCCAGGCTCAGGAGGATCGCATCCGGGAGCGATTGCGCCACCACCTGGACGGTCGTGGCCAGGTCCTCCAGACCCTGATAGTGCCGTGGCTCGCCAGTCGTTCCATGATCCAGGGCCACGACCAGGCATTTCCGGTCCTGGCCAAGGAGCCGATTGAGCCGCGCGGTTTGGCTGATCATGTTCCTCCCTCGACACCCCTCGTCCAGCCCGGCTTCTCCCGGCTAGGCCGTGGGGCGATATCCAGGCTGACCGAGAGCCACCTCGATGAAGGCGAGCATGTTCTCAAGCGGGACATCGCCTTCCACGTCGTGCGCCGGGGCGAAGATGTAACTCCCGGGACGACCGAGCTCGATCAGCCGCCGGGCCTCGCGCCGCACATCCTCCGCTGTCCCATACGCCAGGGTCTTCTGGGTAGACAGTCCCCCATGAAAGGCCCAGCGTCCCCGGTAAGCGGAGATCAGCGCCGCCACCTCCATCACCTCGGGCTGGAACGGGTTGAAGCAATTCACCCCAATCGCAATCAGGTCCTCGAAAAGCTCGTCGACGTCTCCGCAGGAGTGGATCATCACATACCGACCCGCTTCATGGACCACGGCGTACATTCGCTGCAGAACCGGGCGGATGAACTCGCGCCACAGGACCGGCCCCATTTGCAGGCCTCGCTGCTGCCCCCAATCGTCGCCGAAATACACGGCATCGATCTCATACTTCAAGGCCTCGCGGATCTGGGCCATGTTGTATTCGGCGATCGCGTTCAGGAGGTCGTGCACGAAGTCCGGATGATCGTAGAAATCCATGAGCAGGTTGGTGAGGCCCCGCAGCGTCCAGGCCCGCTCGTAGAGGGAGAAGCCGATTTGAAAGACGCGAAACCGGTCGCCGTAGCGACGGATCCGGTCTGGCATGTCGGCGAAAAAGCGCGCATCCACAGGGTCGGGGAAGACATACCCCCGCAGGGTCGGTTCCGGCAGCCGACAGCCCTTCACAATCCCAATGTCCCGATCCACGCTGCGATCCCAAAGGACGCCAAACACATCCTGAACGCAGTTCGCCTCGAGCTCCCGGAAGAACCCGATGTCGCTCCCCAGCTTGAGCAGATGATTCTGAAGTATGGGCTCAAGATCGTTGGTCCCGAAATGCTGCTGGAGCTTCTCTCTGGCCTCCTGGGTGAATCCAAATGACCAGGGCACATAGGGCGGCCGCTGCCCTTCGAGAACCAGCTTCACCACGTCTCGCTTGCTCACCCAGTCCCCGTTTGCCTTTTCCGGGCCCCTGACTCGTCTCCCCGCGGTGCAAAGGGAGGGCGCTAGCCTCTGATGGAACTGAAGCGCACGACCAGCTTCGGGGCCAGCCAGAGCGTGTCCTGGGCCGGGGCAGGCGCTTCCCCGCGGCTGGCCAGGATCATATCGGCGACGTGCTTCACGGCCATGCCTCCTAATTGGCGCAATTCCTGCCGCACCGTGGTCAGCGGGGGCCAGAAGTAGGCACACTCAGGGATGTCATCAAATCCCACCACACCCAGGTCGGCAGGAACTCGCAGGGCGCGGCGGTGGGCGGCCTGCAACACACCCAGGGCCATCTGGTCATTCCCGGCGAAGACGGCATCCATTTCAGAAAACCGCTCGGCCAGATGGCAGAACCCTTGCTCTCCGCTGGAAGCCGTCCAGTCGCCCTCAAAGACCTGGCGCTCTTCCGCCTGCAGCCCCGCAGCCTGCAGGGAGTCCCTCCAACCCTGCCTGCGTTCACGCGCCTCCCACCAGTCCAACGGGCCGGTGATCAGGCCGACGTGCCGGTACCCCTGAGAGAGCAAGTGGTCTGTGGCCAGCCGCCCGCCCTCGCAGTTGTCCACGCAGACAACCGGCAGGCTGCTGGAGGCGTGCATACTGAGAAACACGATCGGGACGGGGAGATGCGGGCTCTGCCGCCGAAGCCAGTTTCGGTTGGTGCCGATCTCCGGCACCGCCCAGATGATTCCGTCCACCTGCCGGGAAAGCAGGCTGTTGAGCACCCGCTCCGCGTCGTCCAACTGGGGCCGCGGAAGAAGAATGAGCAGGATGGAGTAACCCAGCTCGCTCGCCTGGCGCTCGATCCCGACCAGGGTGCCCGAAGGACCAAAATACTCCAGCCCCGTCGCCACCACCCCCAGGGTGTAGCTGCGACGATGCACCAAGCTGCGCGCCAGCACATTCGGTTGGTATCCCAGCCGCGAAACGACCCGTTGCACCCGGATTCGCGTCTTGTCCGCAACCACCGGGTAGTTGTTCATCACTCGCGAGACGGTCTGGGCCGACACGCGGGCATGTCTCGCCACCTGCTCGATCGTCACGCGTCTTTTCGCGCCCGGGGGAACTCTGTTGCGCACTTTCCGCCTCTGCCCCTTCCCGTGTTTCCTTCCCATCCCTCCCGGCAGATCGGTCCGGGCTATGTTCCCGCCGGGGAAAGCGAGGAATAGGGCGTCTGGACGATCGTGTTGACCATCGCCCAGAAGTTTTCCAGGGGGGTGTCCAGCTGGACATTGTGGGTGGGTCCAAGCACGAGACCTCCCCGCCTCCCCAGCGTCTTGAGACGCGTCCGCACCTCAGCCGCCACTTCCGACGGCTTCCCAAACGGAAGGGTCTTCTGAATGTCGATCGATCCCCAAAAACACAACCGCGCCCCGTACCGTCGGGCCAACCCCTCCAGATCCAGGACCGCCGGTTGAACAGGGTTCAGGACGTCAACCCCGATCTCAATCAATTCGGGAATAATCGGCTCGATCCAGCCGTCCGAGTGGTAGGCAACTTTGACTTGCGGGTTGACCGCTTTCAGGGTGGCGATAATGGCGGCCAGCCGCGGCTTGAGAAACCGGCGCCATAGCCCGGGTGAAAGCAACATGGAGGATTGTGCTCCCACGTCATCCCCCAGCCAGATCATGTCGGCCCCCAGTTCCACCAGTCGCCGCGCGACCTCCTGGTGATAGCGGAAGGGGAAGTCCAGGACCTGCTCCGCCAAGTCCGGGTTGAGAAGGAAATCCGTCAGCAGCTGCTCGTAGCCGCGCAGGGCCCACGCACATTCAAAAACCGTCGTAACCACCACGCCGACAATCCAGTACTCCTGGCCCAGATCCCGCACCACCCGGGAGAAGTCGGCATACAAGGGGGGACGAGTCGGATCGGGAGGCCGGTAGCTCTGGACCGCCTCATCCTGCGCCAGAGGGTGACCGGCCGGTTCGGTGTAACGACCGGCCCCAAACCGGGTTGTGTACTCAACCGTTTTCCACCGGACCCCCCATTCATCCAGATACGAATCACAGGTTTCATAGCCCGGCTGGTAGTAGGAATTGACCCATCCCACGGACGAGAGCAGCATATCTTCCCCCAGCGCCCGTTCCAGCTCATACGTGTTCCCGCCTCCGTGGGGGTTGTGGCTGCCGCCTCCCCTTGCTTGAAGGTCGGCCCGCAGCCTCTCGGCAAACTCCGGCGTGAAGCTGATCTGCATCGGGCAGCGATCCGGCACCTCATGGCGGAGCGCCGCCAGGACCCGATCCCTAGGCTTCATGCCGATCCTCCCCGTCGAACCGTTGGCCCGCAAACCCGAGCTCCGGGTCGCCTCCTCCGCGCTCGGACATTCTGCCTCCCAGCCGAACGATCCCCGGGCCGGGGCGACCCTTGGGCGCATCCCCAAAACGACGCAACAGTTGGCGTCTGCTCTCAGAGAAGGTCAACGCGCCAGGCCCGCTCCAGGGGCGCCAGCGGATGAAGCCTCCTGATGTTCGCGGGACTGCCCTCCGCCGCTGCCCACACCGAAAGCCCCCCCCTCTCATCGTTTGACCCGCCCCTCAGGGGCCTCAAGACGACCCATAGCGACCGTGTGCCAGCGCGGTATCAAACGCCGCCACCACGTTTTCGGGGGGAACAAAGGCCTGGATGTTGTGGACCGCGGCAAAGACAAAACCGCCGCCCGGAGCGAGATCGTCGATCCTGCGCTTGACCTCCTCCGCCACCTGCTCGGGGGTCCCGAAGGGCAACACCCTCTGGGTGTCCACCCCGCCACCCCAGAAGACCATATCCTTTCCAAACTCCGCCTTGAGCTCTTTCGTGTCCATCCCGCGGGCGGACACCTGGACCGGATTGAGGATGTCAAACCCTAGTTCGATCAAGTCGGGGATCAGTTCGCGGCTGGCTCCGCAACTGTGGTAGAAGAGCTTGGCGTCGGTTTTCCTCTTGATCGCCTCCACCAGCCGCCGTTGTTTTGGCTTGACCATCTTGCGGTATAGATCGGGCCGAATCAGCCAACCGTTTTGTCCACACAGGTCGTCCCAGTAGGTGAAGACCTGCAGATACGCCCCCACCTGCGCAAGATAGCTCTCGCAGGACTCGACGTACAGGTCCGTGATCCCTTCCATCAGCCGGTCGGCGAACTGCGGCTCCGTGACCAGGGCCTCAAAGAAGCTTTGCAAGCCCATGGTGCGAGCCGGCTGCTCAAAGATGCCGCCCCCGATAATGGCACTCCCCACCAGGGCAAAATCCGTCTTTTGGTAAAGGTGCTGGGCCTGTTCGCGCAGCTGAACAATGTACGCTTGCGGGTCGGGCCGCGGCCAGTGGTAGCGGCTCAAGGCTTCCAGGGTCGGAGCCCTGACGGGAAAATCCACCCAGTCGAAGTACAGCCCGCCCTCTTTCGGCATGTGCAACTTGGAACCCCAGCGGTCGATGAAGGCGAAGTAGTCACCTTCCTCGAAGATCTCCACCCCCGGGGCCGTAGCCGCTGGAAGCTGAACAAGGCGAAAGTCCACCCCGAATCGTTCCATCAGGGTCTCATCCAGGTAGGGGAGCTGCTGGACGAAGTCCAGCATGCGGATCTCTTCCAGGGGCATTCCCAAGTGCTTCTTGAGGGCAATGTAGCTGGGCCGCACAATCGAAGAGACGATCGTGGCTCCCAGATCAATGGGGACGCGGTCAGGTTCCCGGTGGTTGAGGGCGAGCCAAACTCGTTCTCGGGAGTTCATCAGCCTCCAGCCTCCGAGATCCCGGGCAACTCCTTTGGGATGCAGGGTGCGGAGTGGTGGCGCGAGGTCGATCGGCGCCTCTCCCCAGAGCGCCCGGGTGCGCTACGAGAGCCTCCTCTGCAGAACGGCCTGCAGCGACACCGAAATCACGATGATTCCGCCGTAGATGAGCTGGGTCCAGTAGGCCGTCCAGCCGGCGGCGACGATGCCCGGGTCGATGATGGCAATGATGAAGGCCGCAACGAACGTTCCGAAGACGCTCCCCACCCCGCCAAAGACCGAGGTGCCACCCAGGAAAACGGAGGCGAGCGTGTTCAGCAGGTACCCCTCGCCGAGGGTCGGCCAGAGGAAGAGAACCGCCTCGGAGACCACAAAGCCAGCGAAGGCCGAGGTCACTCCCAGGATGGCAAAGGTCAGAATCTTGGTTCGGCCCGTGTTCACGCCCATCAGCCTGGCGCTATCCGTGTTGTCCCCGGTGAGATAGACATGGGCGCCAAACTTGTGGCGATTCAGGAAGAACCAGGTCACCACGGCGAAGATGATCATCCAGATGAATTGCATGGGGATCTTGCCCGCGACCGTGCCGACCAGAGCCGGGTACAGGACCGTCGACTGGACGGCGGACATTCCGAGTCCTTGGCCGTTAGTGACCACTAGCACTGCCCCCCGCCAAAAAAACTGGGTCCCCAGGGTGGCGACCAGCGAGGGGATCCCCAGGCGCACCACGATCAGCCCATTCAGGTAGCCGGCCAGCAATCCCGCCAACAGGCAGGCCACGAATCCCAGGTAGACGCCCAGCGTGGGGTTGGTCCCGCTGAAGGCCAGGAAAACCACATCGTAGGCGGCCATGCCCCAGGCCATGATGGAAGGAAAGGACAGGTCGATTTCTTTGGCGATGATCACCAGCGTCAGGGGAATCGCCATCAGGGCATAGAAGGGCGTCGTGTACATGAGGGCGTTGTAGATGTCGTAGGCCCCAAAGGTCCTGGTCGAACGCCAAAAGAAGAAGGCCCAGATCAGGATCAGGACGAACACGATGGCGATCTGCAGGGACCACTTTCTCAGGACCCGCCCGATCCCTGTCTGCTTCGCAGTGGGGGAGATCAGTCTCCCTTCTCCGACTGAGTTCATGGCACCGGCTCCGTGTCCATCAGGCTATGGGATTGTTGTCTTCGAGGCTTCCGGTCCGGGCGACCACCGAGAGCCGGTCGATGAGTTGATCGAGCGTCAGCTCATCTTTCTTGAACTGGCCCGCGACGGCCCCCCGGTCAAGCACCACGATGCGATCGGCAATGGGGTGGACGTGGAATATGTTGTGATCAATGAAGATGGCTGACTTGCCCGCCTGCTTGATGCCCCGAACGAAGTCGGTGCATTTCCTCGTCTCGGTTAGAGAGAGGCCCATGGTGGGTTCGTCGAGGATGATCAATTCCGCCTGGAAATAGAGCGCGCGCGTGATCGCCACACCCTGGCGTTCGCCGCCGGAAAATGCGCCCACCACCGAATCGGGGGTCACGGCCGCCGAGGTGAAACCCATCGCGGTCGTCATCAGCTTGCGGGTTTCGGATCGCATCGCCTTCAGGTCGAGCAACCCCCAACTATTGGACAGCTCCCGGCCCATGAAGATATTCCGCCACAAAGAATGCAAGTCGGACAACGCCCTTTCCTGGTAGACGACTTCAATGCCCAGATCCCGCGCCTTGGCTACGGACAGGTGTTCAATCCTCGCCCCCTTCCAGTAGATCTGCCCCCCGGGGTCCGGTGGATGATAGCCGGTCAGGATCTTGACCAAGGTCGACTTGCCTGCGCCGTTGTCCCCCAGTAGCCCCACGATCTCGTTCGCTCCCACCTCGAAATTCACCTGGCGCAGCGCGGCCACCTCGCCAAACGTCTTGGAGACATTCTTCATCTGGATGACGGGAACAGGATCCATCAGGCGACCTCCCAGCCAGTCAAAAAAAGAGACCTGACAGGCCTGCTCGACCTGTCAGGTCTCCGCCTTCTCACCGAATATTCTTGTTGGCCAAAGGCGCTATCGCGGCCACATTGGACTTGTCCACGAAGCCCGCTCCGGTGTTGATGTACAGGCCGGAGAAGCCATAGACCTTGGTGAGGCAGATCTGCAGGATAGGCAGATAGCCCTGCAGCCATTCCTGCTGATCAATCACCAGGGTGGTCCAGCCAGCTTGGATGGCCGTCGCCGTCGCCGGTGACATGTCGAACCCAGCCAAGTAGATGTCGCCCGGTTTCTTGCCGGCCGCCGTCAGGTAGGTCTGAGCCGTGGCGGTCAGGCCACCGTGATCGGTCACGACCAGCTTGACATCGGGGTGCGCGGCCGCATAGGCGGTGAACGTGGGGGTGCCCGCCGTCGGATCCGCGTTCGTCGCCGAGTCGATCTCGATGTAGTCAACCGTCATGCCGGCCGCCTTGAGCGCGTCGATTACGCCCTTGGTACGCAGCCCGCGAGTCGGCTGGGACAGCAGACCCCAGACCATGGCGCGATCGCCGCTCTTGAAGCCACCGCGCTTCACGGCTTCAGCGCCCAAGGCCTGTCCTGCGGTGTAGTTGGAGGCGCCGACATAGCCGAAGCCCGCCGCCTGGTACTTCGCGAGCATGTTGGGCAGCTCGGTGTTTTGGGCGGTGACAATGATGCCCTTGGATTCCGCATCGTCAATCAGCGGATCGAAGGCGGTGTCACCGGGATGCCCCATCACCGCGATGCCGTCCGGTTTGGTCGCCTCGGAAGACTTGAATTGCTCGATCATCTTCTGGGGGTCCCAGGCGGACCAAACGTACTGAACGGAAGGACCCAGGTCGGCCTGCGCCTGCACCGCGCCGTTGTAGACGTTGACCGCGAAAACTCCTCCCTCAGGTCCGCCGGGGAAGAACACGATGTTCACGCCCTTGCACCACTTCGCAGCCGCCGTTGTGGGCGCTGCCGCCGGAGCGCAGGCGGACGCAATGAGCGCCAACATGACGATGGCCCCGATAGCCGTCCCTATGTTTCTCACAGTCCGAGCACGCATCTTTTCCTCCTTGTGGTTCTGTTTCAGTGGCGGGGATGGCCTGGGCACAGTTCACCCCAGGCCCTGCCGATCCTGACTACAGGATTACGGGGGCTCGATTTGATAAAGATGGCTTTCCAAGAAGATGTCCCTTCTCCGAACCTGGGAGGGTCCAGGGAACCACCCGGAGAGAGCGGATCGCTGCCCGGCTTACGGACCCCAGCGCTTGTTGGGGTTCAAGACCCGCCGGGTGACTTCTCGGACAGCCTTTCGGCACCTCCTTCCTCCCGCTGGCAGACAGTATGGGGAAGTTCGCGTCTTGGGCGGGATCTCGGGCTTGGAACAAGGATTGGTTAGCGAGGGATTACCTGAGAAGAAGCCGCGTGTGCTGACCGGTTCCAATGTGCGCCAGCGCTGATAACGCTAACATTCTCTAATTATAACAGGTGCCATGTCAAGTGACATACGGCTCAGGCCTCGGTGCTTCGGCCCTCAATTCCCCTAAGGAATCTGAGGCCTGGCCACCGCCCTCACCCCCGGCTCGGAACTCCCCGCCTCACTTGACCAGGCAACCCTGGGGGCCACGCCTCCTCGCAACGGAAGCGAGGCCGGCACCGTCAGGTGGAGCCAGAGTTGCCACCCCTGACCCCCTTGCGATTCGGATCCATTCCGGGGGGCCGACGTGGCCAACCCCACGCTCGCCAGCCGGCGCGGGCCAAGGTATCCTTTGCCAGGCGGCGCCTGGGCGCTAATCTCCTGGACCTCACGCGGTCCTTGCCCCGCTCGGCCCGCCAGCCACCTTGTAGTGAACATCCGCAAGGTCCCTCAACGCCTCCGCAGCATCCTCCGGGGTCAGGTCTCGCTGAGGCTCGGCGAACATCTCATAACCCACCAGGAACTTCCTGACCGTCGCCGACCTCAGCAGAGGAGGATAGAAATGCAGGTGCAGCTGCCAGTGCGACCTGCCCTCCCCGACCCCGGGGGCACCATGCCAGCCCATCGTGTAGGGGAACGGGCACAGAAAGAGATTGTCGTAGCGCACCAACACCCCTTTCAGCACCTGGGCCAGGGATTGTTCCTCCTCCTGCGTCATGCCGGCCAGGCTGCTCCGGGGCTGGAGGGGAACCAGCAGGAGTTCAAAGGGCCAGACGGCCCAATAGGGCACGACGGCAATCCAATGGTCGTTGGCAAGCACAGTCCGGATCTTTTCCTTCAATTCCTGGCGAGCGTAGTCGAGCAGCAGGGAGGTGCCATGATGGGCCAGGTAATCTCGCTGCATCTCGTCTTCCCTGGCGGGCACACTCGGGATGACCGAACCCGCCCAAACCTGACCGTGAGGATGAGGGCAAGAGCAGCCCATGATCTCGCCCCGGTTCTCGAAGATTTGGACCCATTGGTTCTTTTGCCCCAGCTCCTCAATCTGCTCCCTCCACACGTCGATGACGGACACGATTTGGGTCTCGCTCATCTCTCCCAGGGAAAGGTCATGCCTGGGCGAGTAGCAGATCACCCGGCAACTTCCCGTTTCCGGTTCCGCGAGGAAAAGAGGGGGGCGGGTCGCCACCGTCCCGCCCCGGTCACTGGTCAAGGCAGGGTAGTCATTATCGAATACGTAGGTGGCCAAATAGGATGGGTTCATCCCTCCGCTGGTCCTGCGATTCCCCGGACACAGGTAGCAGTCTGGATCGAAAGGGGGACTCCCCTTCGTTTCCGCGGGCTCCAGTCGCCCGCGCCATGGCCGGCTCAGGCGCTGGGGTGAGACCAGGACCCATTCTCCCGTGAGCGGGTTCTGGCGACGATGTGGAGCGGATCCGCTGTCTACCTCAAGGATACCCACACCTGCCTCCTGGGGCGGCGAGCCTCAATCCTGCGGCCGCGCAGCCACAAACGCGGGGGTCTTCCCAAGAATGATGAAATCCTCCGAGGAGCAAGAAGGTCACAGGCAGATGGTCTGAGAATGGAGAGGAGATTCCCTCGCAAACCGGTCCGATGCCCGCTCGGAACGAAACGAGGTTGGGCGCCCGCGACGGCCGCACGGCTGGATTGTCTTGGTCTTCACTCGATTCTATGCCACATCCGGGGGAACCGTCCAGGAATGCGAGGGGGCTGAGGCATTTGCTCCGGTGCTCCAGGCACGGCCGCCAGGTACACGGTGAAAGATTAGCCGATGGGACTGGAGGCGGCAGGCGGACGCAGTCCGGGAGGGCTCGGCGAATCGGGGCTCGCAATCTTCCGGAGGGATGAGATAACTTGGCCTCGCCGGATGGGCCGTGAAATCCCCCTGGGCCGGGGCCGCCCATGCCGGTGGCTCGGGCCTCCCCCCTAATTCACTTGCGTCGTCAGTCTGTGCTGGGGGCGTTCAGGTCGGCTTCGAGCCCGAGCGCAAAGGATTCGAGGGAGCGGCCCCGGCGGTTCACGCTGTGCGGCTTCGGGCGATCGAGGGTCCTAAGTCAAGAGCAGGCCGCGACCGGCCTGCTCTTGAGAGGAACCCAAGGTCTAAAAAAACGGAGGCTGGACCTGGGCCCGGAGTGCTAGGAGCCGGGGGCGGCCAAGGCCAGGGCAAAGTCGTATTCCAGCCGGATGTTGTCCTGGACGCTGAGCACGACGAAGGCCTTGGGCGGCTGCATCCCGAAATCCTCAAACTTGAAGGCAGTCGTTGCCTTACCGGTCAGCTGGTTGCCCTGCAACTGAGCGGTTACATCCCACGTCGTCGGCCGGGTCACCCCATGGATGGTGAGATTCCCATTCAACTGGAAGGCCACCTGGCCGCTGGTCGGCAAGGGGACGCTCAGCCCCTGTTGCTCCGCCGGGACGAACTCGGCGCTGGGGAATTGGGCGGTCTGGAGCGTATTGCGCTGGATGAAGCCGTCACGGCCACTGCTGTCGGATGTCAGCGTGGTCAGGTTGATCTTGAAATCCGACTGCCCAGAATCCACCTTCCCATCCGAACCGATGACCACTTGCCCGCTAATCGCGTTCGTGGTCCCGACCGCGTCACTGGGGAAATTGCGGCTCGCCAGCTGCTCGGTCACCGTGTAGTGTGCCGCGTTCCCACTGGGCGCAAGAACGAAACGAAGGGCCCCGCTGGGAAGCGCGGCCGCAACGGTCGATGTGGCCAGAGCCAAAGCGGGCACGGTCGCCGGAGATTCTGTTGGCGGAGGCGTCGCCGAGGCGACTGGTGGAGCGGAGGTATCCGTCGGCTGAGCCGACGAAATCGCTGGGGAGCAGGCGGCTGCGAGCAGAGAAAAGGCTGCTCCGAGGATAAGAAGCCGATTGAGTCCGTCTTTGAGGCTTTGTCGCTTGGGCATTGGTTGGTCTCCAGTTGGGTTTAGAAAGCCTGAGTCTAATCGGACATTCTTAGGGGAAGATGAACGCCGCCCAAGCGGATACGGCGCCTTCAGCCGTGCTCCCCCCTCAGCCCACCTCCTGTCAACCAGGATCTTCGAGGGAATCGGACTCATGGGTCGCAAAAGGAACCCATGCCTTCCCAGACATCGGAAAAAAAGAACCCGGGCCGGAGAATTGTCAGATGACCGCGACAGCGGAACATTCAAGAAGGCAACTCTTTGGGCGCGTGCAGGGCAGGCGCTTTCCTCCCGGGGTCCCCCTTCATGGTCGACGATGATCTCGAGTTGCCGGCTAACCCCACCCGCTGCTTGGAAGTCGACCCGGCCTGAACAGTGTACCGAGGGAACTGTTCCCGGCTTTGTTTCGTCCGGTGAATGGGGGATGGTCCCTTAGCCGGTTCGATGCTCGATCCGAAAAGGAGACGCACCCGCTGACATCCTGTAATGCTCGCCTTCCGCGAAAACGAAAACGCGGGATCTGCATTGCGCCAGGTGGATTCGGCCTGCAACGGTCCTGGCTCTCCTCCTGGCCTCCTGCGCGGTTTGGAAACCTTCGCAGATTGGAAGCGGCATCGCCGGAACGGTGTCGATTGGGCCAGGCTGCCCGGTCGAGTCCCTCGACCATCCTTGTCCTGCGCGACCGATTCGGGCACGCTTGCGCGTCCTGGACCCTCGCGGCCGCGAGATCTTGGAATTCGAAACCGATCCGGACGGTTCTTTTCGAGTCCCGCTTCCCGCGGGGACGTACACGCTGCGCCTGGTGACCCCCAAAGGGTCGCCTTTCCCGCGGGGATCGGACCAGGAACTGGTGGTCATTCCCGGAAAGTTCACCCGGGTTGCTCTCACCTTCGACAGCGGAATCCGCTAGAGCTGGCCGGCCATCCTTGGCGTGAGATCGCCGGCCACCCCCTGCCTCGCAATCACCCCGGCGGCTGGGGATCCATCTAGGGAGAGGCTCGCTTTTCGAGTTGACTGCGAAGGAATTGACCCAGCGAGCTGAGATTTCCGGCCTGGAGGCTGGCGAGGGAGGTCTGATTCATCCGCTGGTTGAATTCCTGCGTCGAGAGATCGTGAGGGGTGGCCCCGTAGTCGAGGTAGGCAAAGAAGTTGCGCGCCCAGAAGAAGGAGACGAAATCCATGCGGGTTGCGTCCGCCAGGTTCATGATGTCCTGGACGTAGCGATCCTCCAGAGGACTCCAGAAAGCCCACACGTCCCGGTTCATGATCTTTTGCGTGTCTCCCAGCCCGTTGCCAAGCTCGTCCGGTGAGGCCTTGTACAACCAGCACTCGCTGATGGTGACGCGTTTCCCAGCCGCACGCGCCTGCTGGGCGTAGTTGAGCGCACGTTGATAGTAGATCGCATCCTGGCCCAGAGGATAGAGGTGAAGATCGATGTAATCCAGGTCCTTCAGGTTCATGGCCACGCTCATGAAGGCAGGGTTTTCCCAAGTCCCCGTCCCTGCACCCACGCGCATGCCGCTCGAGCGGTCGATTTTGGCGGCCGTGTCCTGCAGGAACGCCCCCCACACCCCAGGAGTGATCTGGAACCCGGTCAGGGCGGCATCGGTGGTCGGCTCGTTGGCCAAGGTCAGGTAATCCGGGTGCACCTGGCTGGCAATCAGAAGCAATTGATCCTCCAGACCCTGAAAGAAGCTTTCCCGGGTGTACCGGGACCAGTCCACGTGTACCGTCGAATAGGGGGTTCCGGAAAAGATAGCCCCGCTTTCGACGAGCACCTGGATCCCGCGTTGATGACATTCGGCCACGACCTCTTTATAGAAGTTGAGGTAGTCGCTCGAGTGAGGGAAGCTGGGACTCAGGAGTGGTAACTTGATCGCCACGACCACCCCTTTCACACCCAGGGCCTGGAGTCGGTCGAGCAGGGTTCTATTAAGATCCATCATCTGCGGTTCGAGCAGGGCTTCGCCCACATTGCCATTGGCATACAGGAGTTCGGTGGCGAAGACCGTATTGCCCTGGGAATGGTCCCAAGACGCATTCAACCGCGCTTCGAAGTCCCCAAGCTCCGTGCCCAGGACGTTGTAGAGAGAGGCATACTCTGCGGGGACCGGTGGAGGCGCGGCCAGCGTGGCTGGGACCGGCGATGGCTCGACGGTCGGCGGAACAATCGCTGTCGCGGTGTTGAGTTCCGTCCCGGAGCCGCCCGGCCGCGGGCGGGAGAATGCGCAGGCGATGCCCAGGGTCCAGACGATGAGAAGAACAATGGCGGCTCGTCTCATAACAACTCCTTTGTATCCTGAGCCTCCCCCGAATAGTGCGGCTTTTCCGAGGAAAGTGTCCATCACCCGGCGTGGGGGATGGGGCGCAAATACCCTCCCGAGCCGCCCCCTGCCTGAGCATTGCCCTCGAGGTCGAGGGCGCGAAGTACCCCGCCGTGAGCCAGGCGGAATCCCCCAACCGAAGAACTCGTTCTCCTGGGCGGCTGTTGCCACCCCGGTCTACTTCGTTCGCGAATCGGACCCAAGCAGGAAGGCACCCAGCGCAACAACGATGAGAGACACGCCCAAAGCAGCGATCCAGGCCAGCCCAGCTTCCAACTCTGCTTGATCTTCGCGCTTCTCAATCTCGCGCAGCGACCGGGCGGCCAGGACGAATCCTGATTTCACCCCGCTGAAACCGACGACAACGCTTGCCATTCGAACCCCCGGCTGGGGCTGCCAGGTGATCCGATCCTCGCCGTTCTGACGAACATAGTCCAGAACCCCGGGAGGCAGATGGGGGATCTCCCCTTGCAAGAGGCCCGAGGAAGCCAGGGGATTCCCGCGGTTGTCAAAGACAATCACGAACGGCGCGAGGCTTCGGGCAATGTCGATCTGCGAAGTGGGGACAACGGTGTCGACCGCTGCTCCCTGGGTCAAGCCCTGCGCGGCATCCTCTGCCATTTGGATCTGGGGGTCATTGGCCGACATGCGCAGGTCTTGCTGAACGGAAAGGTACGCCAGTCCGCACAGGATGGTAGTTACGGCAGCAATGGGTAGCCATAGCTTGAGGGTCTCCTTAGCCTTGTCCATACATCTCCTTCGAATGCAAGGAGGGGCGAGCCTCCCCGGCGAAGCCTCCCAAGACTACCCCGAACTCCGGAGCAGGGGCATCATCTATTCTGCCCGCCAGGGCAGCGGGGGTGTCCCGTCCGCTCACAGAAGGCGGCAGGCTTGGGCTGGGAAGCCCCGAAGGCAGACCCCCAACCCGGCTGCGGCCGGCCCGTGATCTGCCGTCAGCGGGGAGCCGATCCATCCGGCAAGCTTCGCGAATGGACCGAGGCTACCAGATCACACTGGCACGGATATCTCCCGCCTCGGTTCCCAATTGAGTTGCACTCAACTTGCAGGTCGCCTGGAAGAGAATGATGGGGGAGACGATCTCGCCGAGGAGATGCCCCGCCCTTGCTCCGGGGCAGGCCTTGTCTGGGGGGTCTTGAAAAGACCCAGGATCACGTGACCCGCTCGAGAGAGGCCTCCGCATTTTCAAGGAGGGCCAATCTTCAGCAGGCGGAGCCCGCAGACCAAGCTGCCTCGCTGACAGGTTCGCCCTCTGGTGCTCGTGCCAACGGGATCAGACGGAACGCCTCAGGCCATCAGGAAGTAGAGGCTGACCAGAAGAGGAGGGGTTTGCGAGAGGGAGGCGTGCCGCCTAGAACCTGCAGGAATTTGAGCGGCACGCGGTTCGGCCGGCGGTCAGGAGGGAGGGACTTGACGGTTGAGCTCGGCCAACTGGGCTGATTCCGCGGCCAGGAAGATGATGGACCCCAGCGCCAAAGAGCCAACGCCTAGGCCTGGCCAAGGCAAGGAAAGTGCCATGGGGGAAAATATCAACCATATGCCCAAGAAGCTCGCCAGGGAGTCGAGCAGCAAGACCGTTTCCTCGCTGGAGGAACTCACGTTGCCCCACGACTTGGCCCGCAGGGCACCCAAGAAGAGAGGGCGATCCTTACCCCCCGCCAGGAGGAGGGTAGCAAGCCCCAAGGCAAGCAGTAGCCCGCCGGTGCCGAAGGCATTCGCCTTGGCGAGCGGGGGCTGGGAGCGACCGATGCAGAGCGGCGAAGCGAATTCCAGAGCGGCAAGAAGCACGAGCCCTAAGTGCAGAGTCTTCGACCAATTCCTCCAGGGGGTTAACGGGCGAACGCCGGAGGTGGCCCGCTCGGTTGCGCTTCCGATCGGATTGGGCAAGGAGTTGTCGCAGGCAATATCCATGGCATTCTCGAGGCAGCCGAAACCAGGATCGGGCCTGCCTCTCCTTTCAGGACCGGACTCCCCTGCGGAGAGGCCCCAAGCTATCGATGAGTTGACCCTCTTCAGTCTATTCTGAACGATGTCAACGGGGGAGCAAGAACAAGGGGAGGAATGTCAAGGAACTGTCAATGCGGGGTTCGCCACAGCCCTGGGGCCATTCTTTACCCGAGACCAGGCGGTCGAAATGCGAGGGCGGCCTTGAATCCATTCCGAATCGGCCGCCCTTGACCATCCTCATCCGAGGGCGATCTCGCCCGGAAACAGTCAACCCAGGGTCCGCAAGCGGTAGCCGACTCCGGGTTCGGTGAGGACGAGCTGAGGACGGGAGGGGTCGGTCTCAATCTTCCGCCGCAGGTTGCTGACATTAACCCTCAGCACGTGCGCGTCGTTGCCGTATTCACTCCCCCAGATTTCCCGCAACAGGTGGCCGTGGGTGACGACCTTGTCCGCATTGCGAACCAGTACCTTCAGCAGATCATACTCGGTTGGGGTTAGTTGAAGCTCGCGGCCCGCGACGCTGACGATTCTGCGTTCCAGGTCGACCCTCAGCTCCCCGCTGGTGTACACCGGTTCCGTCGGACGGGGTGACGTGTGCCGCAAGGCCACTCGCATGCGAGCCGTTAGCTCTCCCAGTCCGAAGGGCTTGGTGAGGTAGTCGTCCGCTCCCGCGTCAAATGCCGCGATCTTGTCACGCTCTTGCCCGCGGACGGAAAGGATGATGATCGGGGTCTGGCTCCACTCCCGGACCCGTCGCGTCACCTCCACCCCGTCGATATCCGGCAGGCCCAGGTCCAGGATGATCAGGTCCGGCCTGTGGGCAATGACCCCAGCCAGTGCCTCCTGTCCCGTGGAGGCCTCGAAGACCGTGTGATCCTGAGATCCCAAAGACATGCGCAGGAAGCGGCGGATGGCTGGCTCGTCGTCAACGATCAGAACCCGGACACCCGGATCGGTCATCCCACCGCCTTTGCGCTGACCGGCTGGGAAGTTCTCAAGGGGAGGGTGAAAGTAATCAGCGTGCCCCCGCCCTCGCGGTTCTGGGCCGAGATGGATCCGCCGTGCGCTTCGACAATTCCCTTGCAAATGGAGAGGCCCAACCCCGTTCCAGTTACGCTATCTGGGCGGTGCACACGGTAGAACTTGTCAAAGACGCGACCCAGGTCCTCGCTAGGGATGCCAATGCCCCGGTCGGCTACTTGCACTTCCAGGCGGGGCCCAATCGCGCGCGCGTGAATCTCGATGGGGGCCTCCGTCGGCGAGTACTTCAACGCGTTATCCAGCACATTGACCAGGACCTGGACGATCAGGACGAAGTCCATCGGGACCAAGGGGAGCTCGGCCGGAACATCGACGGTAACCGGCCGAATGGAAAGGCGGTTTCCGAGTTGGTCAAGCGCTGCCCCGACGACATCCTGGACGTCGGAGGGTTCCTCAGCCAGCTTCATGGCCCCTGCCTCCAGGCGGGTCATGTCCAGGAGGTTCCCGACCAAGCGATTCAGCCGCTCCGCCTCCTCCAGGGCGTTCTCGGCCAGGGCCTGCTGGGTGGAGCGGGCGATGGGAGTCGCGCTATCCGTCAGGGTGCTGAGCGCCCCCGTGATGGCCACCAGCGGGGTCCGCAGATCATGAGAAATGGAGTTGAGCAACGCGTTCTGCAACTTTTCTGTGGCTTGCAGCAGTTCGGCCTCGTCCGCCGAGTCGGCGAGCTGCGCTCTTTCGATCGCCTGGGCCGCCTGGCTGGCAAAAGCATCCATAAGGCGCTGCTGCTCGGAAGTCAAGTACCGTTGCGGCGGGTCCGGCCCCTTCAGTCCGAGGACCCCGACCACCCCTCGCGCCGTCTTGAGCGGCAGGTAGCGCAGGTCGGCCGCGGGAAGGGTGTCCGTCCCAAGCCCGGCCGGCTCGCCATGACGATACACCCAGTCTGCAACGGCCAATTCGGCCTCGCTGAGGCTGAGACCCCCGGTAGACCCACGCGGCGCCAATCCTCCCGGCTCGGCGACGAGAATGCAGGACTTGCGTTGGAAGGTCTGGTCCAGATGCTTGAGCACAACCTTCAGGATCCCCTCAAGACCATAAGTCCTGGCCAAGTCGCGGGTGAGGTCGTAGAGCTCCGCGGTTTGCACTTCGCGCCGGCGGGCCGCCTCAGACTGCCGTCGGGCCTGGATTGCCAGCACGCTGATCACCTGACTCACCACGAAGAAACCGACAAAAGTGAGGATGTATTCCGCATCCGCCACATGGAAGGTCAGTTGGGGCGGAATGAAAAAGTAGTCGAAGGCCATTACACTTATCACCGAGGCCAGGATCGAAGGTCCTCGACCCAGATAGACCGCCGCGACCACGACGGCCACGAGATAAACCATCACCAGGTTGGTCGGGGAGATCAGGGTCGCGATGGGGAGGCTGATGAGGGTCGCCAGGGCGACGAGCAAGAGGCTGAACAGGTATCGCCGCAGCGGCCGGTGGGGGAGCCAGGCGCGGGCTTCTTGAAGCGTGGAGGGAGGCTGGGGCTCGCCGCTGATGACATAGACATCAATCAGTCCACTGGAGCGAACGAGCTGGTCTACGATGGACCCTTGCAAGAGATCCTGCCAGCGTGCCCGCAGGGGCTTGCCCGCGATGATCTTGCTGATGTTGTGGGAACGTGCAAAGGCAACGACCGTTCCTGCCACGGATTGACCGGGCAGGGTAAGGGCCTTTGCGCCAAGCTCCTCGGCGAGGTGCAGCGTGCGCGCCACGCGATCGCGACGCTCCGAAGTGAGGCGCGGATCTTCGGCGGTCTCGACGTAGACCGCAAACCATTCCGCCTTTAGTTCGTCGGCCAGGTGGCGAGCGGCCCGCACTAGCCGTTCGCCCAGCGAACTGGAGCTGACGCACACCAGCAACCGTTCCCCCGCTGACCAGGGGCCCGGAATCGACTGGGTCACCATATAGGCGCGCATTTGTGCATCGACACGCTCTGCGGCGCGGCGCAGGGTCATCTCGCGCAGAGCCGTGAGGTTCCCCAACCGGAAGAATCTTGCAATGGCGCGGGCCGCCTGATCAGATACGTAGACCTTGCCTTCCCTCATGCGCTCCTGCAGTTCCTCCGGCGGCAGGTCCACCACCTTGATTTCGGCCGCCTCGTCAACCACCCGGTCAGGCACGGTCTCGTGGACGATCACCCCCGTGATCTGCGCGACGACATCATTGAGGCTCTCCAGGTGCTGAATGTTGAGGGTGGTGTAGACGTCGATCCCCGCCCGAAGGAGCTCCTCAATGTCCAGGTAGCGCTTCGGGTGGCGAGAGCCGGGGGCATTAGTGTGGGCAAATTCGTCGACCAGGGCAAGTTGCGGGTGGCGGGCGAGAACCGCGTCCAGGTCCATCTCCCCAAGGACCGTTCCGCGATATTCTGCCTGCCGGCGAGGGATCACCTCCAGCCCCTCCAGCAAGGCGTCCGTGTCAGCGCGGCCGTGGGTCTCCACGTAGCCAACCACAACATCCACGCCTTCCATCCGCCGTTGCTGCGCCCCCTCCAGCATGGCATAGGTCTTGCCGACCCCGGCGGCATAGCCCAGAAAGAGGTTCAGCTTCCCGCGAGTTTGCTGCGCCTCATCGGCTTGGACGCGGGCCAGGAGGTCATCCGGGTTGGGTCGATCAGGTTGGGTGCTCATCGCAGAGGTCAAGGAAGACGCTGAGCTGGCGGGAAACGTAGTTGCCTGGATCGTTCCCCACGCCGGATCCCCTCTTCTCCGGCCTGAGGCGGGTTGGCCTCACATGCAGCGAAACGGAGGGAGGTTGATCCCCCTACCTTGTCTCACCGGTCTAGTGGGGACTGAAGGTCCACGCCTATTGTAGCGCGTCCAGGGCTAAGTTGAGCTCAAGCACATTGACCCTCGGCTCGCCCAGGATTCCAAATTGACGGCCTTGCACGTGCTGCTGGACGAGAGAACGAACGGCCTGTTCCGAGAGACCCCGAACGCGAGCCACACGAGGCACCTGGTAGAGAGCGGCGGCAACGCTGATGTCCGGGTCCAGACCGCTTCCAGAGGAGGTTACCAGGTCCACCGGGATAGGAAGGGAGTTGCCCGGGTCGACCTTCTTCAGGTCATCAATCCGGCCCTGGACCTCCTGGACGAGATCCGGATTGGAGGGCCCGAGGTTGGAGCCGGAGGAGGAGGCGGCATTGTCCGGGAACGGGCTGGTGGCTGAGAGGCGGCCCCAGAAGTACTGGGGGGCATCAAAGGGCTGCCCAATCAACTGGGACCCGACAACCCGGCCTTGGTCGAGGAGAAGACTGCCGTTGGCCTGACTGGGGAAGACAACCTGAGCAATCCCCGTGACGGCCAGAGGGTAGAGGATTCCCAGAAGCACGGAGAGCAAGACCAGCAGCACGATGGCAGGTTTCAGTTGCTCAAGCATTTCCATTCTGGCCGATTAGCCCTCCGCCCCCAAACCATTCCAGCCCCTCCCAACCAAGCGCCGGTTGCGCGCTCTTGGCTTCCCTTCCAAGATCCCTAAACCAGATGGAACGCCACCAGAAGCAAGTTGATCAGTTTGATCCCGATGAAGGGCGCAATCAATCCCCCCACCCCGTAGATCAGCAGATTGTCGCGCAGAATCCGCGCCGCACCCAGCGCCCGGTAAGGGACCCCGCGCAAGGCCAGAGGAATGAGGGCGACGATGATCAGGGCATTGAAGATGACCGCCGAGAGGATCGCGCTCTCCGGAGTCGCCAGGCGCATGAAGTTCAGTGCGGCCAGGACCGGGTAGGTCGAGACGAACGCGGCAGGGATAATGGCGAAGTACTTGGACACGTCATTGGCGATGCTGAACGTGGTCAGCGCGCCGCGGGTCATCAGCAGCTGCTTTCCAATTTCCACGATCTCAATCAGTTTGGTCGGGTTGCTATCCAAGTCCACCATGTTGGCCGCCTCGCGGGCGGGCTGCGTGCCGGTGTTCATCGCCACGGCAACATCCGCCTGGGCCAGGGCGGGAGCATCGTTCGTTCCGTCGCCGGTCATTCCGACCAGGCGCCCTCCGCTCTGGTATTGACGGATCAGTTTGAGCTTGGCCTCCGGGGTCGCCTGGGCCAGAAAGTCGTCGACCCCGGCCTCGGCCGCAATGGCCGCCGCCGTCAGGGGGTTGTCTCCCGTGATCATGATCGTCTTAATCCCCATCTTCCGCAGCTGGGCGAAACGCTCCTTGATGCCTCCCTTGACCACATCCTTGAGACGGACCGCCCCCAGGGCCTGACCATTACGGGCCACAACCAGGGGGGTTCCTCCGGCGCGACTGATCCGGCTTACCATCTCCTCCAGCTCGGGGGGCATCGGCCGGCCCGCTTGATCCATCAGACGGGCGATTGCGTCGGGTGCGCCCTTGCGGATGCTCGTGCCATCCAGATCGACTCCGCTCATCCGGGTTTGGGCCGTGAAAGGCACGAATCGCATCCCTTGTGGGGCTTCGGGACCCGCTCCAACCGTTCGCCCCCGCAGGCCGTATTTCTCCTTGGCCAAGACCACGATGCTGCGACCTTCCGGGGTTTCGTCCGCAAGCGAAGCCAGCTGGGCCGCCTCGGCCAGTTCTCTCACTTCCACGCCCCTCACAGGGATGAGCTCGACGGCCTGACGGTTGCCCAGGGTGATCGTCCCCGTCTTATCAAGAAGCAGGATGTCCACGTCCCCGGCGGCTTCCACCGCTCGCCCCGAAAGCGCGATCACGTTGCGTCGGATCATGCGGTCCATCCCGGCGATTCCGATGGCCGAGAGCAGACCACCAATCGTCGTCGGGATCAGGCACACCAGTAGCGCAACGAGGACCGTGATCGATATCGGGGTGCCCTGGCCGGCCACACTGACGCTGAAGAGGGAATACGGCAACAGGGTCGCGCAAACGGTGAGGAAAAGGATGGTGAAGGCCGCGAGCAGGATGTCCAGGGCAATCTCGTTGGGCGTCTTTTGGCGCTTGGCCCCCTCGACCAGATTAATCATGCGGTCCAAGAACCCTTCTCCGGGGCTCGCAGTGACCCGCACCACGAGCCAGTCCGAGAGCAGTCGCGTGCCACCCGTCAGCGCGCTGCGGTCCCCTCCCGACTCGCGGATGACCGGGGCGCTTTCGCCCGTGACGGCACTCTCGTCGACGGAAGCCACGCCCTCGACCACCTCCCCGTCGGCGGGCACGATGTCGCCCGCTTCCACCAGAAATACCTCGTCTTTGCGGAGGGCCGTTGAAGGAACCGCATCGAACGGGGCATCGCGTTGCGGCTTGCGCAAGCGCTTAGCCTTTGTTTCTATGCGTGTCCGGCGCAGGGCATCCGCCTGGGCCTTGCCCCGGCCTTCGGCCACGGCCTCGGCAAAATTGGCGAAAAGCACGGTGAACCACAGCCAAACGGCAATCGCTCCGATGAAGGCTCTGGGAGCCTCACCCGTTCCGAAGAGCCCCTGGATCCAGAGAGCCGTGGTCAGGACACTGCCAACCTCCACCACAAACATCACTGGGTTCCGCACCATCCAGCGCGGATCCAACTTGCGGAAGGAATCCCCCGCCGCACGCAGGTAGAGGCCCCGCCCCAGTCCCGATTGTTTGCCCATTCGAACGGTCATTCCGCGATTCCTCGGCTATCCAAAGATCAACAGGTGCTCGACGATCGGCCCGAGGGCCAGGGCCGGGATGAAGCTGAGCGCGGCTACGACCACGATCACCCCGACCAGCCAGATGACGAACAGCGGCGTATGGGTGGGAAGCGTTCCCGCGCTGACGGGCACCTTTTTCTTGCGCACCAGCGATCCGGCCATGGCCAGAGCAAATAGCTTCAGCCAGTAACGTCCCAACAGCATCGCGAACCCCGTGGCGATGTTGTAAAAGGGGGTGTTGGCGCCCAGACCTGCGAAGGCGCTCCCGTTGTTATTGGCGGTCGAAGAGAAAGCGTAGAGTACCTCGCTGAACCCATGAGGTCCCGGGTTGAACACTCCGGCCCGGCCGGCCGGGTCCGCCACAGCCACCGCCGTGCCGATCAGAACCACGAGCACGGGAGTGAGCACCATGAGCGAGGCCATTTTCATTTCATAGGCTTCGATCTTCTTCCCCAGATACTCCGGGGTGCGGCCAACCATGAGCCCCGCCACAAAGACGCCCACGACCACAAAGGCCAGCATGCCAAATAGCCCTGAGCCCACCCCGCCGTAGATGATCTCCCCCAGCTCCATCATCCACATGGGGACGAGACCGCCCAGGGGCATGAAGGAGTCATGCATCGAGTTGACCGAACCGTTGGAGGCGGAGGTGGTCGCCGTTGCCCACAAGGCCGAATTGGCCGACCCGAAGCGCACCTCTTTCCCCTCCATGTTCCCGCCCGATTGCAGTGCGCTGGCCCGCTGGTCCACTCCCAGCGCGGAAAGCAATGGGTTCCCAACCTGCTCGGCCCACACCGCGACCCCCAGCATGGCGACGAAAATGATGGTCATGGCGGCCACGATCGCCCAGCCTTGGCGCCGATCCCCGACCATCCGGCCAAACGTGAAGCACAAGGCGACTGGAATCAGCAGGATCGACAGCACCTCAAGAAAATTCGAAAAGGGGGTTGGGTTCTCAAAGGGGTGGGCGGAATTGACGTTGAAGAACCCGCCCCCGTTCGTGCCCAGCTCCTTAATGGCGATCTGGGAGGCGGCGGGGCCCAGAGGCAGGGTTTGGCTCGTCACCGTCACCGTTTCGCTCACGGGCTGGCCATGGCTATCGAGGATGGGATTGCCGCTCGCGTCGACTTTCGGTTGCGGGTAGGTCGCCGGCTGGGTAAGAGGGACTACCTTGTAGGGGCGCAGGCTTTGCACGACGCCCTGGGAGACGAGTGCCAGGGCCAGCACGAAGGAAAGAGGCAGCAAGATGTAGAGGACGGTCCGGACGAGGTCTACCCAGAAGTTGCCAATCGTCTTGGCCGAATTGCGAACGAGTCCGCGGATCAGGGCGATCAGGATCGCCATGCCAGCCGCAGCGGAAACGAAGTTCTGCACAGCCAGGGCGAACATCTGGGTCAGGTAGCTCATCGTCGTCTCGCCGCCGTAGGCTTGCCAGTTGGTGTTCGTCGCGAAGCTCACGGCCGTGTTCCAAGACAGATCCGGGGGGACGCCCGCGAACCCCTGAGGGTTGAGAGGCAAGATACCCTGCAACCTCTGGACCCCGTAGACGCCTAGCAATGCGAGCAGGTTGAACAGGAGGACACTGATCGCGTAGACCTTCCAGTCCATTTCCACGTCCGCCCGCACGCCCGCGGCTCGATACAGCAACCTCTCGACAGGGCTCAAAACGGGATCCAGGAAGGTCCTTTTGCCTTCGTAGACGTGCGCCATATACGCCCCGAGCGGAGCGGCCAAGGCAAAAAGGACGACCACGTATAGGGCGAGTTGTGCAAAGTCTGCCAGATTCATCCGAACCACTCCGGCTTGACGAGGGCAAGCACCAGGTAGACGAACAGGGCCAGGGTGATGACCCCCACGATGAGGTAGCGCGTGTTCACGACTTGTCCTCCATCAGCCGTTCACATGCCACGAGGATGCCCCAAATAACGACCCAAAAGAACAACGTCAGCCCAACGAACAAGAGATCCCTCATGCCAGTTTTCCCTATCTAAAGAAGGCGCCGGTGTCCTAGTATAGCGCGAGAAATGTAAAGGATTTGGCAAGGATGGATCGGGGACGGTCAGAAACCAGTCAAGAAAGGAACCCGGCGCGGGTGGGGCAATCGGGTCCGGGCCGGATGAGGTGCCCGGGCCCGTGCGAACGGCCGGCGGGAAAGGGGCCGAGCGGATATCTGTCTGAAGCCGCCCGGGAGGGAGGCATCCCACAACTCGGAGATTCTCACCGCGCCGAGGGTGTCTCTTGGCCCTCCCCCATCCCTGCGTGGCCCGAAACGGAAGCTCAAGCAGCGCAACGAGGGTCCCGAAAAGCCAAAAGGTCATCGCCCTCTTCTCGGGCTTCGGCAAGCGGAGACCGAGCCGGAGCTAGCCTGTGGGCCACGACCGATCTGACTTGCCTCATCTTGCGGCGAAGTCGGCTGCGCGATCCTCAGGCCGGGTCGTCCCAGGGACAGAGACCCCTTCGACCCAGGGGCCTAGGGGCAGCCTACCCGGAAGGTCGTGGGTTGGATGGGCGGCAGGGTTTCCTGCCGCACGGGGGAAGCCAGGGCGGCACTTAATGACCGCCGTGGCCCGTTGCGATGGCGCCGGACGTGGCGCTGGAGGGGCCTCCTCAGCAGCGGAAGGTACGGATCTGGATCGGCGGATCTCTCTGAGGAGACCGCGCAGGATTCAAGCAGATCGGCCCAGGGCCGTGCGCCCGTGCCATACCAGGCGCATGAACTCCTCAACGACCCGGGGATCAAAGTGGGAACCGGATTGCCCCCGGATATGATCCCAGGCCTCTTCCCGGTTCCAGGCAGGTCGATAAGGTCGATTGGAGGTCAGGGCGTCCCACACATCCACGATCGCAAATGCGCGAGCGGGCAATGGGATCTGGTCCCCCTGCAGCCCTTGCGGGTATCCGCTGCCGTCCCACTTCTCATGGTGGCAATAGGGAATGTCCAGGACAGGCCGCAGGAAGTCGATCGGTGCGAGCAACTCATAGGCATAGACCGGGTGCTTGCGCATGGCGGCCCATTCCTCGTTGGTAAGAGGGCCGGGCTTGAGCAGAATGCTGTCGGAGATGCCCATGGTCCCGACATCATGCAGCAGGGCACCTCGTCGTACATGCTCAAGTTTGTCTGGCTCGATCCCCAGAGCCTGGGCGACCTGGAGGGTTAATTCGGTCACCCTCCGGGTGTGGCCTCCGATCTCCGGATCGCGCAAGTCTACGGCCTGGGACCAGCCCTCCACGGTCGCATCATAGGCGAGCGTCAAGGATAGGTTGGTGCGCTGGAGTTCATCGAATTGCGTGGCGTTGCCGATTGCCAGGGCTGCCTGGCTCGCCAACTGATCCAGGAATTCCATCCAATCCGGTTCAAGGCCCAGCTTTGAGCGGTGAAAGATCTCCAGGACACCCTTGAGCTGTCCCTTGGCAACTAGCGGGACCCCGACGTAGGAGGCGAACCCTTCGCGGGCAATCTGCGGAGAACGGCGCAAGCCGTCCCTTTCTTCTTGCAGATCACGGACGATGACCATGCGCCGCTCGAGTGCCGCCTTGCCAGCGTACCCCTCGCCGGGGCGCAGGCGGGAGTGTTGAAGAGCGCCCGTCTTGAATCCCCGGCTGAGCGCGTATTCCAGAACCTGCAGCTGAGGAGAGAACAATAGGATGTCGGCGGCATCCACGTGAAGCTGGGCTGTCACCTGATCCAAGAGAACGTTCAAGGTCACGCGGACATCCAGACTGGCCGTGATGGCCATGTCGATGGCCCGCAATCCTGAAAGGCGTTCGACCTGATGGCGAGTCTGTTCTTCGGAAGAGCTCCTTTCGGTCATATCTCGGGCTATCCCCTGCAGACCAACCGGCTTCCCGTCCCGCACGATGGCCTGCAGATTGACTTCCAGAGGGAGCCGCTTCCCGTCCCGCTGGATCACCTCCAGGCGCAGGAGGACGCGTCCGCCAGACGCCAGCACGCTCTCGCCGACCTTTTGGACGTTGGCTTGATATTCGGGGGCAACGATATCCAGAGGGCTGGCGCCCAGCGCCTCCTCTCGAGTGTGTCCACTTAGCCGCTCCGCGGCGGGATTCATTTCCGTCAAACGCCCCTTCCGATCCACGCTGAAAATCAGATCGGCGGCGTTTTCGAAGAGCTCCCGAAATCTGAGTTCGCCGGCTCGGCGCGCCTGCTCTGAGACACGCCGGTCCAGGCGATCCCTGGCTTGGGCGACCTCCCGCTCGATGGCCTGAGACAGCCCGTCAAGATGATCCTTCCCCAGGTAGTCCTGGGCTCCCGCCCGCATCGCCCTGGGTCCCGCCTGGTCCCCCATTACACTTGACACGAAGAGGAAGGGGAGATCGCTATCGTGTTGCCTCACCAGACGCAAGGCTTCAAAACCATCGAACGGGGTGAGGCAATAGTCGCAGACGACGGCATCCCAGCGGTCTCCTTCCAGGGCCGATCGGGTCTCCGGCAGGTCGCGGGCGTGCCCCGCGGCAAGGTCCGCATGATCGCGACGGATCTCGCGCTCGATCAAGAGGGCATCATTCGGATCGTTTTCGATGATCAGAATTCGCATGACGGCTCACCGCGGTCATCCGAGAGGGTCGCGGCACCGGCTCTTGAGATTCAGATCGACCGGCCCAACCCAGGCGTGTCCTTCGAGGCGCCGAAGATTCCCGAGTGGCCTGGAGCGCGCTTCCGGAGGGCTTGGCGACCCCGCCTCACCTCCCCGCCCCATTCTCAAGCTGCAGAAGGGGAAGCGCGACCTCCCCTTTGCCCTCCACACGGCTTGAGGAGCCTGCGCCCTGATCTCCACACGGCCCCCACGTCCTAAGAACCGCTCCAAGCCAGGGAGTTGCAGGAGCCGCGCCATCAGCTCCGTGCTGTCCTTCCCCCAGCCCCCACGCCGGGCCTGCCTGCCAGCAGCCCGATTGGGCCGCTTCCCTGAGGCATTTGAAGTCCGAGTCGGCCTCCCCAAACAGAATCCAAAAGCCCCTGGGATCTCACACCGTGAGCGAGGCACCGTTCTCAGTTCGTCCTTCAACGCACCTTGCAGGGCATGCCCATCGCGCAATTCCTCCGGGAGACGCTCTGCACAGGTCCTGAAAGGAAAGGCGCTCGCGTCTCCCACAGGAATGGGCTCCAGAAGATCGTCTCCAACTACGAACCGACCACGGGGCAGGGCGAGCCTGCCGCCTTCACTAAACCAACATCGATGTGGGCTGGCGCAAGACCCGCGACCTTCCGTGGGTGGTCGAAGATCGGGAACTCGATGATGGCCAAACTCTTCCTGGGTGTCGCCCTGCTTGGGATTGTGGATTCGACCGAGGGCGTGGGGTCGACCGGGGGTCAACCCCTCTCAGGACAGCCATCTTCAGCCCAAGATCTGGGAGGATCCCCTGCCTTTTGCGGATTCCGGACCAAGCTGATCAGCGATTCCGGAGCATGTCGATCACCGATTCCGGCGGATGTCGATCAGCGATTCCGGAGCATGCCGGTCACCCCTGCCTGGGTTGTAGGTGACGCTGGATAAT
>Ga0208039_1000063_pt1 | contig 103076 bp, 98 predicted proteins | sample June2015DPH_20_1_2_FD_184722 | JGI IMG/M metagenome (GOLD analysis project Ga0208039, IMG submission 184722) | Peatland microbial communities from SPRUCE experiment site at the Marcell Experimental Forest, Minnesota, USA - June2015DPH_20_150... | ecosystem: Environmental > Terrestrial > Soil >... | reverse complement strand
TCAATACAGGATATGAGGTGTTGCTGGTCGCCGTCGCAGTTGGGATTGTTGGAGGACTGGAAAGCGTTCCGGGAATTCTTGTAGCAAGTCTTATCCTTGGATATGCTCAAATCATCACCGGTACATACTTTAAGCCTGAATGGATGATGGTTGTTTATTTGGCAGCGATCGTCTTAGTTCTTGCGATTAAACCATCAGGTCTATTCGGCAAGTTCAAAGAGCTAGAGGAAAGGGTCTAACCATTGCCGAATGCAGAATACGGAATACGGATTGCGGATTGCGGAATGCAGACCAATTCATAGAATTGGCAGAGGGCAGAGGTATGTACCCTAAATAAAGCCATCCCTGCTCCTTTGGATGAAAAATCGATGTTCTCCCTCTTTAATCTGGGTGCATTGACCAAAGCTTCAAAGGGAATAGCAGACTTTTATGAGGAAGTTCGGGATGAGGTGAGAGACCGGGTTGCCAGAGGAATTGCTGCAGTGGGAAATGAAACATTCAGGTACATGACGGATGCTGAACCTCCGTGGTCATTCCTCCGGCTTTGGCGATATTTAGAAGAGTACGGAGGTGTTTCGATAGGGTCTATCTATTCCCACAGCCTCATTGGTATGTGGGAGGATCAAGAGGACGGCAGTCTGGGACCGAGGGAAACCCCCCGGCAGAAAGCCATTCATATGAAGGGCAGAGATCATGCACTGCGTGTCTTAGCTGACTGGCAACTTGCCTTACCGGATTGGCAAGCCTACTACGATGTCCGATTGAAGAGCGAGCACATGATAAGGATAGCGAGAGAATGGCATTGTGACTATGCGTTAATGCACTTCAACCGCGGGTGTGAAGGGACGAGTGTTGGTCTGCCCGAGAATCGGTCAGCACTCATCAATGCCGGAATTCCTACCCTTGCCTTTGAGGGGAATATGGCAGATCCCGGGGAAGTCGACGAAGTTGGGATATTACACAGAGTGGATGTGTTTATGCATGCTCATGGGCATAAAAGGTTGGGGGATTGACATGCTCGAAAGCGATAAATTTTTGTTAAAATATACCCCTGTTTCCTCTTTTAATCCCATCCCCTTCAATTCTGTCGGTCCATCTTCTTCTCTCAACAAGATTGTAGTTAATCAATTTTTAATAAACCTGCCAGGAATAGCCCCATACGGGGTAAGCACCCATTGTATCCACAAGGTCTCTAACACCATGGGAAGAGACGTAATATCACAGAACTTTTTAATAAGGAGGTGGTGACGATAGAATTTAGACGATCTATTGTGAGATTTTCTTACCCACTCACTTGGATCAATTACCTAAATCGAGTTTAAATTACGGAAAAAAGGAGGGAGACGCGATGAAAGCCATTCTAGCATTGATCGTTTCAGTATTACTTATGATTTCGGTTGCTAACGCTAAACCTATTGTCATCGGTGTTGCAACGGATACAGAGATTTTAGATGGGTTCGCTACCATTCGGGGGTTAAAAATGGCTGTTGAGGAAATAAATTCAGCCGGGGGAGTCAACGTTAAAGGGGAAAAGCGTCCTTTCAAAGTTGAAATAATGGATACACGCGACTGTGAGCCCGGCGTTCCCGTAAACGAAGCATTACTCGTAGTTGAAAAGATTATATTGGACAAAGGAGCCGATTTTATTATCGGGCCAAGCCGTTCTGAAGCAGCTCTGGCTTCTTTGGGCATAATCTCTAATTACAAAAAGATTTATCTTTCGACCTGTGGAGGACTAAGCCCCAAATTTCATAGTACCATTGAGGAGAATTATAGCAAATACAAGTACGCCTTCCGAATTACAGGAGAGTCGAGATACATGGTGGAGGAAGCCGTGAATTTACTAGGCGGTCTCAATAGTGCCTATGGGATCAATAGAATGTTCGTAATCGTTCAAGATGTTGCCTTCGCTAGGGCTGGTGGCGAAATAGTATCCGAAAATTTAAAGAAGAAAGGTTGGGAGATTTTGGGATATGAACGATATCCTACCGGAACTACAGATTTCTCCGCTGGCTTGTTAAAGGCAAAGGATGCCAAAGCACAGATTCTCTTTATCATGGGCGACATGCCAGAGCTCAGTATTTTAATTAATCAGTGGAACGACATGAAGGTTCCAGCCTTGCCTTTTGGCAATTATCTTGGGCCAGCTATGGAGCCCAAGTTCTGGCAGGTCACTAAAGGAAGGGCTGCTTATACGATCGTCAACTTAGTTAATGCAGGTAATGCGCCTTCGAACGCAACGCCCTGGACGATGAAATTTTACAAAGCTTACGAGAAAAAATACGGCACAGAACCTGAAGGTTATGGAACATCAAGCGGCTATATGGCTCCATACATAATAAAAGATGCCGTCGAGCGAGCTGGAACACTGGATCCGGATACTTTAGTGAGTGCTATGGAGAAAACGAACCTGATGGGGGTTTATGGCAGGATAAGGTTTGACTCAAAAAGCCATCAGATTATTCCCCAACTTGATCCGGAAGAAGGAGCCGTAGGCACGATTTTCCAGTGGCAAGATGGGAAACGGGTAGTTGTCTATCCACCTAAAATAGCTATGGGAGAGGTTAAATTCCCTCCGTGGATGACTGAATACTGGAAGATTAAGAAAAAATGATAATTCATTTCAGGATTTAAATATCAGCCTATTTCCAAAGAGTGTGAAAAAAATGAATATTATTGTTTATGGGTTGATAAATAGTCTGCTTTTGGTCTTAATGGCGCTGGGTTTTGCCCTAGCGTATAGTGTTAGTCGAGTACCCAATTTTACCCACGGGGCACTATACGTATTGACTGGATATTTAATATAGGTTTTCTTGAACCGTTTGGGTTTGAGTTATTGGTTTTGCATCATTTTATCGATACTTTGCGTTACCGCAATGGGCTGGCTTATATACCAGCTTACGGTTATCCGGGTGAGGGGAATGCCAACTTCAGAGATCATCGTTACCTTTGCTATCAGCCTCGCCATATTGGAATTTTTACGCTGGCGTGGCCTCCGCGGGGCCACCTATGTGCTTCCTGTCTTTCACCTATCCACAATTCACATATATGGAGTTCCCGTGGACGCACAGAGAATAATAGCTGTGGTAATCACAGCGGTCATTGTATTAGCCCTATGGCTCTTCACCCACTATACCAAGGTCGGTCTGGGTCTAAGGGCCATTGCCCAAAATGAACGTGCTGCGCTATTGCAAGGTCTCTTAAGGGAAGTGATAGTCTATGGAATAAAAAGTCTTTTAGTTCGAAGATGCTATTTGAACAGGTTTTTGGTTGAGAATTACTTTTCACTTTTTCTGATCTGATCATTTCAAATAAAATTCAAAATAAAGGAGGGGACCAAGATGAAAAAGATTTTAGCTTTGGTTATCTCGCTGTCCTTCGTCTTGCTAACTGCGATCGCAGATGCGAAACCCATTGTCATCGGTGTAGCCACTGACACGCAAATTTTAGATGGGTTCGCTACCATAAGAGGCTTAAACCTGGCTGTTGAGGAAATAAATTCAGCAGGTGGAATCAACGTTAAAGGAGAAAAGCGCCCTTTCAAAGTTGAAATCATGGATACACGCGACTGTGAACCCGGAGTTCCGGTAAGCGAAGCATTGCTCGTCCTCGAAAAAATCATATTGGATAAAGGAGCCGATTTTATTATTGGGCCAGGCCGTTCTGAAGCAGCACTGGCCGCATTAGGCTTAATTGCGAATTACAAGAAAATCCAACTTTTAACGTGTGGAGGGCTGAGCCCCAAATTTCATGGTACCATTGCGGAAAACTATGATAAATATAAGTACGCCTTCCGGATTACTGGGGAGTCGAGATACATGGTGGAGGAGGCCATGGATTTGCTGGGTGGCCTCAATAGCAAGTATGGAATCAATAGAATGTTTGTCATCGTTGAAGATGTTGCCTTTGCCAGGGCGGGTGGCGAAATCGCGTCTGAAAATTTGAAGAAGAAAGGTTGGGAGATCCTGGGATATGAGCGATATCCGGCTGGGACATCGGATTTTTCCGCTGGCCTATTAAAAGCAAAGGACGCCAAGGCCCAGATCCTCTTCGTCATGGGTGAGATGGCTGAACTCAGCATCTTAATCAACCAGTGGAATGATATGAAGATTCCAGCGTTGCCTTTCGGCAATTATCTCGGGCCGGCGATGGAGCCCAAATTCTGGCAAGTCACCAAAGGAAGGGCGGCCTATACGATCGTCAACTTGGTGAACGCAGGCAATGCGCCCTCAAATGCAACGCCCTGGACAATGAAATTTTGCAAAGCTTATGAAAAGAAATATGGGACGGAGCCAGAGGGTTACGGAACGTCAAGCGGCTACATGGCGCCGTATATCATAAAAGATGCCGTTGAGCGGGCCGGGACACTGGACCCGGACGCCCTGGTCACCGCCATGGAGAAAACAAACTTGGTGGGGGTTTATGGCAGGGTAAGGTTTGATCCAAAAAGCCATCAAATTATTCCCCAGCTTGATCCGGAAAAAGGAGCTGTAGGTACGATTTTCCAGTGGCAAGATGGTAAAAGGGTGGTGGTTTATCCACCCAAAATAGCCATGGGAGAGGTTAAATTCCCCCCTTGGATGATGGAGTACTGGAAGATTAAGAAGAAATAATGGGTTATTCAAAAGACGGTAGTTTGAAATAAGCCTCAGGTGAAAAAATGAATATCCTTGTTTATGGATTGATAAATAGCCTACTCCTGGTCTTAATGGCGCTGGGTTTTGCGTTAGCTTACAGTGTGAGTCGAGTGCCTAATTTCACCCATGGCGCGCTATATGTCCTGACCGGGTATTTGACTTGGGTCTTTCTTAACCGTTTGGGTTTAAATTATGGGCTCTGCATCATTTTGTCGATAGCTAGCGTTACCGCAATGGGCTGGCTTATATACCAGCTTACGGTTATCCGGGTGAGGGGAATGCCAACTTCAGAGATCATCGTTACCTTTGCTATCAGCCTCGCCATATTGGAATTTTTACGCTGGCGTGGCCTCCGCGGGGCCACCTATGTGCTTCCTGTCTTTCACCTATCCACAATTCACATATATGGAGTTCCCGTGGACGCACAGAGAATAATAGCTGTGGTAATCACAGCGGTCATTGTATTAGCCCTATGGCTCTTCACCCACTATACCAAGGTCGGTCTGGGTCTAAGGGCCATTGCCCAAAATGAACGTGCTGCGCTATTGCTTGGAATTGATTCTGATCGGGCAGCTACTTTGGCATTATCCTTGGGTTCGGCATTAGCTGCAATAGCAGCGATCACAATTCTTCCCATGGGTAACATCAATGTAGCCACAGGATACGATGTTCTTGTTTCCGCCATAGCCGTTTGCATCTGTGGTGGGCTTGGTAGTTGGACGGGGACAATACTCGCTGGTTTTGTGATAGGGTTTGCTCAGATGATCGTGGTCTATTTCATTGCCCCTCACCTTGCCATGGTGGTTGCTTTGGCGGCAGTTATTCTTATTCTCATCTTTAAACCGTCCGGTCTTTTTGGGAGACAAAAGGAACTCGAGGAGAGAGTTTAAATGGCGGAAGAGGCTATTCGACGTAGAGAGAGGCTTGACCGTGGGGTCAAAGTTCGAGCTGATACTGTCTATGCTATCTCTTCTTGGAAGGAGATGATGTTTCTATTGGCTCCCAGGGCCTTGTTGGTCATAGGTTTGCTGTGTGCACCGTTGATAGCACCGAATCTGTACTGGCAGAGAGTTATTTGTATATTTGGTGTGTATGCACTCCTTGCCATAGGATTTGATTTTTTAGCTCACTTTGTAGGGCTGGTGAGTCTCGGCGGAGCCCTATTTATTGGAGTTGGCGGCTATATTTCAGGAATCTGCAATCATTATTATGGGATCTCCCCAGCCCTAAGCATTCCCATAGGAACTTTGGCCGGTGCGGTTATCTGTACCTTAATTCTTTTACCTACCTTACCCCTCCGAGGGGTTTATTTTGCAATTATTACTTTTACCTACCCTGTTATGGCTGAAAGGATCATATGTGCCGCCGGAATTTTAGGCGGGACAGATGGGATACCTGGCCTCTCAATGCTCCCCAGTACTTGGGTGAATCAATATCTTATTTTGGGAATTGTCATTGTTTCCACCTTTGTACTGAGGAGGTTGGTCAATGAAGATATTGGGATTGTATTTCGGGGTGTCAAAGATAATGATCAAGCGATTAGGGCTTCAGGAATCAGCATCACTTATTATAAGGCCGTAGCAGTATTTATAGCGGCATTATTAGGATGTCTCGGCGGAGCCTATATGGCGCACCTTTATGGTTGGGTTGGTATTTCATTGTTTGCCATGGATTTTTCTGTGTTTCCCCTTGTTGCTACGGTCGTGGGCGGACCGGGGACTTTAGTCGGTCCAGTGTTAGGTAGCCTGATTCTGGTTCCGATTTCTGAGATCCTCCGGGCCTTCGGTGCATTGAGGATCGTCTTCTACTCCCTCATCATGGTTTTATTCATTTTATTCTGGAGTGAAGGCTTATTAAATTGGGCTCGCCGAAAGTATGAGCAATTTGAACATTGGGTGAGAGTGTAGCTATGGGTGAAGAAGTTTTTCTTCAAGTAAGAAATCTGAGCAAGTCCTTTGGTGGAGTTAGGGCAGTAAATGATTTGAGCTTCGAACTCTACAAAGGTGAAATTCTGGGAATAATTGGACCGAACGGTTCAGGGAAGACGACTCTCCTCAACCTTGTCACCGGGTTTGTAAGGAAGGACTCAGGTAAGGTAGTTTTTAAAGATAATGATATCACCCATTGGCCAGCCCACAAAATTTGTGATATCGGCCTGGTGAGGACCTTCCAAATAGTTAGACCATATGCTACGTTACCTGCCTTCAAAAATATGATACCTCCTCTTTATTCGCCGCGTAGTAAACGGAGTGCAAGTGGGAAGCTTGGCGACAGAGATGCAGTAGCCATTGACCTTCTGGAAGAGGTTGGATTTGAGCGTGATGCTCATGTTCCTTATAAACTTGCTGGCAGTCTTCCTTTGGGATACCTTAAGCGCTTAGAGTTCGCCAGATGTCTGGCGATGAAGCCTGAGATTATTTGCTGTGATGAGGTTTTTTCAGGATTAAGCATGGCTGAGATTGCAAGCATGGTCCCTCTGGTGGAGCGGTTGCAGAAGGATGGTATTACCCTCGTCATGATTGAACACAGGTTGAGGGAACTCTTCCGAGTAGCTAATAGGATTTTAGTGATCAATTTCGGGGAGAAGATCGCAGAAGGGGTCCCAAGAGAAGTGATGAAAGATAAAAAGGTCAGAAAGGCCTACCTTGGAGAGGAGGTCGAGTTGTAATGCCTCAGGGTAAAGCTCTCATGGAGGTCAAAAACCTTGTGGTTTTTTATGAAAATGCAATAGCAGTGAACAATGTTACCTTAGAGTGTCAAGAGAACAAGATCACCGGTGTTTTTGGCTCGAATAGCGCGGGCAAATCAACTTTGATGTGGACTATCTCAGGCATCATCGGGGACATGAAGAAAAAAGAGGACATGAAGGGAGGAGAGAGGATTGCCTGGTTTGGCGATATAAGATTTGATGGAGAAGACATTTCAAGTCTAAAGCCCAATGAAAGAGCTAAAAAAAGGATCATCCTTTGTCCAGAGAGGCGCCTTATTTTTACTGAGAGTAGCGTAGTGGAGAATCTAAAGATAGGGGGCTATCTGGCAAGTCGTGAACAGGCGGGGAAAACCATGGAATACGTGTTTGAGCTCTTCCCCGAGCTGAAAAAGCTCAAGAGAAAACAGGGGGGGTTCCTGAGCGGAGGGGAGCAGCAAATGCTTGCTATCGGGCGTGCCTTAATGGCCCAGCCAAAGCTATTGCTTTTAGACGAGCCATTACTTGGGCTGGCTCCGACAGTAGAGGTCAGGTTGGCTCGGGCCATCAAGGAGATAAACAAACACTTAGGGATCACTGTGCTCGTAGCCGAGCAATATGCCAGGCCAATTATTCCCATAGTGGATTATTGCTATGTGCTAGAAAATGGGGGGGCGATTTTTGCCGGGACTCCCGAAGAATTCAAAAATAGTCCTGACGCCATGAATGCGTACTTTGGTGGACTATATACATCAGAGGAAGGGATATGAGGGGCTATCAGTCGGTAGATGAAGAGGTCATTAATGGATTTGAGCGAATCGCAGCAAATTATCCCGACAAGACGGCGGTCGTCTTTTTGGGGAAAAAGTATTCTTATGCTGAACTGAGGGAGTTGATCTATAGATTTGCCACAGCCTTATATGAATTAGGTGTGAGAGATAACGACAGGGTTGTAATTTATCTCCCAAATTGCCCCCAGTGGATTGCAGCCTACTTTGCGATTCAAAAAATTGGTGGTATCCCAGTCCCTGTTTCGCCAATTTATACTCCTTATGAGATTAGATATATGATTAATGATTCAGAGGCTGTGACGATCGTTTGCCAGGATACGAATTACGGGTATGTCAGAGAAGTTTTTCCTGATACTCCCCTCAGAACGATCATTGTGACGAATTTAGTCGATTTACTGCCATGGTATAAGAGGATAGTCGGTAGGATGTTCGATAGAATTCCCCATGGGGTGGTTACAAAAAGTCGAGGGGTTTATTCCTTTAGGGATTTAATTGACAAGCATTCTCCCGACCCCCCGAAAGTAGATATAAATCCAAGGGGACATCTTGCCTATATACTTTATACAGGTGGAACCACGGGTCTTCCAAAAGGAGTACCTGGAACGCACGCCGGCATGGTGTCTTACCTTATTGATCTTTATAATGCTATCGAAGGACATGTTTCCGAAGGGGACGAAGTTCTTGTGCTGGTAAATCCCTTGTTTCATATCATGGGTAAGGGAACATTTATGGGGATTGCCTTGACATTAGGGAATCCTACAGTCGTCATGCCTCAGCCGTTGGTAGATGCCATTCTTGAGGCAATCCAGAAATATAAGGCCACCTTGCTTTTTGGTGTTCCGGCACTTTACCGAATGATTTTAGAGTGCGATAGGTTTGATACTTATGATTTGTCTTCTCTCAAGTATTGCTGGAGCGGGGGCGATGTTCTGCCTGTGGAAGTTTTTACTCGTTTCGGGAAATATACCAAATATCCAATACGGCAAGTTTATGGTTCAACAGAAACAGGCCATCTCACTTTTGGCTCAACAAATAAAGACATTACGGCAACGAGCTTGGGCAAACCATTTCCATCCAGAAAGGTCAGAGTAGTAAATCCCGACACGCTGGAAGATGTCCCAATTAGACAAGTTGGTGAGCTGATTGTCTCTTCTCCCTTTTTGCAACCATATTTAAATAAACCAGAGGAAACGGCCTTGTCTTTTGTTGAGATTGATGGTGAAAAATGGTATAGGGTCGGGGATTATGTCACCATGGACGAGGATGGCGAATTGCGTTATGTGGACAGAACAGCCGATGTAATAAAACACAAGGGATACCGGGTTTCCGCTTCAGAGATCGAAGCGGTTTTGCAAGATCATCCTGCAGTGATCGGAGCTTGTGTTGTGGGTGTTCCTGATCCTAAAGTAGGGGAACGCATTAAGGCAATTGTAGTTCTTAAAGAAGATGCCAGAGGAGTCGGGGCACATGAGCTCAATGCCTTTTGCCGAGAAAGGCTTGCTCCTTACAAGATTCCACAATTTATCGAGTTTAGGGATATGTTACCGAAATCAAAGGTTGGAAAGTTGCTAAGGCGCGAATTGAGAGATGAGGAGCGGCGTAAATCCGAAAAGTAAAACGATATAAGCCTCAAAAAAGAGGTATCCAGACTGTCTGAAGAACCTATACCAGAGTCGTGATAATATGATTTCTGTACGACCCACATTTTAAGTTTTATTTTCTTATGAAACCATATTGAATTGCGTGGAAGGACCTGAGATAATCGTCAATATTAGGTCCTTTCGACCCCGACTTTTGGAGAGATGATTATGAAATTGATGGAAAATAAGGAATATTGGAACCCGGTCATTGAAACGTTGCCCAAGGAGAGGCTCATGGAGATTGAATTAAAACGGTTCAGGGAGACTCTCCGATGGGCAAAAGAGAGTTCTCCCTTTTATAAGAAGAAACTCCATGGAATTGAACCTGAGGATATTCGAACTTTTGAAGATATAGCAAAGGTCCCCATGACAGAGAAAGATGAGCTCAGAGAGGCTCAGGAAGGGAAAGAACCCTATCTTTACGGCGATCTCTTGGCCGTGCCTCCTGAAAAATTATCTATATTTCATCAAACTTCAGGGACGACTGGAAAGCCTGTCTACTTTCCGGACACCTATGAGAGCTGGCAATTATGTGTAGAGATCTGGTGTTCCATCCTTTATGCAGCAGGATTTCGTTCTACGGACAGAGTTTTTTTACCCTTTGTCTATAATGTCTATATCGCCTTCTGGCAGGGTCACTATGCCGCTGAAAAGTTGGGGTGTGAAGTCGTCCCTGGAGGCGGACTGGAGACAAAAGCCCGTATCCAGAAGATGAAGGATGTTCGGGCGACGGCATTGATGAACACACCTACCTATGGTCTCCATATGATAGAGGTGGCCAAGGAAATGGGAATGGATCCCAAACGAGACCTCCATATCAAAAAGATGATCTGCGCTGGTGAGCCCATGCCAGAATCGACCCGCCTTCGCTTAGAAGAGGAGTGGGGGGCTGATGTGTATGACCATATTGGAGGAACAGAGCCAGGCGGATGGGCTGGGATGTGTTCCCAAAAACAGGGAATGCATGTGATCGAGCCCTATTTCTTGCATGAAATGGTGGATCTTGAGACGATGTCTAAGCCAGTTCCTCCAGGAGTGAAGGGGGTTGCAGTCATTACTCCTTTATGCCGTAGATGCATCCCTCTCATCCGGTTCAACTTGAAAGACATCATGATGAAGAGGAAGGACTCGTGTGCGTGTGGGAGGACCTCCATCCGAGTAGATCAGATTGGAGGCCGGGTCGATGACCTCAGGAAGATTCGAGGAGTCTTTTTCAGCCCAAGCGTCGTGGAAGAGGTGATCCGGGCTCAATTTCCAGAAGTGGTGGAGTTTGAAATCCTTTTGACACAAGAAGGGGTGATGCCTGTTCTCACACTCAGAGTTGAATTTGATCCTTCGATCAGTGAAGGGCAAATGAAAGAACTCAGGTCTCGTATAAGGGAGAAACTTAAGATAAAGTCAAACTTGACCTTTGAGGTTGAAACCGTTAAACCCGGAGGACTTCCCCGTTACACTTTGAAATCTGCAAGGTTTAAAGACTTGACCCGGAAGTAAATAATATAGGAGCACCCAGACAGGCGTACTTCAAAAACTTTACCAAGCGGACATGATCAACTGTTATGGGCAAGATTGTTTTAACGGAGAATTAAGCCTATGGAATTTTCTGGAGCCCAATGGGCATATACATTAAGAGGTGCCGCTGTAAAGTTTTTTCCAGCACACCTGTCTGGTGTATGAATCTTTCTTCCTGATAGACTAACGCAAAGGAGTACGGTATGGAATACGATCTGAAGGCAATGGATTTAGAGATCAAGACGATTGAAGAGAGAACAAAAAGGTTGAAAGAATTGGGCCGTGGTTTTGAAGCGGTGGAGAGGAATGCAGATGCGATTTTAGCCTTCACCTACATCCTCAGGAAGAATATTTCTGATATCCTCGAGTGAATCAGTCCCTCCTCTCCTTTCCACGAAGTGCTTCCAGGACTTTTTCAGGTGTGACCGGAAGGCTCTTAAATCTCACTCCAATGGCGTCATAAATGGCATTGATGATAGCAGGCGCTGGGGCCAACTGAGTTCCTTCCCCTGACTCTTTGGCGCCGAAGGGACCTTCAGGATCGTTTGTCTCAACCTCCACGGAAGTAATGGAAGGGACCTCCATGGCAGTTGGGATGCCGTAATCCAAGAATGATGGATTCAGAACCTGTCCCTTTTCTGTAATCACCTCTTCATATAGCGGTCATCCAAAACCTTGTGATAACGGTAACTTTGCCTCTATACGTTAGCACGATTAAGGTTTAGATGGAATTTTCGGGCTTTCCCAATCCTTTATCGGCTTCATCCACTCCGCTTTCTCCACGAATACATCATGGGCCAGTGGCACCGGTGGGTGACAGACCCACAGAGGATCAAATTCCTCTTTTATCTTTAAGAGCCACTCATGATAATTCGGCCCATATTTCGGCCCTGTCAAATAGAGGGGCTGATGAGGTCCGAGAAGGGAAGTATAAAAACGATTCTTAATATTCATCTTTGATGTTTCGACGTAGAAGTGGTCAACACCTGTAGTATCCTCGTCCTGATCCCAGTATACAAGAAACTCAGAGTAACCCTGATGACCCAGCTCGAAGCTCTGGAACCAGCCCGGATCGCCATAATCAGGCATCAGTGGCGGCGTATATTTCCTCTTCAGCTCTGCATAGCTTTCTCCATGGATTGTCGCTTGTGAGAGCGTCTCTATAACGTAATCGACAGAAACATACGATCCGCACATCAACCACATACCAGCCGAATCGGCATTCTTGATCCAGGATTCATCCGATGGCTTGGTAGGCCTGGAGATACCACCAAGCTCTTTCATGATATCATTTAACACATTCTCATCATACTGCATCTGCTCTTCAGAGGTAAACCCTATGAGCAAGACACGCACGATATGGAAGTTCTTTACCGTATCCTCATTCTCTTTACCCCAGAGTTCCCAGAATTCCTCCTTGCATTCTGCCTTGGCAATCGCCCGCCAGAAGAGCGGAACCTTCGTGACCGCACCTGCAATTTCAGCTTTTGCTATCTCGAACATAGCCTTGACCTGGGTTTCCTTACTGGGCATCTGATAGTTAATCCATTTCACCCGCTTTTCCGGAAGTGCCAGGGCAGTGTTTGGCGAAATCCCTGTCGGTATAAGACGTTCTGGCTGGAAGGGGAGAAGCTTCACCGCCATCTTCGTGACAATTCCGAGACAGCCCCTTAACCCTGTATATCCCCTGAGCAGACCCCTGAGGTCCGGGCCAATCCCGTCACCCCAGAAGGGATCTTCACCCACGGCCAGTGATCCCATTCTCACCAATTCACCGTCGGGTAATACGAGTTCGGTGCCGAGTATTCGGCGGTGAGGAAGGCCGATCCGGTGGCTCAACGGTGACCAGCCATCGCCGATGAGATTGGCAACGACGGATGCTTGAGCACCCCCTCCACCGATCACCACGTAGGCCCCACGCTTCATGGCTTCTTCCTGGAGAGGAGAGTAGATGACACCCGATCCGACCACGGCATAGAAGTGCTTCTCATCAATCTCAAAGTCATTCAGGCGCTTCAGGTCGACCAGCAGTTCGTTATCAACGTGGCAATGGGAACGGGGGCCGTAAAAGCCCGTGCTATACGGGACATAGGGGACCTTGTAGCGGTTACACACCTTGACGATCTTCTGGACGTCTTCCGTTGTCCGTGGCAAGATGACCGCTGCAGGGATCTTCGTCATGACCCTCTCATATCCAAGGCCACTTTCGTATCCTCCCGGTCCAGACCGGTAGCCTTCGCAGACCGCAGGATCATCGGAAATATATTCAGGGCCCACAATAGCTTCCAATGCTTTATACGCTTCTTTGGCGATAGCCATGCTTCCCTCCTTATCTTCTTACCGAAGCCATAATGATCTCGGAGATGTCCATCACTTTTACATGGTTTCCGGTTTCCTTCGCGGCTTGGGCAAAATTGTTCTTGCACCAGGGGCAGGCGGAGACGAGCACTTCGGCGCCCACGTCCCTCACTTCTTCCAATCGGTGCCTTGCCGAGAAGGAGGCCAGTTGCGGGAAGGCTTCCTTTGTTCCGCGGCCTGCTCCACAACAGAAGGCATTCTCCCTTGTTCGTGGCATCTCCACGAATTTCACCCCAGGAATAGAGCTCAGGATATTCCTCGGCTGTGCGTATAAGCCGTCCCTACCGCGTCGCCTCTTAAGCCCTGGACTGACAGTGCCCATCCATCCTCGTTCACCTTTCCAGGGTGTCCAGGGATCACAAAGCCTGCTTGTGCTACACGAATCGTGATAGGTCAACCGTGCATCCACCGGCTTGGTCAGCTTCAGGGCCCCTTTCTGGACCATTGCATCAGCAAACTCAAGAAGATGCATCACCTTGAAGCCCAGGTCCTGCGTGGCCATATTGAGCATCTTTGGGTAATCGACCTTCCACATCCGATAGCCCTCGGCACAACTGGTGATCACCGTCTTTGCCCCTGTGGCCTTTACAGCTTCGATGTTGCGACGGGCCAATGCTTGTGCTTCATCGATCATGCCTACGGAGAAGAGGGTATTTCCGCAACACCATTCATCCGGCATTAACATGAAAGGTGTGTCGGAAGCATTCAGGATCCTGGCCGTGGCCTGGGCGATCTCAGGATTCAGGTAGGAGGCTGAGCAGCCCACAAAATAAAGGGCATCCGCCTTGGGGGCCACCTGAATATCACCGGTCAACCATTTTTTTCTGTTCTCGTGGGGTGCACCAAACTGGTTGTGACTCTTTGCGATGTTCTGGGCGACCTTCTTGTGGGCGGGCATTGGACCCGCACCATCCTTCACCGCTTTGACCCTCAGTGCCTCCAGGGACAGCTCGATTTCCAGATCAAGATTCCTCTTACAACCCACATCGCAGGCGCCGCACAGGGGATCCGCATAGATAATCTCTAACAGCTTTGGGGTCCACTTGAGCCTCCCCTCTGCTATCGCCGTGCCGATTCTCATCTTTCCAAAAGCGCCATAAGAGTCGAAGTCATTCCAGGTGTTGCTCGGGCACCTCGTGCTGAACTTGATCCCAGGCATGTAAGTGTGCTCCACCCAGTAACATCCTTTACATTTGATGCACCGGCTCATGTCGTAAACAAAATTATCCAGTTGCGTCACTTCTAAGCTTACTTGCTTTGTTGGCATCTTATCCTCCTTAGAAGCACAAATTTCCCGGGTTCATGATGTTCTTGGGGTCGAATACCTTCTTCAGCCGCTTCAGGGCCATGGTGTAACCCGAGGCACGCTCATACACCATCGAGGCCAATTCCCCATAGGGTCTTGTGAAGAAGGCGCCCTGATTCAGCAAGGCGAGGGCCGCCTGCCGGTAAAGATCGGCAATTCGCGCCTTTTCTGAGGAGTCGGCCGGGTTATAGAAGAAGGTGAATTCCATCTGGCAGGCACGGTTATGTTCTATCGGCTGAATGTAGCTTCCGATATCGCTCATGGGATAACCGTGCTGGGCAGCCATTTTTTTCACGATATCCACATAAAGGGGAGATGAAACCGGTTTGGCAATTAAGAAGAGGCTCTGAGAACCACCCTTCCAGATGTTCTTCCAATAGGTCTTCTCGGCAGGCCAGGGCTTGCGAAGCAACGATAAGAGTTTTCGGCCGATACCGGGTACCCCCGGAAGGTTGTCCTGAAGTTCCATCTTCCTAAACTCATTCTGGATGACCTCTTTCAGGAAATTCTCCTCGTAGGCGATCTTTTCCTCGGGACGCCGGAGTAATCCGCTCACGACCAGAATAAGCGTCCATGGCGGGAGGGCGGCGCGCAATGTTTCGAAATCCCCGGGCCAGTTTTCCGCCACCATAGTGGCGAGATCAATGTTGTTTAAAAGGAGACACTCCTGACCGATTCTGCGCGGCAAGGTCCGATAGAGGAACTCCTGGACATAAGCCAGATCATCGACAGGAGCAAGAAAGACCTTATCCATTTTAGGGATCGATTCGATCTTCAGGTTGGCCCACGTGACAACGCCCATCGTTCCCTGAGCCCCTTGAAGGAACCGATAGAAGTCGATGCCAGGACCGGAGGGATTTGCACCTTTCGAGGCTGAATCGGGATAACCATTCACGCTCGCAGAGCCCATCCTGAAGATCTCACCGGTGGGCCAGACAACTTCCATGGACTGCATGGGTTCGCCATAATCGTATACCGTATTGGTAGGGACCTCTCTTTCGAGGTAGTCGGTCAGTACGGACCGGCCAGCGGGAGGCAGCAAGGGCATGATCATTCTCATCTCTTTTTTCGCAAGCTCTTCTGTGAGCTGCTGCCACATCACACCCGCTTCGATTCTCACCCTACGGTTTGCTTCATCGATTTCCAGAACCTTCTTCATTCGGGTCAGGTCCAGTACAATTCCTCCTTGCCTTGGAATGGTCGCCCCGTTAAAATGGACGTCGGAACTTACCGGGACGATGGGCAGGGACTGTTCATTCGCAAATCGGATAATCTTCTGTACCTCTTGGGCATCTTTTGGCTTCACCACATAACTCGGCGCCCCTGCCGGTGTGAGGCTGAAGTCGGCAGCATATTTCTTAAGGACGCTTGGGTCGTCGAAGGAATTTCCGACCCCTACGATTTCTAATAGCTTATTTCTTATGCTCATAGTCAAATCCCCCACTTTCTTGTGACAGTTTTGACAGCCTATCCCTTGCTCCTTTCTGAAGCATTGACGACTTCTTCTATTTATGGACAAAAGGGGCGTTCACCTTGGGTCCCTGTTTCAAAAAGGTGTCCATCCCAATCTTCATGTCTTCGGTCAACAGACACTCACCAAAGACCTTTGACTCGAGTTTTAATCCCTCTTCGAGGGTCATTTTGGCGCCCTCCAAAATGGCCTTCTGGAGCAGAGAGTCGATCTTTTGGCTCAGAGGGCCAATATCCACTTCAGGAAGCTTCGAAGGAATGGGAATGGGGTCCTTTTTGATTGGGGGAATGCGAACTTTTTCAGAAAGAATCTTGTCCAACCAGTCCGAGGCAGCCTCGATGAGGTCACCCTCCACTTCCTCCTGAATCAAGCCGATCTCTTTTGCACGAGAGCTGGAGATGGGGTTGCTGGCCCGTAGAATTGGCCAGGCATTCTCGATTCCCACCAGCCTTGGGAGCCTCTGAGTTGCACCGGCTCCCGGGATGATGCCCAGTTTCGGTTCGGGTTGAGCGACAAAAACCTTCTGCCCCTTTGCTGCAATTCGGGCGCTGCAGACCATTGCCAATTCGTTTCCTCCACCAAAGGCCAGTCCATTCATGGCGCAAACGGTAGGCTTCCCCAGATTTTCGATGAGATTCAGTATGGCCTTGTCCTGGAGGCATTTGGCTTCCGCTTCCTCGGGCGTTTTTAAAGCCGCCAACATGCCGATGTCCGCTCCAGCGACGAAGGCCCTCGTCCCAAATCCAGTCAACACGGCACCTTTGATCTTGGGATCCTTTTTGATATCGGTGAAGATCTCTTTCAACTGATCGAAGACATCCCGATTGAGAGCGTTAAGGACTTTTGGCCTTCGAATTTTAACGATGGCCACATTGCCCTTATCCTCTCGGAGTACCAGAGGAATCTTCCATGGTTTGCCTGATGCCGCCTGCTTCTTGAGGATCTCAGCCACCTTAAACCCGGGATTTTCTTTCGCATAGGCTTCTACCAATTCAAAGGATTTCCTTATCCCAACCTTGTTCATCATTTGGAAAGGAGGAGTCATGACCAGTCCAACATCCACTCCCAAATCCAGATCACTGATATTCGTAATCCCACTCTCCACGATTTCACAGGCTATCCCAAAATAAGCCCCCATCACCCTGTTTGAAATAGCCTCGTAGACTTCTTGGCTATACTCAACCTTCTCACCTCTCCTGGCTGTTTCCCAGGGTTTGCCGGATTTCACCTGATCGTCCAATATCTTCGGGGAACGGTACCAAGGCATAATGATTGAAGTATACACTGAGAGACCATGCTGGGTGAGGGGGTTCCCACCGGTAAGATTATGACCCGTGAAAGGACCTACACCCATTCCGAGGGTTTTTTGAACGATGGCATCTGCCTGCTTGACGCTGGCAAGCCCCTTCTCCACTGCTAAGGCAACGGCAAGAAAGATTCCTTCAAAGAAAGGATTCACAGCAAAGCCGAAGCGACTCTTCACCCGGATTGGGGCCTTACCGATAAATTCATACAATTTTATCAAATATTCAGCCAAAGCAGGATTAGTATCCTTCCCAGGAACGATTTCAACTAAAATATTTCTCTCTGCAGGAAAGAAATAATGGATCACCAGGCATCGGCCCTTATCCTTCATCTTCTGAAAGATCTCTTCAGGGGTCATGTGGGAAGAGTTGGATGCTAAAATCGCCGTTTTCGGACATACCTCCTGACATTGATCGAAGATCTTATTCTTAACATCGGCCCTCTCAAAGGCGGCCTCGACCACGAGGTCGGCGTCGCTCAGCTTCCCATAGTCTGTTGTGAAGAGCATATTTCGGAAGATAGCATCAGCCTCCTCCTTTTCAAGGATTTTTTTCTCTACGGCCTTGGCCATCTTCGATTCAGCTTTTTTTGAACCCGAATCAAGGGCTGTCTGAAGAATATCAACTACGACAACGGGTACACCGTAAGAATAGAGGTTTTGGCTGAAATGAAGGGCAATATCCGGGCCAATATTGCCCGATCCAATGACACCAACCTTTCGAATCGTCCGACCAAACATTGTAAATGCCATGATAACCCTCCTTTAATGTTTTAATTCTTCCCTTCAGACCTCCTTGCGTGTGGCAGGATATCAAGAGAGAAATTTAAGGAGAATTCCTCTCAAGGGAAAATACTCCCCTACGGAATTAGCTTTACTAATCTATTAGCCAATTCAAGAATTCAATGCATAATATTTTTGGTTAGCTACACCACGAAGACTATTTCGATCAACCCAATCAATTCGGTTTCTGTTTTTTAGGAAAAAAGGCAACCACCTCTCTTGCCCCTGTAAGATTAACCGCCCTTCGGTAGCTCCGCGTCGTAATCTCTTCAATTACCCCAGTTTTATCGCAAATTGAGAACTCGATCTCTGTATCTATTTTAGAGATGAAATGGGTGACGGTGAATCAGCCTATCTTAAATACCATTGCTGCTCCCGTATCGCCCGCAGCACAGCCAGCCCATAGGCCATAGCCTCCACCGAGCATGACTACCTCTTCTATTAATTCAGCGATCAGTCTCCCTGCAGTAGGTCCCTGGGGATGACCATAGATCATTGAATTTCCGTAATTGTTCATCCAATACACATCCATCCCCATCATTCTACTCATGTAGATATCATTGACAACAAAGGGACTGTGAGTCTTTACCGCCTTGAGATCCTTGACAGTGATCCCTGCATCTCGAAGGGCCATCTCCGATGCAGGAACAGGAGCTTCTGCCATATAGCCCTTTTTGGCTCTTGAAAAGCCATAGGAGACAATTTGAATCTCCACCTTTGGATCTGCGCTCAGCTCTTTTGCTTTTTCCCGGGTGGTAATGATAAACCCACAGTTTCCATCTGCAGGATGTGTCTGGGACCCAAAACTGAGGACGCCTCCGGGCTCGACCGGAGCAAGTTTGGCAAGACCTTCGGCTGTGGTAGGTGTTACTCCCTCATCTACTTCAACGAGTTTAGTCTCTTTTTTACCGATCTTAACCTCGATAGGAAACATATACTTTTTTTGAAAGGCCCTATCATTAGCCAATGAGTCTAAATATTGTTGATACCTCTTTAAGGTGACCGCATCGCATTCTTCCTTTGTGGTCCCTATTTTCTTAGCCACATTTTCAGCGGTCTGAATCATTTTAAAACCGGCCCATGGATCTCTATTGAAATTGTCCATCATCCAGTTTTCAGATTCTACCTCTCCACCTGGACCAAGAGGGTTGGCCCAGACCGTATGAGGTCCATTTGAACAGCGATCTGACATCAGAGCATATCCTGTCTGGTATGCTCCGAGTTCAATATTTGTGGCGGCTAGATAGATACAGGTGGCGGAGGTGGTGCAGGCTTGATGGACCATGAGAGCCGGTATATCTTTTGCACCATCCACTACCATGGCCGCTGACCAAGTATGGCTATAGAACATACGATGTTGAGCTACGGTAATTCCAAAATAGAGATAGTCGATCACGGTTGGATCAATTTTTCTCTTTTTAAACCATCGATTGGCTGTCATTGCTCCACAAACGATAGCGTTTTCATTGGCAAGGCTTCCCTGCCAGCGACAAAATGGTGAAGAGTAATAACCTTTAAATGGGATATATGCCTTACTCAATCGACTCATAACATTTCCTCCTCCCTTAGAGTTAAAAATCATTTCAAGTCTGTAATTGTATCCGTATTATAAAGTCACGCGACACGAAGCGCAAATACTTTCCTTCTTTTTTGAGTTTCTCTTTAATTTCTTCCCTCAATCGTTTCTTATCCACCTTTCCCATTTGAAATATAGGCTAATTTTGGGATCGTCTTAAGATTGATGACCTGTTTGGGCTGAATGACTCTGTGTTTCATATTGACGAGAAGGTCTGTTCCTCCTGCAATGAGAACGGATCCTTTCATGTCTGAAGCGAGGGCATTGGCTGCCTCCTTGAGAGTCTTCGGTTCCAGATATTCAAATTTAAGAAGACGCATCTTTCACTCCTTTTCCCTCACCCTTCCCCTCTCCCCACGTGGGAGAGGGCGGGGTGAGGGGGCGTGGCGCAGAGGGCATAGCGCATAGCGGTAAAGCCAAATCTCGTTTTCAAGCGTAACATAAAATGGTATGAGTAGGAAAGAAAAACGGGTGTCTGAAATGGCGAGTCAAGGGGATTTCAAATAATATTAAAGCTCAGAAGATAAGGTGTATTAACTCAATAGTCAGTCATCTGGCACGAGTCACGAGCACGCTTATTTGACCGTCGATTTTACCACATCACTGGAACTGAACCCTGCGCCTTGAGCCACCTGTCCCACGGCTGCATCCACACCAAATAGGTTGGTGACTTTTATTGCTCCTTTTAATTTGCCAATGGTCCATCCGAGGGAGAGGTTGGTGGCGGGATTGAAGATCTCCTTCCCGGGTTCAAAGACCTCCAAAGTATCTCCAATCCGAACACCGGATAATTTCCCTGCATTGAGGTAGATGTTTTCTCCTTCGATTTTTGCAATGGTGGTGGTCCAATCCAAGAGATCGAGTTGACGAAGGAAACCTTCCAAAATGTCATCCAGACCGAATTCAATCGCCTTGATCACAGCCTTCCCCTTGCTGTATTCCCCTGTCTCTTTGGTGCCGAAGATAGGGCTTCTCCCAATGAAGGTTTTCAGCAAGTTTCCGGTGGAGGCATCGATGAGACGGATTTCCACTTTTGAAGTGGCAAAAGCCACTTCCTCCTCTGAGGTTTCAGAGGTTTTAGAGGAAAGGAGGCTGACGTCTGTCACGGTCCCCAGGGCAAATGCCTGGATTCCCAAGGATTGGTGAGCGCGTTTCATCACCGATGGATCTGAAAGGCTCTCGAATTTAAAACCCTCCCGATTTAACATTTCCGAGACCACGGTCTTATCCAATGTCACCACCCGCTGGGTTGCCTCCAATTTATCAGAAAGCTTTTTAGCCACCGCCTCTCCAATCTTCTCCTCTTTGTAAGTGGTATTATTCTCGAAGTCTAAGAGAGCCACCTTTCTCTTAAACCCCATTTGGAAGAAGGGAAGGGAAGGGCTGTAAAGAGGTCTCGGGGGAGCTGAAGCGACTTTGGCGTCTGTATCTTTCTTTGTAGGGGTTGTTGGAGTAGAAGATTTTTTAGAAGAAGACGTCTCTGACTGCGGCGGATTAACGCCTTTTATCGTCTCCATTCCTTCGACGGTCACGGTCTTTCCGGCAGGCAGCTTTTCCACCTTCTCATCTTTCTTCTTTCCGATCAGAGGAAGATTAGCACAGGAGGTCAGGGCGAAGAGAAACGCTGTTGAGAAAAATAAAATGCTTACGATGAATTTCTTATTTTGAATCATACATACTCCTTCCTTTCCTCCCTCATCCTTCCTCCGTTTGGAAGGGGGCCAGGAGAAGGGGTTGAAACCTTAGTGTTATATTACCAATTTCGATGGAGATGTCAAGTTAGGTGAGTGGATAATGATATATTGTCTTCTAAAAGTCAAGTCAGATTATTTTTGTTTTATGGGAGGAAGGTTTGCCCTGTGGAGTAGAATTTAAATACTCATGCTCGCTGCTAACGAATTTAAGAGGGCCTCTGGATTCAAATAGGATCGCTCCTTTAATTTACCCCGTTAGAAATAATGCCCCGCTGCTCCCTCCGGGCCAGAGGCCCTCTGGGCCGGCGGCTGCAGCGGGGTTAGATTTTAAAATAATTCCGGCGGGGTTTAATGCCCCGCTGGAATTTCTAACGGGGTTTACTCCACAGGGTGAATGAAGAAGAGGTCAAAAAAAAGGGCGGCCAAAATGACCGCCCTTTTAGTTAACTACACTTCGATTAGAAAGTGTAAAACAGTCTTGTCTTGATTGCCCAGGGATTTTGCGGTGAGCGGTTTAATAATGTCGTATTCTGTCGAATATCCAAGGCATCCCCAGCAATGAGGTAGCCAGCGCTGATGTTGAACCTGAGGGCGTTGTAGATCTGAAAGTCCTGGATCAGATCGAATTCCCAGCCAATGTCTTTGTCATCCCTCAAGAGCAACGAGCTAACTCCAGGATACTTCAAAGCAGTGCCAAAGGTGTTTCCATGTTTGGTGGTATCTCCGATGTAAAGTCCATGGAGGGTGATTTTATACCAAGGCGTTATCTTGGCACTTGCGTAGAGCTTGGCAAACCAGGTTCCACCGAATGCGCCCGGGCCTAGCCCTGCGTAATTGGCGCGCTCGGCAATACCGTAACCTCCGGTCGCTCCGGGCTCCATGCTGTAGACAACCACCGACTCACCATTAGCCGGTCCCTGTTCTGAACCAGGGGGGACGACATAGCCTGAGAAATTTCGAGAAGGCTGTCCTAAAGATGTCGCAGTTCCTGGCATGCCAGTGGCTGAAGTACTTCTCGTGTCACCACCTGTTGCATACATGCCAACTGCTCCGAAGTTGAACTTCTCCCACGGAAAGTCAACTTTGGTTCTTGTTGCCCAGCCCTGATAACTGACATCGCGGTTATAAGGTGAAGGGTGAAGTTTCTCCTGAACCTTGCCATTGTCATACACGAAGTCGAAGTTGAGATTAACTGGACCTGCTTTCCCATCCGCATAAACTCCTAACCACCATATGTTGGCTGCATTGGTCCCCGCGACAGCGGGATTTAAAGTTGAAGTTAAGCCAGCAACCACTGAAGTTACATAGAGCGGATAGCTGTTCATTCTCCAATAGAGGCCATAGCCACCTACCGTGAAAGTACCGAGCTTGGCACTTACATTGAGACCCCAGACATCCACATCATCGTCCGTAAAATCCCTTCCTTCAAGGGCCTTTGCATACATTGGGGCGATGAGCACAGGATCGATCTTGATGCCTCCTGTGATCCCCATCCCATCTGAAACCATCAATATCCCTGGCCGGATCCCTAATGTTTGGGCACCTATCCTCATCGTCATGGGCACCGGAATCCCGAAATAGGGAAGGCCGACATCGATATAGATGTTTTTTACTTCCACTGCAGTCCGGTCGGTCGTCCACGCACCGAAGTTGTTCGCCTCTCTCCCCATCCCAGCGATCCCCGAAGCCCCACCGGCACCACCTGGGTAGTTATTAAATGGCGCACCCCATCGGAGAGTGTCTATCTCAAAATAGATGGTCCCGCTCAAATTCGGCCCCATGATAGCATCGAATTTGAGATGGGCACGTGCTTCCCAGTGGGTATCCGTCCTGTTCCAACCTGGGCCACCTAACCCATAGCCACCGAAGCCGCTCACCCAGTTAGTGTTAGCCGCTCCATAAAGACCCGTGCCCTGTGCTTGATATTGCGGAACATTTACGCCCATAAATGATTGCATATCGATAAACCCTGATGCTTTGAACTCTAACTTTGGTGCCTGGGCATATGCGGTCGCACCAAAGGCCAAAATTAGAAGCCCAGCCAAAGATAGAACAATGAACTTTTTCATCTCTTTTCCTCCTCTTAAATTTTGTGATTGGTGAATCATGCTTCGTGATCCCTAAACCCGCTAACAAAATTCACTACCACTAAACCCCCTAAAATCTTCACCCCCTTTCTTGATTGAATTTGTGAAGAAAGAATACAATGAAATTAGAATTTTTTAATTCTATACCACTCTCAAAAAAACTTGTCAAGTATTTTTTTTATCGTCAATCGTGACTCGTGTCTCGCCACTCGTAAAATTAATTTTCTTTAAGAGAAGTGGCTAATTTTGTTAACATTTTTGCTACTCGTTCATATTCCCCCTTAGAGAATTTATGTTCCTCATCAGAAATATACCCCAAATCCCGCGATAAAAGAAGTTGGTACATAATTTCTCACGATGATCCCCTAGCGATTCCAACAAATTGTCGGTATTCTTTTCTATTCAGACGATAACTTCCCTCGATCAAATTCATGGGAATGGAATAGGCAGATCTTCGCATTTGAGCAATCAAGCCGAATCGTTCTTCAGGAGGGAATTTTTTGGTTAAATTGTAAATTCTTTGGCACAAGGAATGAGACAATTGGAACCCATCCAAATCTTCAACATATTTTGTTATTTTACCCTCAAATTATTAACCAAAATAATAACGAATCACGAGGGACGAGACACGAAACACGCTCTAAAAGAGTTTGAAGAAAAAGATGTTGCTCTTCATTTTTTTGGAGAGGATCCCTGTAATGCCCTCTTCGGTGACGGCGGGAGTAACGACAGCAACGACCAGTTCGTAATTACCATCATTATTCAGATCTTTTACCTGGTAATCGGCTATATAGCCATTGATCTCCCGGCTCTTCCAGTTGGTCGTCAATTGATCTTCTTCCCAGATGAGATCATGGATTTCCCCTCTTTCGTAAACTCGCACCTTGTCAAAGAGTTGTCCAGTTGAAAATTCGTTCTTGTTGACGATGACCTGAGGAATTCCATCCCCATTCAGATCCCTGACCAGGATTCTTCCCGGAATATATGTCCTCCAGGGTGGGGCATCTCCGGGTCGGAAAACGGAATCCCATTTCTTTCTCGTATCGTAATAGTTGCTCGTTCCTCCAAAACGGTCCTTGCTCCTCCATTGAGTCTTTCCATCATCGGAGACGATGGTCAGTCGATTAGATATATCAAAGGTAATCATTTCAGTTTTTCCATTTCCCCGGATGTCGGCCATGGTGAAGCCGAAGATCTTCGTATCTTTTGGGAAAGGCATCTTGGGTCCCTTCTCAAAAGTATTTTTCTTCCAGACAAATTTATAGATGGGGCCAACAAGTATACCTTCTGAACCCATCCTTTGTCCCATCAGGATGGGCCCCTCTTTAGGATGCTCCAGCACTCGAAAAAACCAATTTGCCTTTTCAGTGATCTTCTTAAATTTCCCCTCTTCATATTCTAAGATGAAGGATCGGAGGTTGTCTTCTACCACGGAGGTTACAATGATCTCAGCGTGTCCGTTTCGATTCAGATCGGCTACATCGAGGCTTAAGAAGTTGTGCTCGTTACCTTGCTCAATCTTCTTGAACAGGCTTAGTTTCTCTCCATCATACTTGAAAATATAGAGGTTATGGTTATCCATGATCACCACTTCGTTCTTCTTGTCCCCATCCACATCACCGATATCCAGGCCTTTGATTTCGAAGCCGAAGGTCTGGCTCTTCTTAAAATCTATGCTCCCGCGGTCAGACCTTTCTATCATTCCCCTCCTTTGTCTGGGTTCACCGGGGCGGCCAACCATGGTACGACGGCCCAGGATTTTATATCCGATGTCCTGTGCAAAATCGCCGATCTTCACCATCACATCCTCAATGCCTTTATGCTGGGTGAAGACGCTGAGAGGAGGTTTCTCCTCGGTGAGGCTGATCAGGCGGGCGTCAAGACTAATATAATCGCCGATCTTTGTGATACTTCCGAGAACGATATAATCAGCTCCGACTCTCATCCCGATCTTCGTGGCCGCTGTCTCATCAAGGCGCGTCGGCTTCTCCTCATAGAGGGCCCGTTCCACAATGGACCGTTCAATGACAGTGATTCTCTCATCCACGGTAATTCGAGAGATGAGGATGTCATAGATCCCTTCCCGGAGATAATCCAGATTATCCTGGCTGTAAATCATAAAAGGGAGGATGGCTACCTTATAGACCTTGTTGGGATCTCTGGTCTGGGTGATCGAAGGAGAAGGAAGAGTAAAAATAAGGGTGAGGAATAGGCATAATACTATTGTTTTAAATTTCATTGTAATTCCTTTCTTGCAACTGTGGATTTAATGTCCTCTGAGGACACGGTAAAGATATAATGATTTATTTGTAGAAATTTGTCAAATAGGATTTTGGAGAGATCTGATAAACTACTATACGCTCTCTTGATTACACAGATTTCAAAAAATGATTAAACGGATTTTCTTGATTCTTAATACATTTCATATCCGTGAAATCGTTTCATAATCGGTGTAATCAGAGATTTCTGGACTTTTTCGGAAATCTCATCAGCCTATCTTAAATACCATTGCTGCTCCCGTATCGCCCGCAGCACAGCCAGCCCATAGGCCATATCCTCCACCGAGCATGGCCACCTCTTCGATTAATTCAGCGATCAGCCTTCCTGCGGTTGGCCCCTGGGGATGGCCGTATATCATAGAGTTTCCGTAATTGTTCATCCCATACACATCCATCCCCATCATTCGACTCATGTAGATATCGTTGACTACAAAGGGGCTGTGGGTCTTTACCGCTTTGAGATCCTTGACAGTGATCCCTGCATCTCGAAGGGCCATCTCCGATGCAGGAACAGGGGCTTCTGCCATATAGCCCTTCTTGGCTCTTGTAAAGCCATATGAGACAATCTGAATCTCAACTTTTGGATCTGCGCTCAGTTCTTTTGCTTTTTCCCGGGTGGTGACGATAAACCCACTGTTTCCATCTGCAGGATGTGTCTGGGACCCAAAACTGTGGACGCCTCCGGGCTCCACAGGAGCAAGTTTGGCAAGACCTTCGGCTGTGGTGGGTATCACCCCCTCGTCTTCTTCGATGAGTTTTGTCTCATTTCTACCTATTCTGACCTCTGCAGGAAACATATACTTTTTTTGAAAAGCCCTATCGTTAGCTAAAGAGTCTAAATATTGTTGATACCTCCTTAAGGTGACCGCATCGCATTCTTCCTTTGTGGTCCCTATTTTCTTAGCCACATTTTCAGCAGTCTGTATCATTTTAAAACCGGCCCATGGATCTCTATTGAAATTGTCCATCATCCAGTTTTCGGATTCTACCTCCCCACCTGGACCAAGAGGGTTGGCCCAGACCGTATGAGGTCCATTTGAACAGCGATCTGACATCAGAGCATATCCTGTCTGGTATGCTCCGAGTTCGATATTTGTAGCGGCCAGATAGATACAGGTGGCGGAGGTGGTACAGGCTTGGTTGACCATAAGAGCCGGTATGTCTTTTGCCCCTTCCACTACCATGGCTGCCGCCCAAGTATGGCTGTAGAAAAGGTGATGCTGGGCTATGGTAACTCCATAATAGAGATAGTCCATCACGGTCGGATCAATTTTTCTCTTTTTAAACCATCGATTGGCTGTTTTCGCTCCAAGGACGATCGCATTTTCATTTGCAAGACTTCCTTGCCAGCGACAAAATGGTGAAGAGTAATAACCTTTAAATGGGATATATGCCTTGCTTAATCGAGTCATAACATCTCCTCCTTAATTCGCGAATCGTGATTCGCGATATAGGACAAACGCTTTAAGGCGAATCACCATTCACCAACACGAGTCACCAGTTTCTGTTAAATATTTCACATAAATTATTATAATTCATTTTTGATGTCAATTCATTTTTTCGAGATTTCTGAAAAAGTTTAGAAATCTCTGATTACACCGATTAGGGGACCGATTACACAGATGAGGAGGGATTGAGAGGTCATAAAAATCTGTGTAATCATCTTTTGAAATCTGAGTAATCAAGAGAGCGCGTAGTAGTTTTTAGAGCTCTCCAAAAAAATTCTTGACAAATAAGGGGTAATTCGGGTTAAATCTCATTCGTGTCTTGTGAATCGTGATTTGTGACTCGTAAGTAGGTTGCTACAGAATTCAAGCCAACCTAACGAATCACGAATCACCGACACGAATCATGATGAGGAGGTATCCTATGGCAACACCCGTGACAGTACCTATGGTAGGAAAGATTGTTTCGGTTTCAGTAAAGGTGGGAGATAAGGTAAAAGAGGATGATCAGATAGCTGTGTTGGAAGCAATGAAGATGGAAATGCCTCTGGTTGCTCCAGTGAGCGGAGTAATAAAAGAGATATGCGTCTCTGCAGGCCAGGAGGTAGAGGCGGAGGCCACCATCGCTGTGATTGAGTGATGGTGATTGGTGATGGTGATAGTGATTGGGAACAATCATTCCATCACCAATCTTTATTTCCTATTTCCCATTTCCCATTCTTAAATTCAATTGACACCCTCCTATCTATGTGATATCCAATGATTTTAAAAAACGTGTCCGTTAACCGTGTCACGTGTCCGTGAGAAAAATTAGAGAAATCCACTGCCCTCAAATGATAAAAATTTTATATTATCTTTTTATGAATAATCATATTCGGACACGAATCACGGACACGGGCACGTAATTTAGAGAAGATATGTACCGGGATAAAACGATTGCTGTTATTGTTCCTGCCTATAATGAAGAGAAATTGGTCGGGAAGGTTCTTAAAACGGTCCCACCCTTTGTTGACCATATCGTCGTGGTGGATGATGCCAGTAGCGATCGGACAGGGGAGGTCGTGAAAGCCCATCAGGAGGAAGATTCCCGGATCATCTATTTGCGTCATCCAAGAAATGAGGGGGTCGGCGGGGCCATCGTCACCGGCTATAAGTGGGCTCGGAATAATGAAATATTCATCAGCGTGGTCATGGCGGGTGACGCACAGATGGACCCGAAAGACCTTCACAAATTATTGGACCCTGTTGTTGAAGGAGAAGTGGACTATTCCAAAGGGAACCGTCTCTTCACGGGTAAGGCCTGGAGGGTTATCCCCAAAACCCGTTATCTGGGGAATGCGGTCCTTTCTTTTTTGACGAAGATCACCTCTGGGTACTGGCATGTAGCGGACTCCCAATCAGGCTATGGAGCCGTTAACTTGGAGGTACTTAAAACCATCGATCTCGATAGCGTTTACAAACGTTATGGAATGCCTAATGATTTTTTGGTGAGATTGAATGTCTATCATTTTAAAGTCAGGGATGTACCCGTCAACCCCATTTATGGAATTGGAGAACGTTCAGGCATTAAAATTTACAAAGTGGTTTTTACTCTTTCCCTTCTTCTTCTGAAGCTCTTTATATGGCGCCTCAAAGAAAAATACATCATCCGGGACTTTCATCCACTGGTCCTATTTTACTTAATGGGTTTCGTCCTTACACCTATTGGTTTTATTTTTGGCTGCTATCTTCTTATATTGAGGATCCTCATTGGTTCCGTTGCCGCAACCAGCGCTCTCTTTGCCGCCTTCTTCACGATATCAGGCCTTCAATCCCTGTTCTTTGCGATGTGGTTTGATATGGAATATAATAAAGACCTCAAATAGGTCTATAAAGGCCAAACAATGAAGCATCTACCAGTGATTGGCGGAGGAAGCCCGGTTCGGGCGGAATACCTCGTTTTTGGAAGCCCTTCGATTGGGGAGGAGGAAATTTCAGAGGTATCTCAGAGTATGCGTTCGGGTTGGGTTGGAACAGGCCCCAAAGTGAAAAGATTTGAGGAGATGTTCAAAGAATTTAAAAATTGTCGCCATGCCATTGCCGTTTCTTCATGCACTGCAGCCCTCCACCTTTCCCTTCTAACTCTGAAAATCAAACCCGGAGACGAAGTTATTACGACTCCCTTAACCTTTGCTGCCACTGCTAATAGTATTGTCCATGTAGGTGCCAGGCCCGTGTTTGCAGATGTTCAATTGGAGACGATGAATATCGATCCATCAGATGTAGAAAAAAAGATTAACGAAAAAACGAAGGCCATCATTCCGGTCCATCTCGCCGGAAGGCCTTGTGAGATGGACATATTGAAGAAGCTTGCCAAAAGGTTTCATCTCTATGTGATTGAAGATGCAGCCCATGCGATAGAGTCTTCCTATAAGGGAAAACCTGTTGGTACCATAGGTGACCTCGGTTGTTTTAGTTTTTATGTCACTAAGAATATAACCACCGTGGAGGGAGGAATGGTTGTTACAGATAGAGATGCATGGGCTAACCAGATTAAGAGCTTAGCCCTCCATGGTTTGACGCAAGATGCGTGGCAAAGGTTTTCAGATGAAGGATTTAAACATTATCAGGTTGTCTGTGCAGGATTCAAATATAATATGACGGACATCCAAGCCTCCATCGGAATCCACCAGCTTGAAAAAATGGAAAGACAAGCGCAAAGGAGAAGAGAGATCTGGAGAATCTACCAAGAAGCCTTTCAAAACCTTCCCCTCCTGTTGCCTTCTTCGACACCGCCTGATCAGAGACACGCTCTCCATCTCTATACCCCGCTTCTTGACATCGGTCGCGTGCGTTGTACGAGAGATGAATTTCTTCAGGCTCTACACAAAGAAAATATCGGAGCGGGAATACACTATATCGCACTTCATCTTCACCCTTTCTATCAGCAAGCCTATGGATATAAGTCTGGGGATTTCCCGAATGCTGAATTCATTTCGGAGCGCACGTTTTCCCTTCCTCTTTCTGGGAAGCTGACAGATCAAGATGCCGAAGACGTGATCGAAGCGATAAAGAAGATTCTAAACTATTATTGTAAATAAAATGAGACTTTGTATTGCCACAAGCTCCTATCCTTCTCAAGGTGAAAATTCATTTGCTGGGGTCTTTGTCCGGGATTTTGCGAAGGCTCTGGCTCGTCGAGGGATTGAGGTTTCCATCTTCACACAGGATACAGGCAGGGAACCAATTAAGGACGATGGGATTAAATTTATCACATTTTCTTGGGCAGGGAAGGCAACGCCTCTTTCCAGCTTGAGACCCTATCGGCCCTATGACCTTTTGAACATGTTTCTGCTTCTTTATCGGGGCTCCAAGAAGCTCATCGCATACTGTCAGAAGGAGAAGGTGGATTTCTTATTCGCCATGTGGGCAGTTCCCGCCGGTTATTGGGGGATGAAGGTTCGGAAACGTTTGGGTCTTCCATATGCCGTATGGAGCTTGGGTTCGGATATCTGGACTTATGGGAGATTTCCTATCTTCAAGCACTGGGTCCGAGGAATTCTGAAACAATCCAGCTTCTGCTTTGGGGATGGCTTTTCTCTCGTGGAAGAGGTTCGTATCCTCAGTGGTCGATCCTGTTCTTTCCTTCCGACGACAAGACGACTTCCTCGTGAAGATTTGCCAGAGGTTTCCTTTGACCCTCAAAAAAGCCATTACCTTTTTATCGGAAGGTATCATCCAAATAAGGGCCCTGACATCCTTCTGGAGGCCATTCGTCTTATCGACCATAAGGTGCTTTCAGGAATCCAGTTTCATTTTTTTGGGACAGGTTTTATGGAAAGGGATTTGAAGAGAAGGGTCTTGGAGTATAATTTGGGAAATGATGTCACGATTCAAGGGCCTGTGGATGAGTATAGGATGGTTGCTCTTCTAAAAAAATGCCATGCTCTGATCATTCCATCCCGGATAGAATCGATTCCCGTCGTCCTCTCCGATGCCTTACAAATGGATTGTAATATGATTGTAAGCAATGTGGGAGATATGGGATCGCTGGTCAGGTCTTATCAGGCAGGAATCGTTGTAGATGAATTATCTCCGGAGGCCTTTAAAGACGCAATCCTGAGTCAATTGAAAAGGAAAAAAGATGAATTTCAAGAAGGCCGACAGAAACTCTATGCTCTTTTTGACATAGAAAGGAGTGTGGATAATTTTCTAAAAATGATCGGGAACAAATAATGAGAAGAGTCTTTTTTTTCAATAGGATCCTAGCTGATGAGCAGAAGAAATGGCACCTCGTGGGAGATTCCAATCACTTTATCCCAAGTGGTGGTGAGGGTAGGGCGAAACCAATATGGATTTAGGCGTTTTTGAATCTCCTGGAAAAGAATGGGACGAATTTGCCTCCCGATACACCGATCTCATCTTTTATCAATCGGTATGGAGCGAGGTGCTGAGGAAGGGGTTGGGAGGACAACCCCTTTATTTTTATCTAAGAGAGGGAGGGGAGATCGTTGCGGGATTGCCAGGGATACTACTTAGTTTTAAAATCTTTAAAATTTTATATGCCTCTATTCCTTATGGAAATCTCGTTGGGAATAAATCATACTTTTCACCATTGATGGGACTTTTGAAGGAGGAGTTTCGAAAAAGGGGGATCGATCAGGTCAGGATAACGGAATCTCCTTTTTTGAAATCCTATCCCCCCAGTTCATTCAAATCGGTCTCTGCCAAATGTACTCTATTAGACCTAAGAGGGTTTGATAAAGAGAAAATTTGGGAAGTTTATAAAAAAAATATTCGTAGGGATGTTAGAAAAGCCCAAAAGAGTGGGATTACAGTTCGTAGCAGGAATTCCAGAGAAGATATTGATATATTCTACAGACTCTATTTAGCCTCCATGGAACGGAATAGGGCTATGGCTAAGTATCCATTACGCTGGTTTGAGGCCATTTATGAAATCGTGGCAAAGAGAGGATTAGGCGCTATCCTCATCGCCGAGTTGAACCATGAGGCTATTGCTGGTGTCGTTCTCATCCACTCACAATCTTCAACACACTATTTTCATAATGGTTCTCAATACGAATTTTTAAAGTTCTGTCCCAATGAGCTATTGGTTCATTTCTCATTAGAAAAGGCCATTGAGAAAGGGAATTCATTCTTCGATTTTATGGGTTCAGATCCCAATGACCTTTCTTTACTCCGATTTAAAGAGAAGTGGGGTAGTCAGTCGATGGATATTTATACTTATGTGAAAGATTATCATCCCTTTCGATGTAAGATTTGGGAATTGGGTAAAAGAATGGGAAGTTCGGAAATAGGTAATTGGTTGATAAAAATCCTTCGCCCATCACCTTTCCCCTCGCCCCATAGGGGAGAGGGAGTGGGTGAGGGGGAGGAGAAGATTTGATCGAGAATGTAGATTGGGGGAAAAGAGCCCAGGAGGGATTTTTAGCTTCAGGCATTGATCCTGCGGACCGAAGAGGTCATAAGAATTATTATATTGACCTTCTCCAGAAGATAGCCTTAGAGGAGGTGCTGGAGTTAAAAGGAAATGAAATCGTTTTAGATTTTGGATGTGGAAGCGGAAGATTTTCTTTCTGGATTGCACCGAAGGTTAGGAAAGTAGTAGGTTTAGAAACAACAGTAGAAATGATTAATTTGGCCGAAAAGAATCGGACCGTTGAGAATGTGGAATTTATGCTGTACGATGGGGTTCATTTTCCCGCTTTTCCAAATCCTTTTGATCTCATATTCTGCGTTTGGGTCTTACAACATATGGAAGTCGGAATACTGGGAAAGACAGTTATGGAATTAGGTCGATATTTAAAACCAAAAGGGAGAGCTTATTTCATCGAGCAGGCATCCGACAACCCAAAGGTGGGACGGCCTAAAGTGGAGGAGTATCTTCAAGCATTCGAAGAATCGAAATTGAAATGCCTTCAACATTATCCCATCCGAAATGGGTGCTGGTGGTTGCTTTATCTCATCCGGTATGGGGGGATCCCCAAGAGTTGGTTTTGCCAAATCGCTCAGTATGAGTTAGAGAAAAGAAGAAGAGAAAAGGGCTTTATTCGTTCCTATAAAGATTTTCTATTTTTGTTAAGGAAGGAAGGAAGGAATGATGGGAAATATTTTGGTGACAGGAGCAGCAGGATTTATTGGGTCCCATTTGTCGGAACTGCTCATTCAGAAGGGTTATAAAGTCATTGGATTGGATAATCTCTCTTATGGTACCCTTCCAAATCTTCCTTCTATCCTTGGACATCCGCAATTTGAATTCGTTCAAGGGGATGTTCGGGATATGGAACTCTTGCTCGGACTCAGTGGCCGTATCGATGCCATCTTCCACTTGGCCGCCTATAAGATCCCGAGGTATGGAAATGCCCTTGAAACCTTAGATGTGAATGTGAAGGGAATAGAAAATGTATTGCAGGTTTCTCAAAAAGTGGGTTGTCAGGTCATTTTTGCTTCCACCTCAGATGTTTACGGGAAAAATCCTAACTTGCCCTATGCTGAAAATAGTGATTTTTACATGGGATCTCCCCAAATACAAAGATGGAGTTATGCCATCTCAAAAATGTTAGGTGAGCATCTCTGTTATATTTACAGTAAAGAGTGCGGTGTTCGCATGACCATCCTCCGCTATTTTGGGAGCTATGGTCCCAGACAGAACTTAACCTGGTGGGGGGGACCCCAGTCCATTTTCATTGACTGTGCATTGAAAAATAGACCGATGCCCATTCATGGGGATGGACTCCAGACCCGAAGTTTTACTTATATTCAGGACACCATTGAAGGCTCCCTCCAGGCCCTGGAAAGGAAGGAAGCCGTTGGGAAGGTGATTAACATTGGAAACATTGAGGAGATTACCATTCTCGAATTAGGAAAAAAGATTTGGAAATTTGTCCGTGGTTCCGAAGAACCCCAAATAGAGTTTATCCCATACCGGCAATTTCCTGGACGATATGAAGATGTCAGGCGGAGAGTTCCGGATATTCGTTTGGCAAAAGAGGTTCTTGGTTTTACCCCGAGGATTTCCATTGATGAAGGATTAATCCCTACCATCGAATGGCAGAGACGTGTCACAAAGGGTGAAGAGTGAGCAGGAAGATGAAAACAGTTATCATCACTGGAGGAGCTGGTTTTTTGGGCTCCCATTTATCCCATGCTCTCCTTGAAAGAGGTTTTAGAGTGATGGTTGTGGATGACCTGACCCATGGGAATATAGAGAATATATTTGATTCCATCTCTTCCCCTCAATTTGCATTTTATCAAAGGGATGTCTTAGATAAGAACTTTTTGATGGAGATTTCGAAGAAGGTTGATATTCTCGTCCACTTCGCCACCTATAAGATTCCAAGAGAAGGAGGCTCCTTCAAGACGGTCGAGGTCAATACAAAGGGAACGGAAACCATATTGGAGGTGGCTAAAGAGAGAAAAATCTCTGTGATTCTTGGGTCCACTGATGATGTCTATGGGAAAAATCCAGAGCTTCCTTTTTCAGAAGAAAGTGCTTTGGTGATTGGAAATTCTAATTCAATCCGCTGGAGTGATGCCATCTCGAAAATCTATTCTGAGCAATTATGTTTTGCCTATCAAAATGCTTATCAAGTCCCGATCAATATTTTAAGATTCTCTATTATTTATGGCCCGAGGCAGCGGAAGGATTGGTGGGGCGGCCCCCAGGGCGTTTTCATTGAAAAAGCATTGGAGAGAGAACCCATCCCCATTCATGGGGATGGACTCCAGGTTCGAAATTTTGTTTATGTTTCGGATGCCGTGGAAGGAATATTGAGAGTGATTGAGAAAGAAGAGGTTTGGGGAGAAGTTTTTAATATTGGTTCATCAGATCATATACGTATCCTTGACCTTGCCTATCAGATATGGTCACTGGTCGGGAATTCAGGGAAACCTAAAATTGAGTTCATTGCCTATTCAGACCTCTGCCAGGATTATGAGGATGTAAGGATAAGGGATATGGATCTTACCAAGGCGAGATATTTACTGGGGTATGAGCCTAAAATAGGAATCGAGGAAGGATTAAAGCGAACAATCGGTTGGTTCCGAAGAAACGGATAGAAACAAGGAAAAGATGATTTATTTCTTAATGCCTGCTTACAATGAAGAGACCGAGATCGGTCCTCGATTGCGAAATATTTCAGCAATGATGGCACAGAAAGGCTTCTCTTTCGAAATCTGGGTGGTGAATGATGGAAGTAATGATCAGACCGTTAAAATTGTGGAAGAAGTTTCAAGAGAGATACCCATCCATATGATTCATCATGATAAAAACCAGGGGATCGGCATTGCCTTCTCAAACGGTCTCAAGAAACTGATCAAAGTGGTCAGGGCGGATGATATTATTATCACCCTCGACGCAGATAATACGCACAATCTTAAGACTGTCGAGTTCATGCTTAAGAAGATTGATGAGGGATACGAAGTGGTGATCGGTTCCTGTTTTACGACTGGCGGGATGATGATCGGTGCGCCTCTGCTCCGATATCTCCTAAGTTACTTGAGCAATTTGGCCTATCGGATGTTATTCCATGTGAAGGGGATTAGAACCTATACCGGTTTTTATCGTGCCCATACGGGAGCAGCTGTTCAAACTGCTTTTGAGAAATTTGGTGATCACCTGATCGAAGTGACCGGGTTTGCCGCCATGGCAGAAATGCTCATCAAATTTCGACAGATCCCGCTTTTTATGACCGAAGTTCCGATGATTATCCGATATGATATGAAGGGCCGAGCAAGCAAGATGCGTGTACTCGCTACCATTCAGGAACACCTGGGGGTGATTGCCAGAAACCTTTTTAAGAGGAGAGTCGTGTAGAAATGAGGCGAAAAAAAACGATCCCCATCAGCCCTAAAAAAGAAACGGCCAGTCAGGTGAAACAGGAATTAATTCCTTCGCGGATATCCTTTAGCCTTCTCATCCTTCTCCTTTTTCTTCTGGCAGGGATGGTCTGGTTTGGATTTTATGCCACCCATACCAAAGAAATTTCAGGTTCAGATGATCGGGAATACGCTTCGATAGCAAGAAATATTGTAAACGGAAGGGGTATCGTCAGGAATTTCATCTACCCTGTGGATATTAATTTCTTTGAGAAATTGCCTGTGCCTGAATTTATGCACCCCCCGGGGTATCCCCTCATCCTTTCCGGCTTTTTTGGATTGTTTGGAATCTCAGAGGTCTCCGCTCTGCTTCCCTCCTATCTCTCCTATTTTATTCTTATCCTTCTTTTTTTCTTCTTTGCCAAAAAGTACCTCGGGATCAGTACATCAGTCATCGCAACGGTGATGCTGATTTTCAACAGAGAGCTTTTAGATATCAGCCTTGTTGCCCTAAGTGAGGGCGTCTATGCGCTGTGTTTTCTCCTTTTTTTCATTTTATTTGTACGGGCAAACTCTTTCAGAGCAATCTTCGTTTCAGGAATTGTTTTAGGGATGACTCATTTAATCAGAGAGAATATTTACCCCTTCGTCTTGCCTGTCTTGGTTTATCTATATTTTTACCCCGATCTCCCCCGCTGGAAAAAAATGTTCTTTTTCCTCATAGGGGTCCTGATTCCGATCCTTCCTAACATGATAAGAAGTTATCTGGACACCGGATCCTTCTTTTTCTCTTATGGAAAGTTTGCCTTAATGGCCTTCACCGAGAAATATCCGTGGTTAAATATCTATCGAGATATTCAAAATCCTTCCCTGTTTGAGTTTCTGAAAGATGAGCCCAGTCAATTTCTTTTGAAATATGTGAGCAACGTAGTGAGTACCTTGGAACAGTTTATTTCAATTTCCAACCCCTATCTGTTGGTCTTCTTTATCCTAGAGATGTTTTACTGGAAGATATCCCCGGGATGGAAAAGAATCAAAATGCTATTTCTTTTTCTTGTCATTTCACAAATCTTTTTTATAGCACTTTTTACTTTCACGCCCCGATTCTTCATTCTTTTTCTGCCGATGATGATTGTTTTCGCTTCGCAAAGCTTTATCAGAGTATCGGAAGGTTTGATTTCATGTGCGAAGTTTCATTGGAGAAAAAGAGTCCTCTATCTTAGCGTGTTTTTATTCCTGATTCTTTTCATAACCCCAACCGCTTACACCATTTTTCAGCCTAGTAAACCTGAAGGATTGGGTTTTAAAACTCCGCAATTTGGTTTTTTAATATCCAAAGGAGAAGCGAAAAGATTAAACGATTTTTTAAAGGGTGAGTTAAAAGAAAATCAAGTGGTTTGGACGGACCTTCCTGAGATTTTAGAATGGGAAGGCGATCGGTTATGCGGATGGTTGCCAATAAGGATAGAGCAGATTTATGAGATTCATAAAAAAATTCCTGTGGACGCCATTCTTTTAACAAACTATCGAACCCCTACTCATATGGAAGAGGCATGGAAATACCTTCTGTTCAGTGAGCATAGTTTGCCCAAATATAGGAGTGTTAAATTATATAAAGGGGAAATGCTGTTTGCGAAATTGCTCATTCGTGACGATAAGGAATAAAGGAAACGGAGAGTAGAGAATGTGAGTTCATTGACAAATGAAAAGCGACGAATCCGTTCTCTGCAAATTCTTCAATGGGCGATTGTCCTCGCCGTCTTTCTTTTTTTGGGAAAAATGGTATGGGACAATTGGAGTCAGGTGAAGGACACTCAATTTACCTTCCGGCCTTTTCCCCTATTATCATCCACCCTCATATTTGTGTTCAGTTATTTTATACAGATTTGGGCATGGTATCTCATCACTCTGAAATTAAAGATTGCTCTTTCTCCATCAGAAACATTGAAGAGTTGGTTCTATTCGCAATTGGGTAAATATCTGCCAGGGAAAGTTTGGCTTCTCCTTAGTCGTTTTTACTTCTACGAATCGAGAGGGAAATCGAAAAAATCCATTTCTGTTGCCCTCTACTTTGAAATAGTGACGATCATCGCAGCAGCCGGTCTTATCTTTTTGGCTGCCCTCATTTTTCATAGAGAGATATGGCTATTTTACTCTTGGAGACAGTCCGGGTGGCTGGTTCTTCTATTGCTCTTAGGCTTCGTTTCTCTTCATCCCCGAGTTCTTCAAAAAATATTAAACTGGATCCTTGTTCAATTTAAGTGGGAACCTATCTCTTTATCTATTTCATACTCTAATATTCTTTGGATATTATTTGTCTGTATCGTATCTTGGGTAGTCGGAGGAGTCGGTTTTTATCTCTTTGTTGACTCGGTATATCCCGTGGCGCCACAATACATTTTATTTTTAACCGGAGCCTTGGCCATTTCGAGCACTTTGGGTTTGATAGCCATTTTTGCTCCCAGCGGATTAGGGGTGAGGGAAGGGGCTTTGGTTTACCTTTTTTCTTCAATCATGCCTACACCGGTAGCGGTGATCATTTCTATTCTCACTCGTATCTGGATGACCCTCATTGAAATCGGATTGATCGGAATGGTATATTTAATCAGTCAGTTTCACAAAAGGTTAGGGAAAGGGGATCAAAATGTCTAAGCGAAAAAAGAATCAAAAATTGGATAAAGGGAAAGAGATTCCCTTGACACCCCGCCGTAAAAAACCATCATTCCTATTTCACCATCTCATCGCCATCGCCCTGATTGCGGGAGTGGCTCTCGTAGCCTATTCCAATACTTTTCACGTCCCGTTTCATTTTGATGACCGGCCCAATATCACCCAAAACCCCAATGTCCAGATTAAGGTTTTTACTTGGGATCGCATGGAACGGTTGATCAAAAATACCTATAAGGAATCTATTCGAGTTTTTTCATACTTTACTTTAGCTCTTAATTACTATTTTGGAGAGTTCAATGTTTTCGGTTACCATCTGGTAAATTTTCTCATCCACATCGCTTCGGGAATCTTCTTATACTGGTTCCTTCTTCTGACATTCAATCTACCATTCTTAAAAGAGACCTATGGAAGCATTTCATATAAAGTGGCCCTCTTTACAAGTTTAATCTTTATCTCCCATCCTATTCAAACCCAAGCGGTCACTTACATTGTTCAAAGGATGGCCAGTATGGCCGGGATGTTCTATCTCCTCTCCATCGTCCTTTATATCAAGGGAAGACTTTCCACTGGTCGGCCTCGGGTTCTTTACTTTGGAGGAACGGTGTTGAGTTATCTATTCGGAGTTTTTTCAAAAGAGAATGTGGCCATTCTCCCTTTGTTCGTTGCCCTCTATGAGTTCTATTTTTTTCAAAATTTGGACCTGAGCCCGAGGGGCAAAAATATCCTTTTTGCTCTCATTGGCGCTATTCTCGTTCTTGGAGCCTTTGGATTTATCATCTGGGGGAAAAGGTATATTAATGTCACCATAGAAGGTTACGAAGATCGGACCTTTACCATGTTGGAGAGAGTTCTCACCCAATCTCGGGTTGTCCTTTACTATTTGACTCTCCTTGTATTTCCCCATCCTTCTCGTCTCAATCTGGATTACGATTTCCCCATTTCCAAAACGATTCTTGATCCTCCCACCACCCTGATTTCTATTTTGATCATCGCAGGGCTTGTCGGATACAGCATCTGGACAGCAAAGAAAAAGCCTGTTCTTTCTTTCTTTATTTTATGGTATTTCGGAAACTTAGTCATTGAATCATCGATCTTTCCTTTGGAAATGGTTTATGAACACAGGCTTTACCTCCCGGCCGTGGGCCCTTTCGTTCTATTTAGTTTATTAATGGTGAGAGGAATAGAGAAATTGAGATACAAAATCTCTTTCTTAAAACCCGCAATGGGGGTTGATAAACCAAACCCCTAATACGAATATGAAGAAGTTCAATGGAGAGATGGTTGACTGGTTTATTTTATTTCTCATCATACTCTTGCTGTCAATAGGGACTTATCAGCGGAATTCTCTCTGGAATGACGAAGTAGAGCTTTGGAAGGACTGCGTTAAAAAGTCCCCTAAGAAAGAAAGGACCCACCACAATTTGGGTTTTGCCTATCACGAACTGGGAAGGTTAGATGATGCCCAAGAAGAATATGAAGAGGCGTTAAGCTTAAATCCTTATTATTCCCTATCGATGTATAATTTAGGATTGGTTTTTTATAAAAAAGGATTCATGGACAAAGCTATTTATCATTATAAAAAGGCTATCGAATTGGATTCAAATTTTCCAGATTCCTTTTACAACCTTGGTCTTGCCTATTATCAAAAGGGTCTTTATAAGGATGCAAGTGAGGTTTATGAAAAACTTTTGGGAGTCAAACCTGACTATGAAAATGGACACAATAGCATGGGGCTCGCTTATAAAGGGTTAAAGAGATGGGACAAGGCGATCCGGTCGTTTCATGAAGAGCTGAGATATCATTCCGATAATATTTATGCTCACCTTTACTTAGGGGAGAGTTATGAGGCCATAAAAAATTATCCCATGGCACTTGCCCATTATAAAAAGGCCCTGAGTGATCCCAATTTACCGGATGCCGAAAAAATTCGTAAGGTGGTTTTAACCATAGAAGCAAGCCAAAGACAAAAGAAGGGGAAAGAGGATTGATAGGAAAGATTAAACCCCACCTGGCAGAGATCGTGATCTTCGTAGCCGTCATCCTTCTGCTTTCCGTGGGGACCTATTCAAGGAATAGACTTTGGAATGATGAGGTAGGCTTCCTTAACGATTGTGTAAAGAAATCCCCCAACAAGGCCCGGCCGTATGTCAACCTTGGGGTTGCTTATTTTAATGCAGGAGCATACGATAAATCGCTCGAAACAACCCAAAAGGCCGTACAAATCAATCCGAAATATGGAGAGGCCTATTACAACCTTGGCCTCACCTACCAAAAAATGGGAGATCTCAATAAGGCCATTGCGATGGAAAAGAAGTCGCTCGAAATGGATCCCACCTTATATTTGGCATATTATTCTCTCGGGGGGGTCTATTTTGAAAACGGTCAATATGAAGAAGCGGCCGAAGCCTACAAGAAGTTCCTAAAAGTTTTTCCATATTTTCCGGAAGCTCACAACCTTTTGGCCATTGCCTATGCAGCACAAAAGCAGTTTGATAAGGCCATCACAGAATTTGAGTGGGAAATTCGAATCAATCCTTACGATACTCTGGCCCATTTGAATCTGGGGCAAATCTACTGGTATGAATTTCAGAACAAACAGAAGGCCATTTACCATTTAAAAACTGCTTTAATGTTGGATCCCCTTATTCCTCATCGGGCAGAGATTCGTAGGCTTGTCCGCCTATTGGAAGGACTCCCGTAATGGTCTCTTTAGGTTTCTCACCCAATTGCCAGACCACTGCCATGGGCATTATGCCCCATAAAGATATTGAAAGAGCTCTGGAAGTTGCCTTGTCTCTGGACATTCCATTTTGGCCCCAACTCCCCAAGGTCAGCTACTTTGAGGACATGTATGTCCAGGCTTTGGATAATTTTCCTGGGGTGAGGATCGATTCGGTTCATCAAAAAATCTATTTCGACCTTTCCCGTTTTTATGAAGAGCTCCCCTCCTATTTTGAAAAGGCAGATGACCCCCAGATCTTTAGATTGACGAAGGAGTTTTCCCTTGTATACCATCGGTTTTTGGAAAGAGACCTTTCCCATTACGCCGCCATCCGGGGTCAGATGATCAGCCCAATCAGTTTGGGATTGAAGATCGTGGATGAGAACCAGAAATCGATTATCTACCATGATGAGGTCAGAGAAGTCCTGTTCGATTTTATTCAAAAGAAAGTGAATCAACAATACCAGGAATTGAGAGGGAAGAATCCTAATGCCTTTGTATGGGTGGATGATCCTGGATTGGGACTCATCTTCAGTGCCTTATCGGGGTATAACGAGTTCCAGGCGAAGACCGATTTGGATCGGTTTTTAGAAGGCTTGGAAGGACCGAAAGGGGTTCATCTTTGTGCTAAACCGGATTGGGACATTCTCCTCAAATCGAAAATGGAAATTCTCTCTTTTGATTCCTTCAATTGTGGAGTCATGATCATCAACTACCCATCCTTAAAAGATTTTGTAGACAGGGGGGGAGTCATTTCTTGGGGGATCGTTCCTACTTATACAGAACTTTTGGAGCAGGAGACCGCCGATTCTCTGATGGAAAGGCTGGAGACTTTTTGGAAGGACCTCTCCCGGAAAGGAGTGGATTCAAAAAGGCTGCTTCGCCAATCCCTTCTGGCGCCGGCCACCTGCAATCTACTCAATCCGGATAAAGAGAAGACCGTAGAGAAAGCGTTCGAAGTGTTGAAAGGGTTGTCAAGAAAGATACGGGAGAAATACCAGCTCAGTTAAGAGTTTAGAGTTATGAGTTTAGACTTATTATTTTTTAAGGATACGAGTCACGACTCACGAATCACCAATCACGAGGTAAACGATGAAACGAATTGGCATTATTACCAAACAGAATAAACCGGAGGCCGTACCCATTGTCAGAAGCTTGGTGGAGTGGCTCCGGCCTAAAAAAGTTGAAGTGTACATTGAAGAGGGAATGGGAAAACTGTTCCATCCTCCCCTCACAGGACCTCACTTGAATTCTGTCGGGAGGGAGGACATTCCCACTCATGTAGAGATGATTATTGTTTTGGGTGGAGATGGGACACTTCTCAGCGTTGCCCGTCTTGTAAGAGATTATGAGATTCCTATTCTCGGCGTCAACTTGGGGGGACTCGGTTTTTTGACGGAGATACCCCTGGAGGAGTTGTATCGCGTTCTGGAAAGGGTGGTACAGGGAGATTTTATCACCGATGAGAGGGTAGTCCTCAGCGCTGCGGTGATCAGAAGAGGGGAGAAAATGGCAGAGTTTACAGTCCTCAACGATGCGGTGGTCAATAAAGGGGCTTTAGCACGGATTATTGATCTTGAGACCACCATCAACGGGGAATATTTAACCACGTTTAAGTCCGATGGTCTCATTATTTCAACGCCTACTGGGTCTACAGCCTATAATCTTTCTGCAGGAGGACCCATTGTTTATCCCTCCCTTCACTGCATCATCATCACTCCCATTTGCCCTCATACCCTGACCAATCGTCCGATTATGATTCCAGATGATGTGGAGATTCGAGCCACACTTAAAACCAAACAACAAGAAGTCATTCTTACCTTAGATGGTCAGCAAGGGTTTATTCTGGAATTTGAGGATGTCGTAGAGGTAAGAAAAGCAGAAGGCCGCATTCTTCTCATCAAATCTCCCTACCGGCACTATTTTGAATTGCTGAGAGAAAAGCTGAAATGGGGAGGAAGGTAATAATTTAGAGTTAAGAGTTAAGAATTTAGGATTGAAATAAAAAATGGAAAAGACCAAGAGAGATATAAAAGAAAGGAGTTTTGAGTTTTCGGTAAGAATTATTAAATTTATACAAAAGTTACCAAAAAATCATGCCGGTTATAAAATCGGAGGACAACTTTTAGAAGCTGCTACTTCTATAGGAGCTAATGTTGAGGAAGCAACGGGAGGGTTTAGTAAAAAAGACTTCACATATAAAATGGGAGTTGCATTAAAAGAGGCAAGAGAATCGAATTACTGGTTGAGATTGATAAAAGTTTCTGAGTTAGCGACAGATAATGAATTAGATTTTCTTTTAAAAGAATCAGAAGAGCTTAGAAAAATATTAACCTCCATTTTCAAAACATCTAAAGGGCAATAAATCAATTAAGAATTCAGAATTAAGAATTTAGAATTGTCATTCACTAAAATTCATGGTTTAAAATTCATAACTCTTAACTCATAACTCTTAACTCATAATTGTCGGTTATGCTTCTCGAGCTTCGAATCAAAAATTTTGCCATTATCGATGAGTTAAATCTATTCTTCTCAAAAGGTTTTAATATTCTCACCGGCGAGACGGGAACAGGGAAATCCATTATCCTCAATGCCGTCCACCTCCTCTTGGGGGATAGAGCGACTGAAGAATGGATACGGAGCTCAGAAGAGGAAGCAAGCGTGGACGCCCTTTTCGACATCTCTGGAAATTTGGAGATCAAGGAGAGGATTAAAGAAAAGGCTCCGCATTTACGGGGCGCCGGAGAAGAGGATTCCCTCTTAATTCGGCGAGTGATCTCACGATCGAGCAGAGGAAAGGTTTTGATCAATGGAAATCTGGCCACTCTTGGAGTGCTTTCGGAAGTGGGAGAAGGACTTCTCAGCATCTATGGACAACACGAACATCAGTCTCTCCAGAGGGTGGAGACTCACATTGATATTTTAGATGATTTTGGGGGACTGCTTGGGCTTCGAGAGGAATTTCAAAAACAGCACCAAGAATTTGTCTCTTTATCTGAAGAGGTTGGAAGGATTCATGCAGAGAAGGAAAGAAGAGCGAAGGAACGGGAACTAATGGCCTTCCAGTCAAAGGAGATCGAGACTTCCGGGATTCAAATCGGAGAAGAAGAGTCCTTGAAGGAAGAGCGAACGATCCTCACTCATGCGAAAAAATTGATGGATTTTGCCCAGGTTTCTGAAGAAACGCTCTATTCAGAGGAAGGTTCAGCAATCGAAAGGATTCAGAAGATCCTCAATCAGGGGCGAGAGATGGCCACCATTGATCCTTCGCTTTCTCAACCCTTGAAAGCCCTTGAATCCACTCTCATCCAATTGGAGGAGATCGCCCTTGCTCTCAGGGATTATTCGAGAAGGGTGGAAGTCAATCCGATAAGGCTGGATGAGATTGAGAATAGGTTAGAGGAGATCGACCGACTGAAGAGGAAATATGGTTCAACCGCCGAAGAGGTCCTCTCCTTTAAGCATAGGATTGATGAGGAATTGGAATCATTCACCTCCGATGAAGAGAAACTTTCCCAATTAGAAGGCCGCTTGAAGCCACTCCGGCAAACCGTGATCGACTTGGGGACGAGACTTTCGGAGGAGAGAAAGAAAGTCGCATTAGAATTAAAAAAATCTGTAGAGAAGGAATTAAATTCCCTGGGGATGAAGAAGACCATTTTTGAAATCCATATTGATCCCTTGCCGCTTTCTCTGAAAGGAGTGGATCGGGTGGAGTTTCTCATTTCTCCCAATGTCGGGGAGGAGGTAAAGCCCCTGGCGAAAATTGCTTCCGGAGGCGAGCTCTCACGAATTATGTTAGCCATGAAAAGAATTCTGGCTAAAGTAGGGGGTAGACAGGTTCTCATCTTTGACGAAGTCGATTCTGGAATTGGAGGGGCGATGGCTGAGGTGGTTGGAAAGAAATTGAGAGAACTCTCACGACATCATCAGGTCATCTGTGTGACTCACCTTCCCCAGATTGCCTGTTTCGCCGACCAACACCACAGTGTGAGGAAAGAGGTGAAAGCAGGACGGACGATTACTTTAGTAGATCGATTGGATAAGGAGTCGATCGTGGATGAAATTGCCAGGATGTTGGGAGGGGTGAAGGTGACAGAGAAAACCAGAGCCCATGCCAAGGAAATGATTGAAAATGCCAAAAGATCGTGATAGTGAATAGTGATAGTGTTAGTGATAGGGGAATCATTAAACCATCACCAACACCAGACACCATCACCAGTAACTATCACCAGCACGAGGATGAGATGATCCGGAAAGCCAAACTCAATGACATCAAAGAAATTCAGCGGTTGATCAAACTCTATGCCCCCCGGGGAGGGATTCTCCCCCGGTCCCTGAGCGAACTTTATGACCATCTCCGAGATTTTTTTGTCTTTATAAGGAATCGCAAAGTCATAGGAATCTGTGCCCTCCACATCTGCTGGGATGATCTGGCAGAAATCCGATCCTTGGCTGTAGAGGAGGAGGATCAGAGCAAAGGGATTGGTGCAAAGTTGGTGAAAGCCTGTTTAAAGGAATCAAGACTTTTGGGGGTGAAGAGGGTTTTCGCGCTCACTTATGAACCTGATTTTTTTGAACGATTGGGTTTTAAGAAAGTGGATAAGACGGTACTTCCACATAAAATCTGGACTGACTGCCTGAAATGCGTGAAATTTCCGGATTGCGATGAAATGGCTGTGTTGAAAGAGGTGGGTTAACTTTTTGGGATCGCAAATTTTATATTGTAGATGATTCAATCTTAAATGAGGGGTAAAAGTCAAAACTGGGTTTAATAGACATTGTAATGTCAATCTCTGATTGTCGATAACACCTACAACTCTTCAAAATTATCTGGCGCAAAAATTAATGATTATGATGAGAAAGTAAGTATAGCTCTACTTTCTCGTATAACGATGCCACAAAGCACCAACAAACTGCGCAAGGATCCCACCTGCCGTGTCTATACCTACATCGACAACAGAAGCCGTCCGGGTTGGAACAAATGATTGGTGCCACTCATCGCTCACAGCCCAGAGCACCACCCCGATTACAGCAAATAAAGACCACCGCCACTTCCACGACGCAGTAGAGCCACCACAAAAGGCCCGAAATAATAGGAGACCTAGGATAAAATATTCAATGAGATGACCGGCTTTTCTAATCATTGCATGAATCAATCTAACTTCGTGAGACGAGATTTTTGGAAACAAGAACCGTAGAATCGCTTCTACCAGCGAAAATGTATTTTGCGAAGAGAATGCTTCCGTAGACATCCAAAAGACAAAGCACATCCATAAAATTACGGGAAGCCAATACCTGATGAAATTTCTGGAGCTTTGCGTCACCTTAGCCTTCACAGGAAATGGATGAAATGCTCAATACCTAAGGTCTCCATTACAGAATAAACCATTTGCAATTATATCATATTCGAGCTGGTGACTTAAGGATTTTCCGCAAATTTCAATATTTTGACGGAACCCCAACAAAATGTTAGGTTTTCCAACATAATTTTAATGTCCATGGTCTAACCCGTATATTTTAATTATGAAATATACCATTCTTAAATATGTAAACTTTCACGACAACTTTACTCCGCTCTCAATGTGATAAATTTCCCCAGTTTTTATTGATTTTAGATTGGTCTTTTATTTTGAAGGAAGTTCAACGAATCTGCATAAAGGTGCAAATCACTCCCTGAGTGCGCACAGCGGTACGACAACAGGTGGAGCACCCAGTTAGATGTGCAATGATTACGCCAGCGGCTCCTCAACTAAAAAAGCCTTGCTGAGATCAATCACCTCCATCATGTGAGCAATTGCTTCCTCCGCTTCTTGTTCCGAAAATGAGCGCTCACTGTAAAATGCTTCTTCGCGTGTTCTCCGTAGCGCAGTCACTATCTTCTTGATTTTCTCTACGCGAGCACTATCCGCAGGTTTGACCAGCGTTCGATGTAATTGTAAGGGCTGCTGTGTAATTGACGAATCCGAAATGGAGAGTATGACTTCATTGTTTAGTTTTACAGTCAACAGAGAGCCATTTATGTCGATGCGGAGGGTAACGATATCATTCACAGTTAGTGATGGGAGATAGTGCCCGCTGCCAATCTGCGTATACACATTTGATATACGCTTGAAGAACCTAATTCGGTTGCCCAAGAAGGTAACGGCGTAGCAGTTGCCTCCTTTTGCCACCAGGGAATACACAAATGGAATTGAGTATTTTGTTTTTTCTAATAGCCTCTGTAGATCATCAATTACTTTGTCGAGCTCATGTGATTGTCTAGGGGACCAACCGGCATAGAAGAACAGGGCTTTTATAAGCAGTTCCGAGACCCGGTACGCTTCAAATACAACTATATTCCACCGTCCAGCATCTTGCGCCTTTGGAATCACTTCATCCCGAATGAACACTGCATCTTTAAATAGGCGATCTCCGCTTTCGTATCTTTCTTCCCGCTTCATGTAATTGAGCCCTTAATGGTCGGACTGACCTATGACTCGAACAAGTTGCATACGTCTCTAAAGACCCGTAATCGTTTTTTGTATTAAAGTCCGGTGCGTTTTCAATTTTGTGAGCATTACGGGATGAAATCTACACTTTTGCGTAAAACTTGTCAACTATAGATTACAGGAAGGAAGAGCTAAGAAAGAGGATTGCGAACTTCACCTACAAGTCAATAGTAGGAACCATATTAAGGAATTAAAGATTACGGGATGAAAACATGCATAATGTTCTTGGAAAAACCCAAAATCTGCAGGGAGTCCGGTTCTATATCTTCTTTCGCATTTTTCGTCTAGCCAACCCATACATGAGAAGCGGTAGTTTAAGAAATACATTCGTTAAGTCACGGCCGCTGACAAATCCCATTCGCCACGCTTTTCTGATGATATGGATGCCCTGCGGTATATCATAGAACTCCGACCGAATCCGGTTCCGAATTTGCTTCAGCTCCTTACGCCCGTAACAATCCGAATACACGGAACCGCCGATACGGTTGTAGTAGTAGCCCGGCGTTTCTTCAACCGCCTCCCTTAGGGGCGAGAACCTCTCGACGCGGAGTTTCAGGAAACTAATGGAATCCAGCTTGATCTCCTTTGCGAACTTCGGGATGTAGAGCATCTCTTCTTCCGTCTCACCGATATTACCATAGATGAAGTACCCGTGCAGATAGAAGTCGTACTGCGTCAGGACCGCAAACGCATCTCGGATCTGCTGTTGGGTGATCCCCTTCTGAAGCTGCCCCAAGATCCGATCGTGTGGTGACTCGATCCCGATCAGGAAACCCTTGAAACCCGCTTTCTCTGCCTTGTCGAGGACCCTGGGATGCTTTGAGATGTCAATTCGGGTCTGGACAACAAAGATCTTCTTGATCTTGTTCTCGATAATCAGATCGCAAAGCTGTTCGCTCCTCTTTGGGTTCGTAAAGAAGTTATCATCGCTGAAGAGCACGACATCGGCCGTAACCGTCTTCAATTCTTCGATGACCGATTCAACCGGTCGTTCCGTGTAGCTCCTCTTCTGTCCGAGCGGATTGAGACTGAAGGTGCAGAACTTGCATTTGAACGGACATCCCCTTGTTGTAAGTACCGTGTCGAACGTGCGGCTGCTGAATCGAACACCGTGTTTAACCATACAATATTCGTGCTTTCTCAGGGACCGGTCAGGAAACGGAATACGCGTGATGTCAGGCAGAGGATGGATCTCGTTGTGGACGACTCCTCCATTCTCCCGATAGGAAAGCCCACGGATATCCTTGTATGGGATCCCCGTGACGATCTGTTTGATGATCTCTTCACCCTCGCCTCGTACGATCATATCGATATTCGAACAACGGTCAAACAGATACTCAACTTCCTCCGTTGCTTTGTAGCCTCCGACGACTGTGCAGACCTCAGGAGGAAGCTGAGCCACGAAATCACAAACTTCCTCAAATCGAGATCCCCATCGGATGCTTACGCATAGAAGATCGATCTCGTTCCTAATAAACTTACTGAGTGCCTTCGGATCCTGGTAGGCCTTCTCATACCGAAGGTCGAGAAGCGTCACCTTGCCGACCAGGTCTTTCATGCTCGCGGCAATGTACTCAAGACCGGTCGGAGGGAAAACCCCTATGAGTGCAGTAGAATCCCCGAAATACGGGTTGAGGGCGAGAGCATGCTTGTACTTGATTATGTTAGGATTTATCATGTTGGGATTCTTAGTGTTTAGTAAGCATGGTAAAGTCTTATCCCCTCATTTTGGAGGAGGGGTACTTAGCTACCCCGAGGTCGGTTTGATATGAGAGTAATATCTTTAGATCCTACCTTTCTCCGAGTCATCGGGTGTAAAGTATTCTCGAGATCCTCCTCCTTCAATGTCTCATAATCCCAATTTTTGAAAACCTTAACAAACAAAAAATTAGACGGCCATTAAATTTTGATGAAGATATCTTAACCTTGAGAAATAGAATTTTAGGCTTTTACAAGAGGGTGATCACGTGGTGTAGCTTGGATCTTGGCTCAACTCACTGCAAACCTCGATTCTTTCATACAGATGTGAACTATTTCATCGATTATCACTTGAAATGTTGTACTGAGGGAAGAGATTTGAAAATCAAGAGTTCAGGAAGAAGTTAATAGTAGACTTGGTATTTTTTATGAGGTGGAGCATTTAATTTTACAAATGATGTTACTACTTTTCCTCCCCCAAAAGGATTCTCAAGACGGTGTTCGCTTGATGGTGGGCTACGATTCCCACTCTCGGCGCCATCAGCCCCACTCCAGGTTGCGCAGCGGTCTGTTGGTCCCCCACGATGAAGATCTTTGAAGAGAACCGGACCGTTTTGATCTCATTATTATCTCCATAACCCGCCACGCCTGAAGCGGCCACAATATATTTATCCGGCATCTTCTCTGAGACAGCGTTAATCAACATGGCCTTTTCTTCAGCGTGATCGAAGGCCTCCACCACCACCTCCGCTTCTTTAAAGATTCTTTCCACATTGTTTCGATCGAGTTTCTCTTGAGAGACCTGGATCTTTACATAGGGATTGATGGCAGCGACATTTTTTTGAAGGGCTTCCACCTTGAGCATTCCTATCTGATGGACGAAGTATTGTTGGCGATTCAAGTTGGATGGTTCCACCACATCGAAATCGACCAAGATAAGTTTTCCCACTCCGATGCGGGCCAACGCAATGGCAATGGTTGACCCGAGACCTCCCAGTCCGGCGATCCCTACAACAGATTTTTTGATTTTCTGATGAATTCCAGGTGTATGTCTTGCCGTCATGAAACATTCAAATTCTTCTGGAGAAGGGATCTCTCCTTTTTTGATGAAGACTATTTCATCTCCCTCTTTAAGAGGACGATCAGAGTTGACCGGAAAACCATTGTAGATGACCACATCAGCGTTGGGTTTAAATTGATTTTTTAAATCAAAGAGCGAGAAGTTAGGAGGAATGGATACCTTCTTTTCGTTGACCTTTATCCAAATTTCATGAGAAACGTCTTTTTTCATGGAAATCAAATTACATGAAGGGATATGAGTTGTCAATAACCGGCGCTATAATCAGGAAGGGCGGGATGGGAAAAAAATAAAGAGTTGGATTAAAAATCAATTGTGTGAGAGCATTTGCTGGATAATTGGTTCGGGGATTCTCCATTGCCGGAGAAAAAAAGCACGCTTATTCAATCTTTTTCGTTGAATCTCTGGGAGGTTTTCAGCATTTACTAAGGGAAGTTTAGATTCAAAGGATAGATTTAAAAAAGAGAGAAAATTATTCAGACTAACTAAGGTAAGGACGTACTTCGGTGCGGAAAACTCTAAGACGGGATAGTTATCCGAATTTACCCCTGTTACTCCCTCTATGAGCTTACTCACGGCATTATTATCAAGATAAAAAAAGCTCAAGAAATCCTCAGGTGTGTTTACGTCCACTCTGGCCAATCTTTGTTTTATCCTTGGCATAGCCATTCTTTTTTGGAACTCTGCATAGTGGATGGGAGGGAGATCTTCGGCAGAACCAATTAGTAAAGCATCTGTATTGGCAATCCAAATATGGACATAGGGGAATACTTTTTTGAAAGAACTGACTAAAAGACGGAAATGGTCTTTTTCCATTTGATAAATCGGTAACCACTGGCAAAATACCCCTCCTTTTTTCAACCGCTTAATGGCCAATTTAAAAAAATTAACAGTGAAAAGATTGGCATTCCCGGTCTGCCAGGGGTGTGAAGGTTCAGAAGTAATGATGTCGTAGGTTTCATGCATCGCCATCAACCAGGTACGTCCATCGAGGACATGCAATCGTGTTGCGGGAGAGCTCAAGGCAAAACCGTTGTCCTCGTTGAAGTAACGAGAAGCTTCCACGACTTCAGGGGAAATCTCAACGCAGTCCACTTTCTTCACAGGGTAATCCAGGACGCTGCCAAGGGTGATGCCCGTCCCCAGCCCAATCACCAAGACATCTTCAGGATGTTCAAGGTACATGATGGGAAGGATTCCCAAAAAGATTTCAGTATAATTATCTGTTGAATTACTGCCATCCGTTTTACCATTCACCCGGAGAAAACGAATATTCTCCCTTTGAAATACCGTCACGGTTGCAGAGGATCCTTCACGGTGATACAACAATTTATAGACGGACATGAAAGAATTGACATCTGTTGTTCCCGAAGTGTTCGCCATCGTTTTTCCATACATGTAAACGCCGGAATTCAATACTTTTGGATTCCAAGAGGGTAATAAAATAATTCCAGTGATTGCGGCTAAAACACACCCAATTGCCCAAGCAAACCTGGCCCACTTTTTTGTATCGGAGGTGACAATACTTAGGAGAGAGGCAGCCATGAAGTTCGCTCCCCCTCCTATGAGGAGGGTTTTTTCAACTCCGATCATTGGTATAAGGATGAAACCAGCAACCAGCGATCCAAAGATACAGCCCAATGTATTGAATGCATATACATCAGCCACCGTGGGTCCGATTTTCAATCCCCGATAATTCATAAAGATTCGTGTAACAAGCGGGAAAGAAGCTCCACTCGCAAAAGTGGGGGTGAGGATAATTAAAAAGCAGACGATAAATTCCGTGAAGGTTACTGTCCCCCAAGAAATACTCTTATTGGAAAAAAATATCGTGAAATAATCTGGCAATCTCCCGATGATAGGGGTTGTGATAAAAACAGAAGCTCCGATGACCATCTGAAGGATAGCAAATAAAACGATCGGGTGGCGAACCCGATCTATCAATCGACCAAGTACGATGCTGCCCAAGGCCATGCCGAGAAGACAGGTGGTCAGCATGGTGGCAAAGGCGTAGATAGAGGTACCGAACACCAAGATCAAAGCCCTGCTCCAAGTCACTTCGTACAAAAGTGCCAGGAATCCAGAGACCGTGAAGATAAAAAGCACAAAGATGGATTGGTTACGTGTGATTCTCGATGATTCGCCTACCGCCTTATTTTCGCTTGCAGTCGGTGGTTTTAATTCTTTTATGTCTTTGCCCAACATGCCCTTTGAAAACGTCCATACCATGAGACCCAAGGATACATTTAACCCTGCGCCTGCAAAAATTGTGAGCTGAATACCTAAAGTCGGTATGAGTGAAAAGGCGCCAAAGAAACAACCTGCTGCTGCGCCAAAAGTGTTTATGGCATAGAGGAGACCAATGTCTCTTCCAATACATCGGGGCGAGCGTGTGAGGGCCTGACTCAATAACGGCATCGTCGCACCCATCAATAGGGTAGGACAAAGTAAAAGCGCGGAAGAAAGCAATATTCTTATTAAATTGAGTAGGAAAGGATTACCATAGATGGATGGGAAAAGTTCTGTATGAACCACCTGGACGACGGAAAGAAGAGGAATAGACAGAGCGGCATATATCCCGATGCCTATTTCTAATAGAGCATAAGTCTTTAGGAAATTTTTAATCTTGGATAGGAATTTCCCGCACAGATAGCTTCCCAAAGCGAGCCCAAACATGAAGACTCCAACGACGGTCGAGATGGCGTAGGTCGTGTTACCGAAGACAAGGGTCAAGAGACGGCTCCACACAACCTCGTAAATGAGCCCGCAGAGACCAGAAAAAAAGAAAACCGTGAGCACTGCCCAGAAAGCTCCTGTCTTTCTACCTGAGTCAATCATCTTCTTAGGTGATTGGGGTGGGATGAAGGCTTGGCGTTTAGAAGAACCTTTATGTGAATTTAAGACTTTCCTTTTGTGTGTAGGCATACATTTGTTTTATGTATTGAGAGGAATAACAAGCATCAACAAGAACAATCGAACAAGATGGACTAATTCTTTTTCGCCAATCCGAACATCATTATCACACGTTAGATACATTGTCAATGAAACAGGCCTGTTTATCTCAAGAATAATTAGAAATACACATTTCAAGAAATGAACAGGATAAAGAATGTCTGCCTTCAGCTTTATGAACCACAAACAAGGGTTTAATGATTGACTTTTTAAAAGGTTGATGTTATTTGTTTACTGTTTTTTTCTTACTTACAGAGTTAGAAACATCGTGATGAAAATGTCACTTTCCTCAGGAAGACCAACGGTCGGGGAAGTTGATCTTGGAGCATTGGAGTTTAATTATCGGCAAATTCGAAAAAGAATTCCTGAGGGGGTGAAACTCCTGGCTGTGGTCAAGGCTGATGCCTATGGTCATGGGGCCATTCCAGTTTCTCTTAAATTGGAGAAATTAGGAGTGGAATACTTGGGGGTGGCGATTACTGAGGAAGGAGTGGAGTTGAGAAGAGGGGGAGTGAAAGCCCCCATTCTTGTCTTAGGAGGCATTTTTGGAGGAGAGGTAGATCAAATTTTTCGTTTCCGTCTCACCCCTGTTATCTTTAGAAAGGATTCTTTAAAACTCTTTTCCCGAGAAGCAGAGAGGCGAAAGAGGAAGGTGAAGGTTCACCTCAAGGTGGATACAGGAATGGGAAGACTGGGTGTCCCGCTCAGCCTCTGGCCCGATTTTTTAAAAGAGGTTAAACGATTTCCCAAAATCGAAATAGAAGGGATCCTTTCACATTTCTCCATGACCGATGAAGAGAAAGGTTATACGCAAAACCAATGGAGAGGGTTTCAAAGAGCTGTGGCGATTGCCCAAGAGATGGGAATTTCCTACCAATATCTTCATATGGCCAGCAGTGCGACGCTCACCGCTTTTCCGGCTTACTCAGCCAAGTTAGTTCGACCCGGAATCATGCTTTATGGCTCGTATCCTTCTCCCACTTTTCAAGCCCCCATCCCACTCAAGCCCGTCATGACCCTGAAGACCCGTATCCATTTTCTGAAACCGGTTCCATCTGGAACAAGAATCAGTTACGGAGGGACATTTACGACAAAGCGGGAGAGCTTCATCGCCACCCTCCCGATTGGATATGCGGATGGGTATAGCCGTCATCTCTCGAATCATGGAGAGGTGTTGATCCATGGAAAGAGGGCGCCTGTCGTGGGGAAGGTCTGTATGGATTTCATCATGGTGGACGTGACCGATATCCCCCATGTTTCAGTGGGAGACGAAGTGGTATTGATGGGAAGACAAGGGAGAGAGCAAATCACCGCCGAAGAGATCGCAGAGAAAATCAACTCGATTTCTTATGAAGTGTTATGTTTGATCGGGAAAAGGGTGCCACGGATATATAAAGAATAAATCTCAATGTCAAATGGCAAAGTTCAAATGTCAAATTTTGAAATAAAGGTTAAGGATGAGGTTGAGGTTAAGGTTAAAAAAATAAAATCCTAAACCTTAGCCTGAATTTTGACATTCATATGGAATTTGGATTTTGAAATTTGGCATTGTCATTACCTTCGGAGGTCGTCTTGAATCCATTTAGATGGATTGGAATGCATGTGATCCGGTTTATAGAAGAAGCAGGAAGGATGATCATCCTCTTTGCTCAAATCCTTGGTTGGACCTTTCGTCCCCCTCTCCAGGGGAGAGATATCTTAAAACAGATGGAGGAGGTTGGAGTTCGATCCTTTCCAGTGGTCGTCATCACTGCTGGCTTCACAGGAATGGTATTAGCCCTGCAGAGTTTTACAGGATTCAAACGGTTCGGTGCCGAAACGATGGTGGGGACGGTAGTGGCTCTCTCCATGACACGGGAATTAGGACCTGTTTTAACAGGGCTGATGGTTTCTGGTCGGGTGGGTTCAGCGATGGCTGCTGAACTGGGGACGATGCGGGTCACTGAGCAGATTGATGCCCTTTATACCCTGGCCACCAACCCGATCAAATACCTGATCGTTCCACGATTTTTAGCAACCGTCATCATGCTTCCCCTTCTGGTCATTTTTGCTGATGTCATTGGAATTCTGGGAGGATATCTGGTGAGTGTCCAGATTCTGGGGACAAACCCGACCCTCTATTTTCGAAGGACATGGGATTTTCTGGAATGGGACGATCTCTATATTGGACTGCTAAAGGCCGTTTTTTTCGGAATGATTTTGGCGATGATCAGTTGCTACCAGGGTTTTTCCACCCAGGGTGGGGCAGAGGGAGTTGGCCGGGCAACGACTAAAGCGGTCGTTATCTCCTCACTCACGATCTTGATCTCAAATTATTTTATTACGGCATTTTTATTTTGAGAATGATGGACAAGGAATCTGCAATTAAAATTCGTGTGGTCAGTCTTTATAAATCTTTCGGGGAGAAAGATGTTCTTCATGGCATAAACATAGCGGTGCGGCAAGGGGAAAGCATGGTGGTCATTGGAGGAAGTGGGTCGGGAAAGACGGTCCTGATCAAATGCATCATCGGCCTCATGCGACCGGATCAAGGAGAGATTCATGTGGATGGCCTGGAGATCACTTCTCTGGATGAAAAGAGGATGAACGAAGTTCGAAAAAAGTTTGGGATGCTCTTTCAAGGAGGAGCCCTCTTTGATTCCATGACGGTCTGGGAGAATGTGGGCTTCGGGCTCAGGCAGCAGACTCGCCTCGGTGAAGAGGAGATCAGAAGGGTCGCTTCTGAGAAATTGGCACTTGTGGGGCTAAAAAATGTTGAGGACCTGATGCCTGCGGAGTTGAGCGGAGGGATGAGAAAACGGGTGAGTTTAGCTAGGGCTATTGCTATGGAACCAGAGATCCTTCTCTATGACGAGCCGACGACGGGAATTGATCCCATCATGGCAGATGCCATCAATGATTTGATCGTTCAGATGAAAGAGAAGTTGAATGTCACTTCCATTGCGATCACCCACGATATGAAGAGCGCTTATAAGATTGCAGATCGGATTGCCATGCTCTATCAAGGAAAGATCATTGAGGTGGGGACCCCGGGTGAGATCAGGAACTCCTCCAACCCCATGGTCCAGCAATTTATTGAGGGAAGATCGGAGGGTCCGATCAAAATTTTGTAATCACGGCTACACTCCCTGCCCTCTCCTCTATGTCATTGGAGTGGTAGATATCGGATGGGGTGGGGAAATTGTGTAAGGAGGTGGTCAGAGATGACTAAAAAAAGTTCTGAGACGTGGGTCGGTATTTTCGTCGTGATCGGAATTTTTCTTTTGGTTTTTATGACATTGAAGATCGAAAGATTCCAGATTGGGAAAGAGGCAGGGTATCTGCTTAATATCTATTTCGACTCGGCCGTTGGTTTGGCTAAAAATGCACCCGTAAGGGTTGCTGGAGTCCGTGTGGGGAATGTGGAAAAAGTAGCATTGGAGCAGGGGAAGGCCAAAGTCATTTTCCATCTTCCGCACCGTATTACGATTTATAAAGATGCAAAGGCCTATTTAAAATCGGAAGGGTTTTTAGGAGAGAAATATATTGAGATTATCCCTGGAACACCAGGGAGTCCAAAAGTGGAACCGAATGGGGTGATCGAACAAGGATCGCCTCCGGCCGATGTCGAGCAGTTTCTATCCAATATGAGCGCTGTTCGGGAAGACCTCAAAGAAGTCATCAAACCCTTGGGGGATATATTGAAATCCATAGATCCTAAAAAAGTGGAGGAGATCGTTAACAACGTCGATAAGTTTTCGGGCCAATTGACAAGTCTTGCCAAAGATTCGAAGGAGACGATTGAAAAAGCGAAAGGTGCTTTCTCCAAGATGGAAGATATTGGAGAAAAAGTGAATAAGGGAGAGGGGACCTTAGGAAAATTGATCACCGATGAGAGTATCTACCGAGATGCCAAAGAGGTTGTGGAGAAAGTAAAGGAGACAGCCGAGACATTGAAGAATGTTTCAGATAAGATCGAGCGGGGAGAGGGGACCTTGGGAAAACTCATCCAGGACGAATCTCTTTACAATGAGGCCAAGGAGACCCTTCATTCCATGAAAGGGATCGCGGAGAAGGTGGAGAAGGGAGAGGGGACGCTTGGAAAATTAATCAATGATGATACCTTGATGAAGGAAACAGAGAAGACGATGAAAAAGGTTCAAAAAGCCGCTGAAGGGGTTCAGGAGCAAACGCCCATCACTGTATTGAGCACCATCATCGGGCTTTTCTTTTAATTATTTAGTGACGGCGATAGTGATTCGTGACAGTCCAAATATTGATTAATATTTTATTATTACGATTCACCGACCCATCAACAGATTTTGAATGACAAATGGCGATCCGAAAGATATTTTTTCTATTGGTTATTTTTGTATCCCTTTGTTTCATCCCCTCCTTTTCCGTGGCGGAAGAAAGACCGATCTCCCTCAATTTTTGGCCATTCTTTCATTACCTCTCCGATCCAATAGAGGGGACGAAAGAGATTGAGGGACTGGGTCCCTTCTTTCATTGGAAAAAAGATCCCTACCGAATGCAATGGGGAATTCGGCCCCTCCTGTACTGGACCGGAGATGAGAAAGAATCTCTTTGGAGATTGGAGGTCGTCTATCCTTTTGGAAAATATGAGGTCCAAGAGGGCTATAAAAAGGGTTACTTATCTCCCCTTTCTCTTTTCAAAGAGGAAACTTTCGATGGAAAGAAGAAATGGGATTTCCAATTTTTTCCTTTCTTTATTGGGGAGACAGAAAAGAAGCAAGACTATTTTGGCCTCTTTCCCCTTTACGGAACGCTTTTAGAGCGTTATGGTAAAGAGGAAATTCGTTTTTATTTTTGGCCTCTTTACAGCAGATCCACGTCAGAAGGAATTCATACCACAAACCTCCTTTGGCCTTTTTTCTCCTTCATTGAAGGGGAGAAGAAGAAAGGGTATCGTTTTTGGCCTCTTTATGGGCGACGAGAGGAATTCGGAATCTCAAAATCGGAATTCTTCTTATGGCCTTTCTTTTTAAGGCAGACGAAGGGAATGGATACGGATGATCCGGTTGAGGATAGGCTGATCTTTCCATTCTATATTTCAAAAGCGTCAAGGCATTTCGAGAGCAAAACTTTTCTCTGGCCTTTTTTCTCTCATGCCAGGGATCAGCTCACGGGTTTTGAGCAGTGGGACCTCCCTTGGCCGTTCTTTCAATCCCTGAGGGGGGAAAACCTTTACGGAATAAAATTTTTCCCTTTCTATGGTTATAAGGAGAAAGAAGGGGAGTTGAGAAGGATCTTCGTCCTCTATCCTCTCTATCAATTGGAGGAGGACCAGATGGGAGATGTCCAGGAAAAAACCTATCGCCTCCTCCTCATCAATCGAATCCGAACGGGTGAAACCCCTCGAGGGGATAAAAAAGAGAATTCTCTCCGAATCTGGCCTTTTTTTAACTACGAGAGAGAAGAAACGGGCCATGAGAAGTTTTACTTTTTCTATCTATTTCCATTTATAGATGATGGGTTTGAAAGGAACCTATTTCCACTGTTTCGGATCTTCCGGTGGGAGAAAGATCCGCGGGGAGGGAAGTCAACAAATCTCTTTTGGGGGCTTTATAAAAGAATAGAAAAGGAAGAATTGGATTTCTGGGAGGTCGCCCACCTGATCGGGCTCAAAAGAGGGAAAGGGTGGAAGACGGTTTCCCTTCTCAAAGGTCTGTTTTATTATAAAAGGGATGGGGAGACCGCGGATCTCAGACTCTTCTACCTCCCCTTTCACCTTCGTTGGTTTCATCGTAATCCCCCCCACCCCCCTTTAGCAAAGGGGGCCGCCGCCGTCCAAAGCCGCACCTACTTCACCCACTTTCCTTCCACTGCTGAAGCGGGCTACGTGGAGGCAGCAACAGCATCGGATGCAAAGGTCATGACTTTGGCGCCGGACGAAGGGAGGGGATTATTAATACAAAATGTAGAAGACGGTTTTAAATCCAATGAGAAGGAGTTTGCCGATGGGTGGCAAGAGGATCGGGATATTGGGAACCGGTTCGTTTCTTCCGGAGAGAATCCTTACCAATTTTGATCTGGAAAAGATCTTAAATACCAATGACGAGTGGATTTACAAAAGGACCGGAATTAAGGAACGAAGAATTGCGGCGCCCAATGTTAACGCTTCAGACCTTTCTAAAGAGGCTTCACTGCGGGCCATGGAAATGGCAGGGGTCTCCGTAGAAGATTTAGACCTCATCATTATGACCACGATGACTCCGGATACCGCTTGTCCTTCTGGAGCCAACTGGTTGGAGGCAAAGTTGGGCGCGCAGAAAGCGGTCTCCTTTGATGTGACCGCAGCCTGCAGTGGATTTGTCTTTGGTCTTTCCGTTGCCGAGCAATATCTTAAAACCGGCACTTACAAAACAGCACTGGTCGTATCTGTAGAAATTATGAGTCGGACCCTTGATTGGACAGATCGGGAGAGTTGTATCCTCTGGGGGGATGGGGCAGGGGCGGTGGTGATTCGAGCATTTGATGATTCTGAGAGGAATCAGCCCCTCCGGGAATCAGGAAAGGAGATCAGCGAAATCCTTTCCGTCCATATCCACACGGATGGAGTGAATGGTGAGAACTTGCTTCTTCCTGGAGGTGGGTCGAAGACCACTCCCATCTCCTATGAAAGCGTTGATAAGAAACTTCATACCCTGAGGATGATTAAAGCCAATGAATCCGTCCGAATGGCGGTGAAGCGATTTGCAGAGGCCGCTGAGGAGGCGGCTGCCATTAACGGTTTCCAAATTTCCGATGTGAAGTGGGTCATTCCCCATCAGGCCAATCTGCGCATGCTTCAGCAGGTGGCCAAGCGACTGAATGTACCCGTTGAAAAAGTCTATCTCACCATTGAGAAGTATGGCAATATCTCTTCCGCCACTATTCCTATCGCCCTCGATGAGGCGGTTCGGGATGGATCGATCCAAAAGGGGGATTTGATCGTCCTCACCGCATTTGGTGGAGGTCTCACCTGGGCCAGCAGTTTAATTCGGTGGTAACTGTTTCGTGCTATATGAATTAAGAATCTGTGGGCTGATGGGGATTATGTAAATTCCAAATATCAAGCACCAGTGATCAAATAAATTCCAATCACCAATACCCAAACAATGAGCAAAATTAAAGTGACCGAAATTCCAATCCCCTCCCCCCTCTTCTCAGGGGAGAGGGAAAGGGTGAGGGGCGGTTTGGTTATTTGAATATTGGTTCTTTGGAATTTGTTTGGGGCTTGGAAATTGTTTATTGGAATTTAATGGATGGGGTTTACTATGGACGGAGTTAATAAAATCATCGATCAAGCTCAAAAAATTCTAAGTGCGAAGCCCATCGATGGGTATGAAATTTATTTCAATCAATCTTCCCATTTTGATATTGAATCAAGGGATGGAAAGATTGAAACCCTCCAGACCTCTCGATACTTGGGGATGGCCTTTCGTATTTTAAATCATCAACGAATGGGTTTTTCATATACTACCTTTTCGAATTCGTCTCCTTCTGCCAGACAGAATTTTTCAGGAGAGTTGGATCGGATGATAGAGGATTCGATAGGAAGTGCTGAGGCGACCTCCGCAGATTCCTGTTTTGACTTCGCCCCTGTTCTCAAAACCGCTCCTCCACAGCTCCCCATTTTTGATGAAACCTTGGAGAGGATTTCAGAAAAGACGAAGATCGAAAAAGCAAAATATTTAGAGGATTCAGCTAAGTCTGTGGATTCGAAGAGAATTAAAAAGGTGAGGAAGGCATCTTACCAGGAGGTTCTCTCCAAGACAACCCTGATCAATTCTAATGGGCTTCAGTTTTCCTATGACCACACTCTTGCCTCTGTGAGCCTGACCGCTGTTGCTGAAGAATCGGGAGAATCAGAGGTGGGATGGGATTTCGATGTCAGCCATTTTTTCAATGATCTCGATACGAAGAAAGTTGGGCAATCAGCCGGGAGGAAGGCATTGGAAAGGCTGGGCGGAAAGAGGATTCCTACGGGTGTCTATCCAGTCCTCATTCGCAATGATGTGGCTTCAGAATTTTTATCACTCCTCGCCCATTCCTTTTTAGCTGATCAGGTCCAGAAAGGAAAATCTCCTCTGAAAGGAAAGCAAGGAGAAAGATTTTTTTCTCCCCTCCTCACGATTGTGGATGATGGACTTTACCCAAAAGGGATCTCAACCACCCCCATCGACGGAGAGGGGGTGCCGAGTCAACGAACCTCTTTAGTCACCCAGGGAGAACTGACCGGTTATTTATACGACAGATATTGGGCAAATCGGGAAAATCTATCCTCCTCAGGGTCACGAGTCGGGTCGACAGGAAACAGCCGACGCCATGGCATCAAATCCCCTCCCGGAGTCGGGATCTCAAATTTTTTCATTGAGCCAGGAGATCTCGATTTACCCAAACTGATGAAAAACCTCTCTCAGGGGATGGTGGTGGAGGAGGTGATGGGTCTCCATACGGTAGACCCTATCTCAGGGGACTTCTCTTTAGGCTGTGCAGGCGACTGGATCGATAGAGGAGAGAAAGTCCATCCGGTGAAATCGATCGCCATAGCAGGGAACCTTTTCGAACTCTTCCGAAAGGTGATTGCGGTAGGGGAGGACCTAAGATTTTTGGGAGGGATTGGATCTCCAAGTCTATTAGTGAAAGAGTTATTAATTAGCGGAAATTAAAAGAGATTTCACAAAATTCCCTTTGTTTCCAGAGGAAAAAGTTGAGATAAGAAGGGCTCGAAAAAAAACCTTGACAGGGGAATCCTTAGTTTGATATGTAAATAGGGTTTTTAAAAGGCGGCATAATTCGTAAAGGAATGGAACAAGGAGATTATTTTGGATAAAGATTACTTTAATATCCTTGTCTTTGGCCAAAAAACTTCCAAGACTCGGCATCTCCGGATACATAAAAAGACCTTTAAGATTGGGCTTTATCTTTTAGCCTTTGGCCTTCTTTCCACCATTTTCTTCTTTTGTGACTATATTCAAGTCAGAAAAAAAACCTTTGAATTGAATCAATTGCGGCAGGAAACTCAAGAGCAGAGATCCAAAATTCATTTTTTCTCATCCAAGATTGAAGACCTGGAAAAGCAACTCTCCAAATTGAAGGATTTCGATAAGAAAATCCGTATCATTGCCAATCTGGAGAAGGGGCAGGAAACGACTTCCTATATGGGAATGGGGGGGCCCTCTCCTTCTGATGTTCGAGAGAAATTGAAGGTAGAGAAAGACGAGAAGGGACTGGTTCAGCAGATGAGGACCGATATCGAGCGTCTCAAGTCAGAAGCGACGTCCCAAGAAGAGAGCCTCTCTGAACTCGAAAAACTTTTACAAACCAAAAAGGAGATGTTAGTCTCCACCCCTTCGATATGGCCAGTACATGGTTGGGTGACATCGGGTTTCGGTTTCCGAACTAACCCCTTCACAGGGTTAACCCAGATGCACGAAGGTCTTGACATTTCGAATCGGGTGGGAACTCCTGTGATTGCCCCAGCAGATGGAATTGTTTCGGACACTGGGAAGGATTACACCCATGGAAACGTCGTTGTGATCTCCCATGGATTCGGAATGACCAGCCGCTACAATCATCTCAATAAAATTTTTGTGAGAGCCGGGCAGAAGGTGAAGCGGGGCGATAAGATTGCCGAAATAGGGATGAGTGGTAAGACAACAGGTCCCCATCTTCATTATGAAGTAAGACTGAACGGCATTCCTGCCAACCCAATGAGATATATTTTGGACTAATTGGCCTTTTCAACCTGAAGGAAAAAGCCCGACGGAGAAGCTCTTCGTCGGGCTTTTTTGTTTTAAATGTTGAAACCTTACCCTATCCGTTATATAATTTTTTGAAATTACAGAAGAACTAAGAGGAGAAGGGTATTTTATGATTGGGTCACTGATCAAGAAGATCGTGGGGAGTAAGAACGAAAGGGAATTAAGAAGGATCCAGCCCCTTGTTGATAAAATCAACGAAATGGAGTCGAAGATCAGTCCCTTGAATGATGATCAACTCCGGGCCAAGACCTCTGAATTTAAAGAGCGGATTGAGCGAGGGGAGTCCATAGAGGAGATCCTCCCTGAAGCCTTTGCCGTTGTCCGTGAGACAGCGAAACGGACCCTCGGGGAAAGGCATTATGATGTCCAGTTGATTGGAGGAATTGTTCTTCACGAAGGCAAGATTGCTGAGATGGCAACCGGTGAAGGGAAGACCTTGGTGTCCACCTTGCCCGCCTATTTGAATGCCCTCAAAGGGGAGGGCGTGCATATTGTGACGGTGAATGACTATCTAGCGATGAGAGATAGCGAATGGATGGGGGTGATCTACCGGTTCTTGGACCTTTCCGTGGGAGTCATCCTCCATGAGCTAAACGATCAGGAAAGGAAGAAAGCCTATCACTGTGACATCACTTATGGAACCAATAACGAATTCGGGTTTGATTACCTCCGGGACAATATGAAATTTACCCTTGAAGATTATGTCCAGCGGGATCTGAACTACGCCATTGTCGATGAGGTGGATAGCATCCTGATTGATGAAGCCAGAACCCCACTCATCATCTCCGGTCCTGCAGAAGAATCGACTGATAAATATTACAAGATCAACCGGATCATCCCCTCTCTGAGACAGGGGAAAGATTATCAGTTGGAAGAGAAAAGCCACACAGCTTTTTTGACAGAAGAAGGAGTGGCCCATGTGGAGCAATTAATCCATGTCGAAAACCTCTACGATCCCAGAAATATTGAGACGCTTCATCATGTGAATCAGGCCTTGAGAGCCCATACCCTTTTCAGAAAAGATGTGGACTATATGGTCAAAGATGGACAGGTCATCATTGTCGATGAGTTCACCGGAAGGCTGATGCCAGGGAGGAGATGGAGCGATGGTCTCCATCAGGCTGTGGAAGCCAAGGAAAACGTCAAGATCGAAAATGAAAATCAGACCCTGGCCACGATCACTTTTCAAAATTATTTTAGAATGTATAAAAAGTTAGCTGGGATGACCGGCACAGCGGACACGGAGGCAGCGGAATTCCGTAAGATTTATAATCTGGATGTCATGGTCATTCCCACCAATATGCCCCTGATGCGAACCAATTACCCGGATGTCATCTACAAAACCGAGGATGAAAAGTTTCGTGCTGTGGTCGGGGAGATCAAAGAACTCTATCAATCTGGACGTCCGGTTCTGGTGGGTACGATCTCCATTGAGAAGTCTGAGAGATTGAGTCAACTCCTGAAGAAACAGGGGATCCCACACAATGTCCTCAACGCCAAACATCATGAGAGAGAGGCTGAAATCATTGCTCAGGCAGGAAGAGCGGGGGCTGAAACCATCTCTACGAACATGGCCGGAAGAGGGACGGACATCCTCCTGGGGGGGAATCCGAAATTCTTAGCTAAGACCTTGGTAGATGAGGAGCCTACTGAAGAGGCCGTTCAGAAGGCTTACGAAAAGGCTTTGGCCATTGTTAAAGAAGAGAAGGAGAAGGTCATCCAGGTGGGAGGTCTCCACGTATTGGGAACGGAGCGGCATGAGGCCCGGCGCATTGACAATCAATTGAGAGGAAGATCTGGTAGACAGGGCGATCCCGGTTCCTCCCGATTCTATCTCTCTTTGGAGGATGACCTCTTGAGGATTTTTGGCTCGGAGAGGATTTCTAATATTATGGATCGGTTGGGAATTGAAGAAGACCAGCCCATCGAACACGGACTTGTTACCAAGGCCATTGAGAGCGCTCAGAGGAAAGTGGAGGCCCATAATTTCGAAATCCGGAAGCATCTATTGGAATACGATAATGTCATGAACAAACAGAGAGAAGTGATCTATTCCCAACGGCGTGAGGTTCTGGGCAGTGAAGACCTGAAAGACACTGTGATGGAGATGATCGAGGAGCAGAGCGAAGGGCTCGTTGATTTCTATACAGATGAGAAGGAACATCCCGAGGATTGGGACCTGAAAGCACTTCAAGATGCCGTTTATCAACAATTTTCTTTCAAGTGGTCTGTCTCCTCGATAGAAGAAAATGGAATCAAGAGAGACCCATTGAAAGAAATGATTGTTCAGAATGCGAAGGACGTTTACCAGAAGAAGGAGGAGGAGTTTGGAGCACCCATGCTTCGATACCTAGAAAAGGTGATCATGCTCCAATCCATTGATTACTATTGGAAGGACCACCTCCTTGGCATTGATCAGTTGAAGGAAGGGATCGGTTTAAGAGGTTATGGTCAGAAAGACCCTCTTATTGAGTATCAAAAGGAAGCCTATCAAATGTTTCTTGAGATGTTGGACAGGATAAAAAAGGATACCGTTGAAAAACTCTTCGCCATTCAGATCGCCAAGGAACAAGAGATGAAGGAAGTGAAGATGGAAAAAAAACAGACCTTCATCATGAGCCGAGGGGAGGCAGCCCAGGGCGGGGGTGGAAAAACAGAAGACGGAAAAGGCGTAACCATTCGACGGGAAGGGAAGAAGGTTGGACGGAACGACCCCTGTCCATGCGGGAGCGGAAAGAAGTATAAACGATGTTGCTTGCCCAAAGAGGAAGAGGCAAGGGCCTAAATAAATATTGTCTAAACAAAGCGGATCTATTAATTATTTAATGGTATTGATTTTCTCAGAAACTTTTGTGTTGGAATAACTCTTGGAACGTTGTAGCTATTTTTCATAAGGTTGCCGCTGTAAAGTTTTCTCAGCACACTTGTCAGCTCTTTATTTTTGGAAGGGGGCGGGGAGAAGAATGAAGCCACTCGATTTTAAGGTTCCGGGTTTTCTTTTTTCGGGGATTTCGGCAGGGATCAAGAAAGATGGGAAGAGGGATTTGGGCCTGATCTACTCAGAGGTCCCTGCTCGAGTGGCCGGGCTTTTCACCACGAATAAGGTGAAAGGAGCACCTGTACAATTGGATATGGCCCGAATCAAGAAAGGTCTCTGCCAGGCGATCATTGTGAACAGCGGTAATGCCAATGCCTGTACAGGGATTCAGGGACGGAGGGATGCCAAGAGGGTTTCTTCGTTGATTGCGAAACAATTAGAGATCAATGAAAAGTTGGTGTTTCCTTCTTCCACGGGGATAATAGGAACCCCACTTCCAGTAGAGAAAATTGAGGGAGGAATCCCCGAATTAATTAACAACCTTTCTGCGGAAGGTTGGATGAAAACTGTGGAAGCGATGATGACCACAGATACCTTTCCAAAGATTGAAGTGGCGACCTGTCGCATTAAAGGGAAACAGGTGAAATTATGCGGAATGATTAAGGGTGCAGGTATGATCTGTCCCGATCTGGCCACGATGCTCTCATTCTTGGTAACCGATGCAAACATCAAAGGTTCACTTCTACAACAGATGCTCGAAAAGGCAGCCGAGGTTTCCTATAACCGAATCACGATTGATGGTGAGACCAGCACCAATGATACCGTTTTACTTTTAGCCAATGGAAAGGCAGGTCATCCAATTTTGAATCGAATGGATCGAGATGGAGAAGCATTCAAATACATGCTTTTTGAGGTTTGCCAGAATTTGGCAAAGAGCCTTGTAAAGGATGGAGAAGGGGCAACAAAGTTCATAAATATTTTTATCCGGGGAGCAAAAAATAGAGAAGATGCGAAACGAGCCGCCTATGCGATTGCTCATTCTCCTCTGGTAAAGACCGCTTTCTTTGGGGAGGATGCCAACTGGGGAAGAATCCTATGCGCCTTAGGACACTCTGGCGCTCAAATCAATCCAAATCGAATTGATGTATTCTTTGATAAGGTCCCGATCGTGAAAAACGGGATGGGAGTTAGTCCCCGATTAGAAGAGAAAGCCGAAGGGGTTATCAAAAAGATGTCCTTTGGGGTCACCGTGGATCTCCATCAGGGAGAGTCCCGATTTTTCGTCCTCACCACCGATTTCTCCATTGATTATGTCAAGATCAACGCCTCCTATCGGTCTTAAAAATAAAAAAGAGGAGATAGGGTCATAAGGAGATAGGAAGAAAAAGTCCCACCTACGATGAATTGCGAAATAAAGATGAAAATTGCGAGAAGAGAGAAGCGATGCGATATTTAAGGATTCCCCCTCTCATTTTGATGATGGCATGAGTGGGAGGAACTTCTTTCGGGCAAACCTTCACACAATTAAAAACAGTCTTACAACCCCACATCCCTCTTTGATCATCCATGGCCTTCAGGATCTCTTCATTCCTCCTGTCCCTTGGATCAGCCAAAAAACGATAAGCCTTGGCCAGCATGGCAGGCCCTAAGAATTGAGAATCCTTCTCAAAAGCAGGGCAAGACCCAAAACAAATTCCGCAAAGAATGCATTGGATATAGGGATCGATCTCCTTACGTTCATCTTCCTTCAATGTATATTCTGTTTCGAGGGAGACATGTTTACCATGAAGATAGGGTTCTATTTTTCGATAGTGCTTGAAAAAAGTTGACATATCCACAACGAGGTCCCGAATTACTGGAAAGTAGGGGAGGGGTTCGATGAGGGCAGGTTTTTTCAAAAGGTCTTCAACATGAGTTCGACAGGCAAGGACATCTTTGCCATTGACTCGCATTGCGCAGGAGCCACACACAGCTCCCCGACAGGAAAAACGGAAAGCAAGCGTCCCATCTTGTTCATCTTGAATGCGCAGCAAAGCCTCCAGGAGATTCATTTCTTTCCTGGTCTCCACTTGAAAGGTTTCGATCCACTGCTGAGGATCTTTCTCCTTATGGAAACGTTGAATTCTTAATGTTAAAAGAGAAGATTTCATTTTTAACCTTTAGCCTAGAGCTTCTAACCTATAGCCTTTTCTTTTTAATACGTCCTCTCTTTGGGTGGATAGGAAGTGATGGTCACCTTTTTATAATCGAGCTTTACTCCTTCTGCTGTTTTGAAAGCCATGGTATGACGAAGCCAATGCTCATCATTTCGATTTGGAAAATCCACCCTGAAATGGGAACCACGACTCTCCTTTCGGGCCACGGCTCCCTCCACAATCACCTCTGCAAGATGGATCATTCCGGACAACTCCAGGTATTGAATCAATTCATAATTGAAGGCTAGACCTTTTTGTTTGGGACTTATCCTTTTCAATCTTTTTTTCAATTCCCTGATTTTCTCTCTTGCGGAGAGGAAATCTGATTCCTTTCGAAAGATTCCAACCTGGAAGGTCATTAAGGCCCTCATCTCATCCCTCAGGGAGAAACAGGGCTCCTCTTTCTTTCGTCCAAAGATTTCTTCAAGCTCGGATTGAAACGCCTTCAAATGATCTTGAAAGATGATCTTATTAAAACTCTGTTTCTTTGTCTCAACGGTTTGAGCTGATTTCCTTCCAGCCCTCGCTCCAAAGACCAGCGTTTCTAAAAGGGAGTTTCCGCCTAACCGATTGGCACCATGAACACTCACACAGGCACATTCCCCTGCAGCAAAAAGTCCGAGGAGAGGAGTCTCCCCATCGACATTTGTTGGGATTCCTCCCATGGAGTAGTGCTGTGCCGGTTGAACCGGGATGGGTTTTAAGATTGGATCTATTCCTGCAAAGTCCATGGCGATTTGGCGAATACCCGGGAGGCGATCCAAGATCTTTTCTCTTCCTAAATGTCGAAGATCGAGGTGAACAAATTCCCCTTCGAAACCACGACCCTGGTCGATCTCTGTCTGAGCGCCTCTGGCCACAATATCTCGAGGACCAAGTTCCATTAGATGAGGGGCATATCGTTCCATAAATCGTTCGCCATTCACATTGGTAAGATACCCTCCTTCACCTCTTGCTGCTTCTGTAATCAAGATGTTCGTTCCAAAAAGACTTGTAGGATGGAATTGGATAAATTCCATATCCTCAAGAGGGACGCCTGCTTGATAAGCCAAGAAGCAACCGCTTCCGGTGTTGATCACAGCATTGGTGGATCTAAGATAGATTCGACCATACCCGCCAGTTGCCAAAATAACAGCCTTAGCTCGGATCGGGATAATCCTTCCCTCGAAGAAATGGAAGGCAAGAATGCCAATACATTTTCCATCCTCTATCACCAAAGAAAGAGCATACCATTCTTCATAAACAGGAATTTGAAGTCCAGTTATCTGCTCATAGAGAGCATGAAGGAGATTGTGACCGGTTCGATCGGCTGCATAAGCGGCTCGCGGGAAACCCGCTCCTCCAAAAGGTCTCTGAGCGATTTTCCCATCTTCGGTTCGGGAGAAAAGAGTCCCCCAATGCTCCATTTCAATGACCCTCTCGACTCCCTCTCGGCACATCACCTCCACAGCATCTTGATCGGCTAAGTAGTCGCTTCCTTTTATCGTATCAAAAGCGTGATTTTCCCACGTATCTTTAATAGGGGCAGGTGCATTTCCTAAGACGGCATTGATCCCTCCTTGAGCAGCCACAGAGTGAGATCGTAGAGGGTGAACCTTAGAGAGGATGGCTACATCTCTGCACACTTTTTTGGCTTCTATGGCAGCCCTCAAGCCCGCAAGGCCTCCGCCAATGATTAAAATGTCGTGAGAAAGAATTTCCATCGGGAGTTAAACGATAAGTGTCTCACCACCGTAAGAAAAAATAGATGTAAGAAAAGGTAAATAATCCGGCACTTATGATCGTGCAGGCCCAGAATAGAAACTTTTCTTTTTTCACCATTCCTAAATCGATCAGGAAAAGTCGAAGTCCATAAAGGGCATGAAAAATGAATACAAATAGGAGGAGTAAGTCGAGGATTCGATTTTGATGGAGCCCTGAAAGCCAGGAGATTCCAACGATCTTTCCCACTAAGGAATAGCCGGAGAGGATTTTTAATCCCACCAGAATGAGAAGCAAAGGACCACTGAATCGAATAAAATAGTAAGGAAACATACCTAAAAACTCAATTTAAAATTATCAATGGAAAATTATCAATTAACAATTTAAGAAAATGCTAATTTTGCTCTGCCCCTTGCTCATTGAAATCTTAGCGACCCAGAGTGGCTTTTTGGCGGAGGGGTTTCAATAGAAAGTCGAGAGCATCGAGCATATTCATAAAGACCACATCCGCCTTCTTCATCGCTTCTGAAAAAGTTCCTTCTTTACCCATGACACAGATGCCCAAGCCAGCCTCCTCAATCATTGAAGCGTCATCTACTCCATTTCCAATAGCAACCGTCCTGCTCGCTCCCAATTGGCGCAATAAACCCAATTTCTTTTGGGAGGCTTCTCCTTCCTTTAAATAGATGATCTCTGCTTTGACTTTTTTTAGAACCTCTTCCAGAGGTTCTTTTTCTTCCTTGGTCAGGATGTAGATTTTGGTACGTTTGGAGAGAAGGTTGATCTTATCCTTTGCCTTGGAGTGGACCCGACGATCTGAGGCAAGGGTTCCCTCAAAATCTAATAGAATGAAATCGATTTCCAAAGGCTCTTGACCAGGTCTCAGAATTGTAATCATCATTCTTACCCCTTGGTAAAACGTTGCCGCATGACTTCGTAAAGGATCATCCCCCCAGATACCGAAGCATTGAAAGAGGAGAGCGGGCCTTTCATTGGAATCGAGAAGAGTCTATCACACTTTTTCTTCACCAAGGGTCTGATCCCTTTCCCTTCCGCACCAATGACAATGGCCAAATCCATGCTGAGATCAAGTTGGCAAATCGAATCTTTGGCCTCCCCTGAGGCACCGTAGACCCAGATTCCTTCTTTTTTTAAGGCATCGATGGTGGTGGCAATATTCACCACTCTTGCAATCGGAAGATGAGCAACGGCTCCTGCAGAGGCTTTGATTACTACCGGGGTGATTCCGACAGACCGGTCTTTCGGAATGATGATCCCATGGACTCCACACCCCAGGGCAGTTCGAATGAGGGATCCAAAATTTTGTGGATCCTGGATGCCATCGAGGATGAGAAAAAGTGCTTTGGTCCCTTCTTTTTTCCAGTGGAAGAAAATTCCTCCGACATCCGCATAGGAAGTTTCTTTAACGAGAATCACGACATTCTGATGAACGCCCCCTTTTGTCATTCGTTCGAGGGATTCCTTGGTGGTCAACGTCACAGTGATTTTCCTTTTATTGGCCAGATCAAGGATCAATTGGAGTGGGGGATGAGGGGTTTGAGTGCCGATCAAAATCTTTTCAATTTGGAGGTGTGATGATTTTAATGCTTCTTGGACAGGATGAATCCCATAAATTATCTGAGCCATAAATTTAAAAATTAAATTTCAAATGCCAAGGTTCAAATGTCAAATCCAAAGCTCAAATATTAAAAACTTTTTATTTTTGAACTTTGACATTCATTTGGCATTTGGATTTTGGAATTTGGACTTAAATTATGAAATATCCTCGATAATTTTTTGAACTGCCTCAAGGGGGTCTTTCGCCTCTTTGATGGGGCGCCCAATCACAAGATAGTTCGCCCCTGCAGAGATCGCCTCTTTCGGCGTGAGGGTTCTCTTTTGGTCGTCTTTTTTATCAGAAGGAGCACGGATGCCAGGAGTGACGATGAGAAATTTTCCTCCGCATCGCTCTCGGATGATCCCGATTTCTTGAGGGGAGGCAATGACTCCATCCACTCCTGCCTTGGAAGCCAGGGAGGCAAGACGGCCCACCTCTTCTAATAGAGGACCCTGCACTCCCACTTCCTTCAAGGCGCCTTCATCCATGCTGGTGAGGATGGTGACGGCCAGGATAATAGGTTTTGGAATGCCAAGACTTTTAGCCATTGTCCTGGAGGCCTCTACAGTCTTTTTCATCATTTCAAAACCTCCCAGGGCGTGAAGGTTGAACATGGCCACATTCAATTTGGTGGCTTCCTCTCCTGCCTTGGCCACGGTATTAGGAATATCGTGGTATTTAAGGTCGAGAAAAACTTTTTGGCCCTTCTGACGGATCATATCAATGACCTTTGGCCCAGCATGAGTGAAGAGCTGTTTCCCTACCTTAAATATCCCCACATGATCTTTTAAGAGGTTCACCCAACGTTGGGCCTCTGTGAAGTGGTCAACATCGAGGGCAAAGATGATTTTGTCTTTGGGATTGCTCATAGAACAATGATTCATCAAAAAATTCTGATTTGGATACCCTATCATATAAATGTTATAAAGGTGCTGTCAATGAATAATTTATGGAATTCCCCCGCTGAACCCTATTCATTTTAGGAAAGCCTTCTTTGCAAGGAGATAGTCTTTTAGTATAAAAAGAGGAAGGACAAAGTTTTTAATTGGAAGCAAATGGAGATGAATGAACTGGAAATCAGAGAAGAGAACCGAAAGATTCGTTACCTCCGGTTCTTAGCTGATTTTTCTATATTGTCGATCCTACAGGATGACCTCTTACTCCAAGAAGCGCAGGAGTTGGTCGAGGATGTGAAACGGGCAGCCTGCAGCCTCTTCCCTGGAAAAGAAGAGACATTCGAATTGATCTATCGACCAAGGTTTAATCGGGTAATTGAAGAAAGATTTGGATTCCAGTGAGAAAGAAGAAGAATTTAAAGAGGTAGGAAATCAGGATTCGCCAATCACGATGATATTGTCGTCAGCATGAGTGAGCCTTTCCACTCCATCTTCGGTCACTGCATAATCGTCTTCAAGAGCCACAGCACCCATCTCTGGAAAGATAAACTTCGGTTCAAAGGCAAAGACCATTCCGATTTCTAAAGGTTGAGAGAACCCCCTGGCGAGAAGAGGGAGTTCATCAATTTCCAAACCGATTCCATGTCCAACAAAAGGAGCCTGGTTCTTTTTCGTTCCAATGAAATAGTCTTCCAATCTTCTTTTTTTAACGATTTGTGAAGAGAGATGGTAAAGATCAGAGCAAGGAACTCCGGGCTTGGCCATTTTTTCCATTTCATCCCGAATCTCTAAGGCTACTTGATAAGCTTCTTTAAGCTTTTGGGGGAGAGTTCCAATGACATAGGTCCTTGCCCCATCCGTGATATAACCGTTATAGGCAATACTGAAATCGATTTGGATGGGTACATCTCTTTCAATTGAATTAAAGCTGGAACCTTGGGGAAAGGCAGGGGAAATTCCTGGGCCGATGACCGAGACATCCAAGTGAGTGAGCACACTGCCTGAGTTCCCCGATAACACACAGGCATTGACCATATCCTGGTTCCAGGCTCTCATTCGGGTAAGTCCTTGATGTCCCCGACGCCTTCCTAATTCAATCAAATGGGATTCTGCCTCAATTTCGGTCACCCCCGGTTTGAGGATTCTTTTTGCGTATTCGAATACTTCATCAAGAATTTTTGCGGAATATCTCAGGTGGTCAATTTCGTACGGGGATTTAATCATCCTGACCTGTTTGATTGCCTTTGAGATATCTACAAACTCCGATTGAGGAAACATCTTTTCCAGTTGTCTGAATTGGCTAACCGGCAGTACATCCCACTCAAGACCGATGCGTTTTAACCCTCCTTGTTTTTTGAGAATGGAGGAGATAGCTTTTGGACGTTCGATGAGAATGGTGTTTTTTAAGGGAGATTCCTTCCTGGCTCGATCAAAATCTTTTTGAACCATAAGAAGGGGTTCCCCAACATTGGGGATGAAAAGGTAGGAGCGCTGGATCGTCCCGGAAAAGTAAAAGAGATCGACATTCTGCAGAATCAGGCAAGATTCAACCTTCTCTTTTTTTAAATAAGACTGGAGATTTTTAATCCTATTTTCAATTTCTTCCTGTGGAGTCAATTCCATTCAGCTTCTCATCTCTTGATCGATCATTTCTTTGATCTTCGATAGGGCTTCCTCCTTCTTCACCAGGAAGATCTCTCCAGTCCTCCTCTTTTTAATTTCCACCAACCCCTTCTTTAAATTCTTCTCTCCCAAAGTCACCCTCAATGGGATTCCGATGAGATCGGCATCTTTGAATTTTACTCCTGGGGTCTCTTCGCGATCATCATATAAGACTTCTATGCTCTTGTCCGAAAGAGTTTGATAGAGTTGCTCTGCTGTCTCCTTCAGCAACTCCATTTTAATATTAACAGGGAGGATGAGAACCTGGAAGGGAGCGATGGGCATAGGGAAGATAATTCCATTTTGATCATAGTACTGTTCGATGGCGGCAGCAACCGTCCTTCCCACACCAATCCCATAGCACCCCATGACAATCTCTTTTTCTCTTCCCTGATCATCCAGAAAGGTAGCCCCCATGACCTTACTGTATTTAGTTCCAAGCTTAAAAGTATGACCGACCTCAATTCCTTTATCCAGCCGGGTCTCTTCCCCACAAAGGGGGCAACGGTCTCCCGGAGTGAATTTTCGGATGTCCACAAACTGAGAGACCTGAAAATCGCGGCCTGCATTTACATGGATGAGATGGGCATCCTTTTCATTGGCTCCGGTAACGAAGTTGACCATCTCCTGAATGTCCAGATCGGCGAGAATAGGGATGGAGAGGCCGATGGGGCCAGCAAATCCTTTGGGAGCATGGGTGATCTCTTCCACCGTCTCCTCACTGGCTAATTGAATGTTTTCAATACCCCATACGGCTTTTAGCTTCTTTTCGCTGATCTCATGGTCTCCGCGAACCAAAGCCGCAACGCATCCTATATCGCTTTCGAAAATGAGGGTTTTCACCAATTCCTGGGATGAAACATTAAGAAACTGTGTGACTTCTTCTACGGTCCGCTTCTCGGGTGTCAATATTTTCTGGACAGGCTTCTGAGATCCTTTGCCATGCGTTTGACCCCTTTTCCCTTGTCTTCGAAATTCCGCTTTTACAACATTGGCTGCATAAGAACAGCGGGTACAGCTGACAATGATTTCCTCTCCCGTTTCAGCCAGAACCATAAATTCATGAGAGAATGTTCCTCCGATCAGACCGGTCTCTGCCTCCACCGCTTTGAATTTTAAACCACATCGTGTGAAGATGCGGGTATAGGCCTCGATCATCTTTTGGTAACTTTCGTCAGCTCCCTTTTCATCAACGTCGAAACTATAAGCATCTTTCATGATAAATTCACGAGCACGCATGACGCCGAAGCGGGGCCGAATCTCATCTCTGAATTTGGTTTGGATCTGATAGAGATTGAGTGGCATCTGGCGATACGATCGGATCTCTTTTCGGGCAATATCTGTGATGACCTCCTCATGGGTGGGTCCCAAACAACAATCCCTGTTGTGGCGATCCTTAAATCTTGCCAGTTCACTCCCATATTCTTCCCACCGATGGCTCTCCTGCCAGAGTTCCGCAGGTTGAACAAAGGGGAGCAATGCCTCAATGGCACCGGTCCGGTTCATCTCCTCACGGATGATGGTTTCCACTTTTCGAATGGATCGAAGGCCCAAGGGCAAGTAGGAATAGATGCCGGAGGCCAGTTTCCGGATCATCCCCGCCCGAAACATCAGTTGATGGCTGGGGGCTTCTGCTTCAGAAGGAACCTCCTTCAATGTCGGTAGCAGATATTGTGAATATCGCATTTCCATTCCTCCTCCCCTCTCCCTTTCCCTCTCCCCGGAGGGGAGAGGGATGAGGTGAGGGGGCCTTCTTGATTTTTCTTTCTATCTAATATATATAAACTTCTCACCAATGAAAAGAATCGCTCCTATTCAAGGGTTGACCCTTTTTTCCTTGATCGGTTTGATCATTTTGACGCTCGTTTTCCATGGCCAAATCCCACTCTGGCATTCTTTGCTCTTTCGTTACACCCTCTTATTAGGTCTTCTCTTTGTCCTGAAATTATCATGGGATCGAAAAGCGATGGGAAAGACGGGAACATTCTTTCATCATTTTTCTCCCATCCTATTTGTCGTCCTCATCTATGAGTCTCTTGGTGATTTGATCCAATATCTCCAACCGGATGTCGACCCCTGGTTGATCCAAATTGATTTTTCCATTTTCGGGGTCCAACCCACCCTATGGATGGAGCAATGGATTGTTCCCTGGTTTACGGATATCATGTCTTTGGCTTACCTCAGCTATTATTTTATCCCGGTCGTTTTAATTGCCGTCCTTTATTTGAAGGATCGGATGGCGGAATTTGATCGGTCGATGTTTGTCTTGGCCTTTGGATACTATGTTTCTTTTATCGGCTACATTCTCTTCCCTGCCATCGGGCCTCGTTATGCATTAACCCATCTCTACTCCATCCCTCTTGAGGGAAGCTTTATCACCGATTTTGTCAGAGATGCATTGAATGCTTTGGAACATAATAAGCGAGATTGTATGCCCAGCGGTCACACCCAGATCGTCCTCATGGTCTTATTCTTGGCCTATCGCTATCAAAAGTTCCTCTTCTATCTCTTTTTCCCTATTATCTCTGCTCTCATCCTCTCCACGGTTTACCTGAGATACCATTATGTGATTGATCTTTTGGTTGGAATGGCATTAGCAATAGGGTGCATGATCTTTGGCCCTCGACTTTATGGATGGTGGACCCTTCGAATAAAAGATTGAGGAATTAAGGGATTTTGGAATTGAGGAATTTGAAATTCCTCAATTCGCAATTCCTCAATTCCCTAATTCTTAAAGGGGCATTTCATAAATCCGGTAGCATTTGTAGCGTCTCCCACCCATCGCTTCAATTCCGTGTTGCATCAAGACATTTTCTTCAAGAATCCATGAGCATTCTGCTCGGTAATAACCCTTTCTGATCCCTCTCTTAAACGTCTCGATATAGAGGAGACCTTCTACTCCTTTCTTCTGAAAGGCATGTTTCACACCCAGGAGCATCACTCGAATTTTATTAATTTTTTTTGAATAATAAAGGAACTTGAACACACCCAGAAGCCCGATCTTTCCGTTCAGGTGCTTGAGAACCTCATTATAATCTGGAAGGGAGACTGCAAAACCGACAGGTTCCTCCCCCCAGTAGGCAAAAAGGATCAAATCAGGAACGACAAGGGGCTTCAGCTCTTTTGCCAAAAGGTTGATCTCTTCATCGGTCAGCGGAACGAAACCCCAATTTCTACTCCAGGCCTGGTTGTAGATCTCCTTGACAATCTTTAGCTCCTCGTCAAAATGGCGGAGATTGATAGGACGGACATGAAGTTGGGGCTCCCTTTTCCTCAACCTCTCGGTGATGCGGTCCAGACGATCGAGATGGAAAAAAGATTCTTCCAGCAGGTAGGCATAAAGATCCATCCTCTTCCTCAATCCAAACCCCTCAAATAGAGGAGGATAATACCGAGGGTTGTAAGGCATCATGAGGCAGGGGGAGGAATCGAATTCTTCGATGAGCAGACCACATTCATCATTGGTGGAGGGATTCATCGGTCCAGCCATCTTTTCCATTCCATGCTTTTTCAACCAGTCTGCGACCCTTGAAAGGAGAATTCCTGCCACTTCCACATCAGAAATGGATTCGAAGAATCCGAAAAAACCTACTTTCTCCTGGTGAACCTCAATGTAATTGTGGTCGATGATCCCTGCAATTCTTCCAACAATCTTTCCTTCCCGATGGGCTAGAAAGAGGGTCATCTCTGCATGGGAACGAAAGGGATGGGCTGGATTCAATTTTTGGAGTTGATCTTTGATCAGAAGAGGGACCCAATACCGATCCCCCTTATAAATTTCCCAGGGGAATCGGATGAAGGTCATGAGGTCTTGTTGATTTTTTACTTCTTCAACCTGGAGTTCCTGTCTTGTCATCCTATTGGTTTCCGTCAAATCAGCCCCAATTGTTTTCCTACCTTTTCGAAGGCGGCCAGGACCTTATCCAACTGCTCTTCGGTATGGGTGGCCATATAACTCGTCCTGAGCAGTTCTCTCCCCGGAGGCACGGCAGGACTGACGACCGCATTGACAAAGACACCATTTTCAAAGAGAAGTTTACACATCTCGTAGGTCTTCATGCTGTCTTTAATAATGATGGGGATGATCGGGGTTTCGCTTGTTCCTGTATCATAGCCAAGCTCTTTGTAACCTTTAAGCATTTTGTGGGTATTCTTCCAGAGCTGTGTTCTTAATTGGGGCTGTTCCTCAATGATGTCCAAAGCAGTACTGACCGAAGCCACTAAGGAAGGTGGGAGACTGGCACTGAAAATCATCGAGCGGCCAATGTGCTTGATAAAATCGATCACCACTTTTGAACCCGCCACAAACCCTCCGATGGCAGCGAGGGATTTGCTATACGTCCCCATGATGAGGTCCACCTGATCTTCAAGACCAAAGTGTTCTGCTGTGCCTCTCCCTCCTTCTCCCAAGACTCCTACCGCATGGGCGTCATCCACCATCACCCTGGCTCCGTAAGCTTTAGCTAATTTGACAATGTTAGGGAGATCAGCAAGGTCCCCTTCCATACTGAAGATGCCATCCACGATGATTAATTTACCTTTGTCTTTTGTCACTTCGAGGACCCGTTCCAGATCCTTCATGTCATTATGACGATATTTTTTTACTTGTCCGAAAGAAAGGCGACAACCATCAATGATGCTGGCGTGATCGTATTTATCAATAATGGCCACATCATTCCGGCCCAGAAGGGCAGAGATGGTTCCCAGATTGGTCTGATAACCCGTGGCGAAGACAAGGGCTGCTTCCTTTCGAAAAAAACGGGCTAACTTCAGTTCCAATTCTTCGTGGATTTCGAGATTCCCGTTGAGAAACCGCGACCCGGCACAGCCACTTCCAAATTTTTCAATGGCTTTGATGGCGGCTTCCTTTACCCGAGGATGGTTGGTGAGACCGAGATAATTATTGGAGCCAATCATGATCACTCGTTTTCCATTGACCACCACTTCAGAGTCCTGGGGCGATTCGAGTTTTCTAAAGAAGAAGTAATGACCGCTTGCTCTCAACCCTTGGGTCGTTTCATAAATTTTCAAGCATTTTTCAAAGACATCCATAGGTCACCTCGTTCTCTCCTATAACCATTTTTGTTTTTTGTACCACTGGTAGGTTAATCTGGCTCCTTGCGAAAGCTGAAATTGGGGTTGAAACCCCAAAATGGTTTTGGCCTTTGTGATGTCGCAGGTCCAATCTTCCTGAACCATTTCCTTTGCCTTGCCTTTGCTGATGAGGGAAGGCCTTCTGGAGATTTTGGAAAAATATTCTGATAAAAAGGCGATCCCCAATATCATCTGTTTGGGTATACGAATGCGTAATGCGGTGACCTCCATTGCCTGGGCAAAGATATCACCGATTTCTTCTATGCGATAGTCAGTGCCATCCGAAAGAAAAAATATTTCACCGCTTTTGGTTTGGGACTCGGCAGCCAATAGGATCGCTTGGATGACATCCTGGACATAACACAGACTGATCCGTTGGACCTGACTATTGAGACAGGGTTTGATCCTTTTCGAAACGAATTTGAAGAAGGTATAGATATCCTTCTCCCTTGGCCCATAAACCGCGGAAGGACGTAAAATGAGGAGAGGAAGTTCATGGGCATGGACAAGGGCTAACTCTTCCCCCAATCGTTTACTCTGACCATAGAGGGAGATGGGTTCACATGGATCGGACTCTTTTTTTTTATTTCCATTCCGACAAGGACCTACGGCGGCTTGGCTCGAGAGATAGAGAAATTTTTGGATATGAGGGTTATTTTCGAGACAGACACGAATCAAATTCTCTGTTCCGAAGGCATTTATTTCAAAATAAGTTTTTCCCTTCACTGCCTTGGTGATACCCGCGAGATGAAATATCTGATCAATATCTTTGACAGCCTCTCTCAAAGAGGTCTTATCACTACAATCACCGAAGGTCATCTCGATGGGAAGGCCTTTAAGCCACTTCAAATCGCTCGTTTTTCGCAGGAGGCAGCGGACTTGCACTCCTCGTTGGAGAAGTGCTTCGACGAGATGGCTTCCAATAAATCCAGTTCCTCCTGTCACTAAAGCTTTCAAATCACTATCCTTCAACTTAAAGTAAAAAATTCTATATATTTTCAAACAATTGTCAAGGAGAATCGTGATGTTACTTCTTCAGGTGGAGAGGATACTTCTAAAAAAAGACCCCTCTATTTCATTGATGGCTTTATGAGGAGGTTAACCGATGATGGAACTTTTTTCAACTTAAAATATGTGCTTTCCTTAGATGATGAGACTCAAAAGGACGGCCAAGCCAAATCCTATAATAAGTATTCCCGAAATTCTGTTGATCCATTGCATACCCTGAGCTTTAAACTTGTTACGCAAGGAACCGATGGAACTGCTCAGAATGACCCACCATAAGAGAGAACCTTTAAACACACCCAGCACCAATGCAGTGATTGATACATAATGGTCTTTTGTGTTTCCTATTCCCACTCCAGCAAAGATCCCTAAAAAGATGAGGATGGTCATTGGATAGGTCAATGTGAGGAAGAACATCGAGGTATAGGCCCCCAATAGGCTCTTTCCCTTAGACGGGACTTCTCGCTCTACCAGTTTAGCCAATAAGATTTTGAGGCCGAGAGTGCAAAGAAACAAACCGCCGATAAGGCGAAGCCATACCTATTGGCTGACTAAAAAGTCTGAAATAAAAGTGAGCCCAAATCCAGCGATGCAGCCGTAGACTGCATCCGCCGTGGCCACTCCCAGACCAGAAACGAAGCCTGAGAGAGGCCCTCCCGTCAATGTGCGGCGTATGCAAAGGATACCAATTGGACCGACTGGAACTGCCATGGAGAAACCAATGACGACTCCTTTCAGGAAGAAAATGATGTCCATCGATGGAGGCTCCTAAGAAGGGTACTCTGATAGAATCTTGGTCAACCGCTTATCCAATGGCTTTGCCTTAGAAATAGGATATGCAGACATCAAGAGAAACACCCAAGAGCCAATGTAGTAAAATAACAAAGAGGAGCGAATGACCACGCCAGACCATCATGCCCCAAACGATTCCCCCGAGGATAGAACCGTATATCTCGGCAGGAGGTTTACCGATATGTAAAAGACAAGAGGCAAGAGTTTGGACGAGAATGGCATTCCAGCCTCCAAACGCTCCTTCCAATCCGAACTGCATATAACCGCGGAAGAAAAATTCCCAACCCAGATAGAACATCAAATAAGAAAGAGAATAGACAGTGAACATCCATAGAGAACTGCTTGCGCCTTTGTAGAGAGGGTATTCCAGAAGAAAGGGTTCTGTTCGTGAAGACAGATAGGTGAGGGCAATCATCACCGGAGAGATAAGAAGAAAAGACTTCGTTCCAAATCGGATGTCTCCAAGTTGTACGCCGAAAACCGAAAGGGGTTCATGGAAAACAAATTTTATAATGAGTGCAGGAATCCATCCCAGCAGGATGAAAGAAGCGAAGAATGTATAAAGGGCTGAGGTCAGTTCACTATTTTCAAAGAAAACAAATGTCGGCGCCAGATGATTTAGATAAAAATTTTTCATTCCAAAATACTTGAAGGTGGTCAGGATGACAGGGGCGCTCAGCAGGATGATGGTCGATTTCTTATTTTCTCTGCTGAAGAACCCGTCAGGGGAGATGATAGATTTAAATCGATTCATGAGGCTTTCTTTCTCAGCTGACGGAGCCATGCTAAGGTGACCTGTATCCCCTCTTTGAGGGGAGTTATCTTATAACCCAATTGCTTCTCAGCTTTTGCACTGGAATAGACCCAGTCCTGGAGAAAAGTCTCCACCCAGCCAGGCGTAATTACCGGATAGAGACCAAACCACTCCGATTTTTTCTGTTTCAGTCTGGAATAAAAAAAGGCAAACCAAGACGGCATGTTCATCTGGAAATGTTTTTTCCCGCCCAATTGGTCAATCAATTCGAATAATTGTTTGAGTGAAACGTTTTCTCCACCGAGAATATAACGTTCACCAATTTTACCCCTCTCCATTGCCAGGACGAGTCCCTGGACGACATCGTCCACAAAGACATAGTTTCCAACATTAATCCCATGATTGAGGAGAAGAGGAAATTTTCCCCGGTCATAGAGATCGATCATCCTCGTGACAGAGTTTCCCTCGTTCAGTTTTCCAGGGTCGTAAACGCGTGTCGGATTAACAATGATTAAAGAGAACCCTTGATCAGCATATTGATAGGTCTGTTGTTCGCCAATGATTTTGCTTGCCTGATAGTCCGTGAAACAGTCTGGCGTGGAACATTGTTTTTCTTCATCCCCCACCACACCAGGCTCCGTGGGTCCACAGGTCACAATGGAGGAAGTAAACACCACTCGCTCCACGCCCAACACCTTTGCCATTTCCCATACATTGCAAAGTCCTTCCACGTTGTTTTGGTAGAAAGTTTTCGAATCTTTCGCCCAGTTTTTTGCATAGGCAGCGAGATGATAAACCTGGGTGCATCCCTCCATCGCTTTTCTGATGGATTCACAATCTATCAGGTCACCTGTAAAAAGGTGAATCCTTTCATGCTCCAGTCCCTCCGTATTACTGGTGGGTCGCCTCAAGACGTGAATGATGTGTCCTTTCCGAACCAGTTCGGTCACCAGTTTTGTCCCAATAAAGCCGGTCCCTCCTGTCACCAATACCTTGTTCAGTTTTTCCACGATTCAAGCTTCAATCCAAGGACGATCCCGGACTGCCTCAGATAAAAAGTGTGATGGTAATCTTTCAGATGGCCCAACTTCTTTTTTTATGGCAAAGGATCGCTCTGTCAATTCAATAATCTATCTTCGGATGTCTTATGAGTTTACTTTTTTTGAATTTCGGGACTTGACCCGATGATTCGGATATCGGTGATGCGATCCAATAACGATCTGTTGGGTCCTTTTCTACCTAAGCTTAGATCAGAAACGACTACTCTTCCAATCTTTTCCAGGGTTGAACCAACCCGTCCTGATTTCTGGATTCCCCAGATACTATGGATGACATAGTGTTTCCCTTTATCCTCACCCAGATAGAGCATGATGTGGCCGGGGAGTCGGAGGGTGGTCGCCAGAGGGATGGCTTGATCTAAAATCTTTCTTTTCTCTTTGATACTCCGTCCCTCTGTGAGACCCAGATCCATTCCAATTGTTGCTTGGCCTTTTGAATTTCGTGGCATCAGAATACCGAAGGTCCTGAAGAGGTCCATGATGAAGCGGGAACAGTCCCTGCCGCCAGACCTATCTCCCCAACCATAGGGGTGGTTAAGCATTTTAAAAGCCTGACGTGCGACATTTTCTTGCGTATAGGGAAGAAAACCTCGATGAACATCCTCATCCGCACGAACGTATCCTTTCCGTAAAGTCAACAGTCCATTGTCCTCTCTTGAAGGGATATGGATGGCATAGAATGCGTTAGTGATTTTACTTCCGCCAGGGATACTGAGGAGAGGGAAGGAGTCGCCCATCTGGGCAAGAAAGGCTGGTTGTTGAAGAGAGGGATCACCGAAAACATTAACAAAATTTCCTGTAACCACTAATTGGTCTTTTGCCTCTTCATAATCCACCCCCTCACCTTTCTCTTTGGCGATAGCCAGATCACGCATGCCTACCCATCCACGGATAAAGCGGGTCTGAACATAGGCCCACTCCTTATCTTGGCTGAAGTGGTAGATTCCAATCGGAGATCCTGGAGAGATAGAGGAATGTTGGAAACGATCGAACTCGTCATGATGAGGGGTGCTCATGGAGCGTTCATCTGTGGGGAAGACACGAATATCTGTCCGTTTGACGATGAGACCAAAAAACATTCGGTTACTTTCTTTTATAGACTCTTGGCTCAGTTTGTTTCTTAATTCATTCCAAAAAAATTCTCCGAGAGGGATTCCGCTTTTGCCATATCGAACCTCTCCGGTTCTTCCAAAATTTTCCATATCCTCCTTGAGAAGAGAGAGGATCTCCTCCCTTGTCCAGTCTTCCTTTAGATCTTTTATCCTGCAGAGGAGAAGATCTTGTCTCTTTAAATTTTCTTCATTCATCTTATGAATCTTCTCAGGGGTTAATAATAGATTCGTTGGATTTTTAATCTTTTTAATCCAAAATTCAGGCCTCTCCATCTCCAGGGTGACATGGGGAAGTCGAGGTGAAGCGATGAGGTTCTGGGGAGCATATCCCGGAGTGACGAAGAAAGAGAGGATGATGGTTACGATAAATAAAAAAGAGAGAAATAGCTTTTGAAGAATCATAAAGATCTATAAGTTGCTAATTTCTTTAAAATAATGGCTATGATCAATTGTTAGATCACGAATAACCGAGTTTGTATGACCTGTCAAGAATTTTTCTTGACAAAATAGAAGAAATATATTAGATTTAATAATGTCTCGTTTGGTGTGAGACCAAATCGAGTTACCGAAAGTTGGTAGCTCTTTTTTTTGTGCCCTTTTGAGAAATAATAAACTTCAATTATTTCAACTATTTTGAAAAAATAAATTCAATGAGAAGGGAGGTAGATCGCCATGGTTTGTCAAACCGTCAAGGTGGGAACAGAATGTATCTTCATGAAGAAGAATGGCTGTTCCTATAATGGTGGGAGATGTTATCCCATCGTGGAGTCCTGCAAAGGGTGTGACCGAGTGGTAACTTACGAAGTAGGTTCCTATTGCAAGACCTATTGTGAGCCCTCTATTAAATGGGCAAAAGGATCCTGCAATTTCGCCACTCACGTCAAAAAGGAAATTAAAGAAGACAATTTCAAATTGAACCCTTTGAAGGCCTCGAAGCGAAATGTGAGCCAAAAGGTTTAATGAAAATCCTTCACCTTTGGTGATCGTTTGAATTAAAACCCTTCTCCTATCTGTCTTCTATGGAACAGTTGGAGAGGGGTTTTTCGTTTTTTAAAAGTTCCCCAGCAGAAAAAGTTGATCATTGCACAGACGATGAAAATGATGATATGAATTCCGAACCCTGTGGCGATCGCTTTCTCTTTAGAAAGCCCAACCATTAGAAATCCAAACGCCCATCCTGCCTCCAATGTTCCCCAATTTCCAATTCCGCTGATCGGTAAGGCATTTCCAATGACAGCAATGGTAGAGCCGAAAACCATTTTGGTCAAAGGGATTTCGATCCCGAATCCTTTCATATAGGCATAGAAGGTCGAGAAGATCATGACCCACGAAGCCAGACTTGTCAAACTGACAGGGAAATAAGTTCTGCGGGCCTTGATAGCGTAAAAATCTTCTGCCATCTCACTCATTTTCCTTTGAATCCATAGAACGAATCTAACATTTCTTGACCCGGTCCACTTGGATATCCTCCCCAAGACATTTGAAAACCACCCCAAAAAACTACTCATGTAGAAAAAAACAAAGATAATGAAACCGATCAGGAAGGCAATGAGGAGGATGATAAGAAATGGGTTAACTTTAAAAAGGCCTTGAAACCCCATGGAAACAAACAAAAGGATCATCAGGATGATTAAGAAATCATAGACCCTCGAAGCAATTAACGAAGCCAATCCCTCGGTAACAGTCATCCCGCTGATTTTGTTTAAAAAGTAAGGGTAGGAGAGTTCTCCCAACTTGGAGGGAAGAACCATGAGCGATAAATGATAGAGCGCTGTGATCCTAAAAAGGTCTGAGAGAGGGATACCCTTTGAGTAAATCAGCCATTTGAATCGAAGGGCCCGGAATAGAATGGCAAGGAGATAAGCGATTGATCCCAGAGCGGCCCAAAGGGGATCGATGGTTCTTAAAAGTGTATAAAGGTCTTTGAGAGAAATTTGGAGAAGAAGAACGAAGATGATTCCAACGGTGACGAGGATAGAGAGGATAAGTCGTTTTGGCAATGCCACTCCAGAAGTTTTGAAGAATCCGTTTTAAAACATTCGACTATTTGTTTTTCTAATTTTCGTCCTGGATTGACGACTATTCTAAAACATGATAAGAAAAAAAGAAACAATGTTTTATCAGAACTTGAAGCCGGCGTAGCTCAGTGGTAGAGCAAGTGATTCGTAATCCTCAGATTCCGTCCTTCCTAAGCTATCAATATCAAAGGTGAAATTAGCAATTCTGTAGGTAGTTCCTTTGCGGAAATTACAGCATGTAAGTCGTTGAAAGTATTAGTAGGGATTTTTGGGTAGTTACAATTTAAGAAGGATTCGGACCCTATTCCAGGATCAAGAGATCAAGAGCAGCAAAGTCCTCCTTCGTCTCCGAATGATTCCACTCATGGAAGATGAATCCCCAGACTATAGCAATTTATAATACCCTGCCTGCGTTTCTTGGGCATTTAATTTTGATTTCAATTCGGCCAGGGCTTTCTCGTGTTCAAGGAGTATGGAGATCAGTATTGTTTCAAAAGGCCACGGTCTTGAGGCTAACACCCCGGCTTCTACGTGGAGCATCGCCTTTTCAAAGAGTCGATCAAGGAACTGTTGATCTTCTTTCCGCAATGCTCTTCGAAACTTTTTCCACTCCTGAATCTCGATTATCGAGGCTATCCATTCCTTCTCGGGCCTGATTTTTCCCTTCCGGTGCTTATGAATTGCGATATAAAAGGAAAAACCCAACGATAGGGGCGCTCAAAAGTCGGTGTCGAACTTCAGGACAGCGTGATAGTCGCGCTCGGAGGATATTACTCGTTTCAGGAGTCAGGTGCACTGCAGGCGTGGAGGGAGGAGAAGTAGGCTGTTGACTTATTTGAAGAGGGGGTTTATTCTGCTTTCAAACACCACTAAAGGAATCTCGGATGAGGGTTTATTATCTTGACAGGGAACTCACAGACGAGGAAGCTAGATTCGTTGAAGAAGCGTTAGAATTGACAGAACCTATAGGCCAAATTCGCATACCGCATATTTTACCTGCCCCAGATTCCGACGGTGGCCACCGTGGGAGACCACTTTTTGACGATGAAATAGTTCAAAACCACTTAGTAAAGGCTGGTATATTCCTCGATTACGGAAAGCAAGTATGCTTAGTAATTCCCCAAGATATGCATTGGTATGGAGCCCTCACAGAGGCAATATTCAAAAAAACGGGATTCTATCCGTATCTTGTCCAGACAAAAGACCATCGGGAGCGAATCAACAATCCTGGGGAAATCAGAATTATAGATATGCATGGAATGATGTCAAGATAAGGGAGAAATAGACAGGGAGGGAGGGATGAATGTATGGCGAGAGAAAAATCTAAAAAGAAGAGCAGACCTCAAAATTTCACCGCCAAAATGTTGAGAGATATCAATTCAACTAAACTCACTGGGTCAGAATTGATGGAATTTGCCAACGAGGTGCACCGGCTGAAGCCAAAAGACCGAGACTTCGAAGGAAGAGCCATAACCGCTATCCGATTTTTCGAAAATTCTGACCGTGCAATGTCTGCAATGTTCCGGATGGAGGCTCTCGCCCGGATTATATCCCAGGGACGCTTAGAGGGCTGGACAAAGCCTGGGGATAAAAAAGGAATGTCTTTGACTAGAGCGGTTCTTTTTGACGCAGCAGGCCAGGTGCCTCTCCGAATTATAGGAAACAGATTCGAATTCAGCCGCGCCACGCTTTTGAGGAAAGCATTCCAGATGGCGAAATTAGAGAAAAAGTAATGGTTAAACGCGCAGAATTTAGCAGGATTGTTATTTTGGAGTCCCTTTCATCATCCGATCTTCATGCAGGGAGGAAAATTAGGGAGGATATCGAAGTTTCCAATTTGTTCCACGACAGGGGATTGCAAGTTGAATTCCATGATGTTGCAAAAAAGGCAGATTTTATTTCTCAATTGGGCAAACTTACACGAGAGACAAAAAAACTCGAAAATAATCCCTTCATCCACATCGAAGCCCATGGGAGTAGTGATACCAAGGGGCTTATTCTTGGTTCCGGGGAGTTCGTAAGTTGGGAAGAGTTAAAGAGGCCGCTTATAGATTTGAATATAGCTACGAGGAATAACCTGTTTATTGTGTTGTCCGCGTGCTATGGCGCGTATTTAACAACGATTGTCCTCCCAACGGATCGTGCACCTTGCTTCGGATTGGTTGGACCCACAAAAGTATTGGGAGCAGGATATCTATTAAAAAGTTTCTCCCGTTTTTATCAGGAATTACTCGCCTCAGGCAGCGGCAGCGAAGCGGTCAAACAACTCAACTTGGATGCCAGAGAAAGTGGCCTCGATTACAGCCTGACTGACGCGGAGACTTTCTTCGCCATGGTGAATGAAAAATACTTCGGAAAAGACTGCACAAATTCACAGTATGAAAAACGAGCGAGGGAAATTATAAGAGAGGTGAAGAGCAGAGGCGCAAACCCGCCAAGCGTAGGCTCGCTGAAGAGATTTTACAAAGGCACGCAACCAGCGTATTTCGAGATGTTCAAGAGGAGATTTTTCATGATTGACCTCTTTCCTGAAAATGCAAACCGCTTCACCATAAAATACGAAGATATCATGAACCAGGTGAACTCCAAGAAGCCCGTTACCTCAACTCGCTGACCGCCGCCAGCTCGGATACATACCCACTCCCACTTCAGAACAGGCGCTGGCAACCTTCCCATTCACGCCCGATTGCCGGATGGGTTGATGGCCTATCCCCGAAGACCTAAATTTCGTCTTTTAAGCCCATTATTAGGCGATCATGACCGGGGGCTAATAATTCATATGGCCCAGCGGGAAAAGACGTTTTAAAAGCCGTCTTAAAGGGTTAATAAACGCACATTTGAGATATATATTAGATGAAAATGCGATCTTAGGACTCAATCCTATACCCTCCCCCGGTCAGACACCTAATTTTTAGAAAAATATAGAGGCAACGGCCCTCTCGATTCTCTCGATTCTCCCTTCCAATTCTCATTGACACCTCGTTCCTGATTGAATAGATTGGAATGAAAAAATAGTAATTTTGGGGGTGGATTATGTCTTCAAAAAAGGTGTTGATCCTTTATTATAGTGGGAGTGGGAACACCAAGAAGATGGCGAAAGCGATAGCCGAGGCTATGAAGTCAAGTGCCATGAGTGTCACGGTAGAAGATGTTGGGAAGTTTGACATTTCTTCTCTCCCAAAATATGACGGTATCGTTCTTGGCTCACCCACCTATTTTTCCAACGTGGCATGGCAGGTAAAGAAGGTGATTGATGAATCTATCGTTCATTATGGTGGCGGAAAATTGAAGGGAAAAGTGGCGGGTATCTTCACGTCTGCTGGAACGAGCAGAGATGGGAAGGATTGTCTGAAGATGCTTGAGGTAGCCTTGGGATTTCACCACGGAATGAAAGTGGTTGAGGGTATCCTGCGGGTGGATGGTGAGACTGATAAAGAAGTCGAAAAGAGATGCCAGGAATACGGGAAGAGACTTGTAAGAGAGATTGGGAGATGAAACTGAAAACAAATTATTCTAAATATGATTGGTCGTGCTATTGCTGTAATTTTGGTCGCCCTGAAAGATATAAATTAATCCACATTGTTATTTTGGCCCTTATTCTGACCCCGTTTTCTCAACCCTTTTCTCAGACCTGAAATCAGAAGCCATGCGGCAATGATGACAATGCCAACCACTAAGAAATTATGAGAACCTATATGGCTAAGGAAATCCGAGAAATACTGCCTAATCGTTTCCATCGTTCCAATCCTTCTAAGTTAATTTTATCATAATCTCACCATTTTTGACTATCCCCAGATGTTTTGATAAAGTTCTGGAAGGGTGGATCACCTAACAACTTTCTTTTTCTAAGAGATAAAAATGCCCATTATCTACGGCTTTCTCGAAAGAATAACCTACCACAACGAAGAGAATGACTTTGTGGTTGCCAAACTCCAGGAGAAGGGGAAAAGGGAGTTGACCACGATTGTCGGGAATTTGACCGCCATCAATCCTGGCGAGTCATTAAAGCTAACAGGGAGATGGGTTCACAACAAAAAATTTGGAGAACAATTTCAGGTTGAGAGCTATGAGGTTACTGTTCCTGCCACAGTCCACGGCATCAGGAAATATTTAGGTTCGGGTTTAATCAAAGGCATCGGCCCAATCATGGCAGAGAGGATAGTTAAGAAATTCGCTCTGGATACCTTAGAGGTTATTGAGAGGACACCAGAGCGGCTTTCTGAAGTGGACGGCATCGGCCCAAAAAGAATTGCGATGATCACAAGGGCTTGGGAGGAGCAGAAAGAGATCAAGGAGATTATGATCTTTCTTCAAGGTCATGGAGTGAGTTCTGGTTATTCAGCTAAGATTTACAAACAATACCGAGACCGTTCCATCGAAGTGGTAAAGGAAAACCCCTACCGCCTCGCTCAGGATATTTACGGCATCGGATTTATCACGGCAGACAGAATTGCCCAAAATATAGGGATTGCTCCAAATTCCCTCATCAGGGCTAAAGCGGGAGTCATCTATGTATTGAATGAGTTGACTGAAGAAGGGCACGTCTACTACCCTGAAACAGATTTGGTTCGTAAAGCAAAAGAGATATTGAAGGTTGACCAGGAGATTATTACCAAAGCTATTATTGAGCTTTCCAGAGAGAAGGAAATTTTCATTGAAGATATCAATAATGGGGAGATTCATAAGGCGATCTATCTTGCTCCGTTCTATGTGGCCGAAACAGGAATTGCTCAAAGGTTAAGAAGATTGAAAGAGTCTCCCTCAAATATCCGACCAATTCATCCTGAAAAGGCAATTGAATGGGTTCATCAGAAACTGAATATAGGACTGGCTGAAAAACAGAAAGAGGCGGTTTTATTAGCAGGAAATTCAAAGGTTCTGGTTATCACGGGTGGCCCAGGGACTGGCAAGACGACCATCATCACAGCCATATTAAAGATATTCCAGCAGTTGAAACTTAGAATCCTTCTTGCCGCTCCGACTGGCAGGGCAGCCAAAAGGATGAGCGAGGCAACAGGTTGGGAGTCTAAAACCATCCACCGATTGCTTGAATTCTCCCCTCAAAAGGGTGGCTTTAAGAAAGACCAGGACGATCCTTTGGAGGCAGATGTTGTCATAATAGATGAAGCCTCAATGGTGGATACCCTTCTTATGTATCATCTCCTCAAGGCTATCCCACCACAGGCTCATCTGATATTGGTTGGGGATGTAGACCAGCTTCCTTCAGTTGGCCCAGGGAATGTCCTGAGAGATATTATAGATTCTGGCATCTTTACAGTAGTCAGGCTAACGGAAATCTTTCGTCAGGCACAGGAGAGCATGATCATTGTGAATGCTCACAAGATAAACCAAGGAGAGTTTCCCATTCTCAAAGAAATAGATAAGAAAGAGGTTACTGATTTCTACTTCATCCAGGAAGAAGAACCAGAAAAGAATCTAAATCAAATTCTTACGCTCTGTAGCGAGAGAATACCCAAGCATTTTGGATTTCATTCCATCCGAGATATTCAGGTTCTGACACCCATGCATAAGGGAGTTATTGGAGCAATTAACCTTAACATTGAATTACAGAAAAGGCTGAATCCTGACCAGCAAGGCATAACCCACGGGAGCAGAACCTTCAAGTTGCATGATAAGGTCATGCAGATCGTAAACAACTACGATAAAGAGGTCTTCAACGGTGACATTGGATGGGTATCAAAGATTGACCAGGAAGATAGGGAACTAACGATAGACTTTGACGGGAGGTTAATCCCATACGATTTCTCCGATCTGGATGAGGTTGTCTTGGCCTATGCTATCTCGGTGCACAAATCCCAGGGAAGCGAATATCCAGTTGTAATCCTTCCTGTGACCACCCAACATTATATGCTTCTTCAGAGGAATTTGATCTATACAGGCATTACCCGTGCTAAGAAATTAGTGGTGCTGATCGGAACTAAAAAAGCCCTTGCTATTGCTATAAAAAACAATAAACCCCAATTGAGGTTTACCTATCTCTCTGATAGACTGGTGGCTCAATGACTGAATTCAAAAACGAATTCTCCTGGTCTAAAACCAGGGATGAGGTTTTCAAAACCTGTCCAAGACAATACTGGTTTGCCTATTACGGCTACTGGGACGGATGGTTTGAGAATGCTCCAGAAAGAACCCGCCAGATTTATGTCCTGAAGAATCTTAAAAACAGGCATATGTGGGCAGGGGAGAAGGTTCACGAATGCATCCAGAGAAGCCTCAACAATATCAGAAGGGGCATCAAGGTTCTTTCGGTTGATGAAATTGTCTCCATTACCCTCGACCAGATGAGGGCTGAATTCCGTTCTTCAAGGTCAAAGAACTACTTGAAGAATCCGAAGACCTGTGCCCTCTTTGAACACGAATACGGGACAGAAGTGACTGATGACCAATGGAAAGAAATAGCGAGCAATGTGGAGATTTGCCTTAGAAACTTCTATGCCTCTGACATCTATTACGGCTTAAAATCTCACCCCAAAAGTGATTGGCTTGAAGTGGAGGAGTTCTCCTCTTTTCTCTTGGACAATATTAAAATTTATTTAGCCATTGACTGTGCAATCAAGGAAGGAGAGGACATTCTTATTTACGATTGGAAAACAGGTAAGAGTATTCCTGAAGATCTCTCCATCCAACTATGTTGCTATGCCCTATACGCTATGGAAAAATGGCACATCAGTCCTCAATCTCTCAGGATAATTGAATATAACCTCTCTTTTAACAAAGCCACCGAGTTTTCAGTAACCCACGGTGAGGCTGAAAATATCAAAGGATACATCGGGGGGAGCATCAAGGATATGCAGTCTCTCTTAACAGATGTCGGGAATAATGTCCCGTTAGAAGAGGAGGGATTTGGCAAGGTGGAGGATAATCGGGTAAGCCTCAGATGTAATTTTAGGGAAGTCTGTAGAGAGATTTAAACCGCCATCAATAACTCTTACATCAGTTTGCGGGGTTCAAATCCCCCCGCCGGCTCCATCAATATATAATCATATCAATAAATTAGCCTTTTAAAGACCTCAAAAATACCGTCACCAGCTCATAGTATAGCACATTCGGAAAGATAACGTTACACCGATGAGCGAGCCCCAACCCAATGTGAGTCTAATGTCCCCGCAACCCTAACGCTAATTTAGAAAAGAATTTGTGAAATTTTGAAATCTGCTGTATATTTTGCCTCGTGGGAAAGAACTCAGAAATAGAGTGGACTCATCATACTTTCAATCCGTGGTGGGGATGTGCCAAGATTTCAGAGGCCTGTAAGCATTGTTATGCAGAGGTGTGGTCTAAAAGAAGTGGTTCAACAATATGGGGGCCGAACGGAAACCGCCGGTTTTTTGGGGACAAACATTGGCACGAACCCACGGTATGGAATAGAGAGGCTAACAATCTTCGCAAAAGAAAAAGGGTGTTCTGCGCTTCTATGGCGGACATATTTGAAGATCGGCTTGATCTTGACACATGGAGGACTCGTCTCTGGGAACTTATAGAGGAGACACCCTGGCTTAACTGGCTTTTATTGACAAAAAGACCTGAAAATCTGATGAAAATGATACCTTGGACTAATAATTGGCCATCCAACGTTTGGGTAGGTACAACCGCTGAAAATCAAGAGAGGGCAATACAACGAATACCGATTTTGCTAAAATGCCGTGCTGTTATCAGGTTCGTTTCTTGCGAGCCTCTGCTGGGGCCGGTAGACTTAAGACAATGGCTTAACCATGGAGATCAAAAAAAGCCTTCAAAAGGTATTGATTGGGTAATAGCGGGAGGAGAGAGTGGATCCAATGCCCGGCCTATGCATCCTGTTTGGGCTCGTAGTCTCAGGGATCAATGTGTAGCTGCTCATATACCGTTCCATTTTAAACAATGGGGATGTTGGCGGCCATCAGACGGCGGACTGAAATCAAGTTTACGGACAATTCGTCTTAAACGCCCAGATTTAGAATCTACTACTTTCATTTGGAAAGGGAAGAAAGCCGCTGGCCGAGACCTCGATGGTCACATCTGGAACGAAATCCCGAAGATTTTAAGTGAAGTCGCCTAACTCCCTTCCTCTCTCACTATCCGTTTGCGATCTTAATAAAACGATGAGACCGAGGATATCAGAAAGCCAACTCAAATTATTTGATCTTCCGCCGCAATCAAAACTCGAGGCATACCTTAAACAACTTGGCCATCCATTATGGACGGAGAACAAAGCAAGGCTAATAGCCAGGTACTTATACTATTTTGTTCTGGTAACTAAACACGGTTCTTATATTGACGGATTTGCGGGCCCCCAAAAACCCGATAAGCCTGAAACATGGTCTGCAAAGTTAGTGATTGGAAATGAGCCTTGCTGGCTCCGACATTTCTATCTCTTTGAAAAAGATCGAAATCAATATGAACGTTTGCAGACACTTAAGGAATCACAGAAGCTGGAACTTCAGAAGAAAATACACCTCTATCACGGGGATTTTAATTCTGAGGTCAGTAGAATTCTTGCGGGACATCCAATTGGAGAAAAGGAGGCAACTTTTTGTCTTTTGGATCAAAGAACCTTTGAATGCCATTGGTCAACTCTGAGGACACTGGCAACATACAAAAAAGAAAGGATGAAAATAGAGTTGTTTTATTTCCTATCGGCGAGTTGGTTCGACAGAGCAATGTCTGCGAGTAGAGACAAAGACATGCTGGTCGCATGGTGGGGAAATGAGGATTGGGTAACCCTACGGAGAATGAAATCCTCAAAGCGGGCGTATCTTTTTTGTGATAGGGTTAAGTCCGAATTTAATTATGCTTCAGTGATTCCCTGGCCGATATACGACCGAAAGGAGGGAGGCAGGGTAATGTACCATATGATTCATGCTACAGATCATTCAAAAGCCCAAAACCTAATGTATAGAGCTTACCACACGGCTGTAAGGCCAAAAGAGCCGATGGAACAATTACGATTTGAGTTTGAACAGTGGAGCGCTCAGCGATAGAATCGTGTCCCTACCCCGGTTTCCAGACCTTCGTAGTATCTTCGAAAAGCGTTCACTCTGATTGTTGGAAAAAACCTCATACTAAAGCATCGCTGTCTATTAAGCCAGCAAAATAAAGAAGGAGATAAGGAGATATCCATGGAGAGTAACATCGGGTAAAAGATATAAATTCTAAGACCTAAATCCCCTGTTTTAAGGCCCTTCACATTAAAGGATAAATTACCTTATGGCCCAGCGGGAAAAGACGTTTAAAAAACCCTCCTATAGGGTTAATAAACGCATCTTGGAGAGATGTATGAGGGTGAAAATGGGTTACGAAACCTCGATTCCATGATCTCCCCGGTCAGACACCCAATTTTTAGATAAACTATCGAGGCAACTGCCCTTTCAATTCTCAATTGACATCCTGGGAATTAGGAATTCCTTTTATCACCAACTCTGAACTCTTAACTTATTTTTTACTTCCTTCCGCTCCGCCCGACAAGCCACCCATCTTGCCTAAATCGATCAAGGGGATGGCTCCTCCAGAGACTTGAGGTAAAATCCCATTCCATTTCTCGATCCCCTTATACTGCACGAGGATCGGGCTGATCGACCGTGATAGGGCATCATTGGCTTTGGCCTGTCCCTGAGCCACCACCAGAATGGATTCAGCCTCTCCTTTTGCAGTGGCTACCTTTTGCTGAGCTTCAATTTCCCGTTGGGCCAAAACCTGTTTCTGTGTCTCCACCTGTTGCTGGGCCACCTGTTTGGCTTCGATCGCCCCCTCATATTCAGGAGAGAATCGGATGTTGGCAAAGTAGATGTCATCGACAATGATGTGATACCTCGACAGGTTGTCTCCCAGCTTTTTCATGGCCCTCTGCCGGATCTCCTCCCTCTTGGGAAGAATCTCCCCGATCGGGTAAGTCGGCACAACCTCCTTGACAAAGTCGTTGAAAGCCGGGTCGATCACCTTGTCAGCAAAGTCGAGCCCCACTTTCTGGTAAAGGTCATTGACATAAGCCGGATCGATATGGAAGTTCATCATCCCCGTCATTTTTACGTTCTGGTACTCCCTTGAGGAGGCATCGATCTCCTTGAACGGATGGGGTTGAACCTTGACATCCACCTTGATGACATTTTCAGCAATGGGTACCTTGAAGTTGAGCCCCTCCCCCATAATTCTATTCTCTACGCTCCCCCACCAGAGGGCAACCCCCCTGTGGCCAGCCGGGATGATGACAAAGGTGCCCCAAAGAAAGATGATGATGATAATGAGCAAGGCGAGTATTCCAACAGTTCGTGGCTCCGGCCATTTAAATTCACCTAAATCTCTGGTTCTTTCCTCCATCGTTCACCTCCTCTTGATGTCTCACAGGCTTGATATTTCTAAGGGACCCTTCCCGGATAGTGTTTGGATAGTGTCGCCCAGATAAAATTCATTCCGCGATTGTCTTCCATTCAAACACTTGCGATAGCGCTGTATCATTTCTTCGGGGGAACGATCGCTTCCTTGCAAGCCTTGGCGATACGCATCTTCACCACGGTCTTGGCTGGGATATTTATCTCTTCACCCGTAGCTGGATTACGGCCCTTGCGTGCCTTACGCTTAACAAGGACAAGTTTACCAATGCCGGGGAATGTGAAGGCTCCAGCTTTTTTGGTCTCCGCGATCGCTAACATCGCCATCTCATCAATGATTGAAGAAGCAGCCTTCTTGGAAAGTTCAAACTTCTCTGCAAAGTGAGTAACAACCTGGTTCTTTGTAATGGGTTTCTTTGATGCTGGCATATTCCCTCCTTTTGAGTGATAATATTAGCTATCAGTCTTAGAAAATTTTAATTCAATTTTAACCTTTTTTTAATTTTTCTATGGTACACTTTATCCATAAAAAAGCCAGTACACCAAATCATATCCTTGTTTCACCCCCCATTTGATGTACTGGCGGGGATCAGTTATGAGCCCTCCTCTAACTGATCCCTTTTTTATTGAGAAACAATTGGGAAATAACTTATACGATTCAGAGGAAAAGAGTCAAGGATTTTTTTAAATTTCTCTTGTCCCAATCCAATTCTCACCCCCCTTCCAATTCTCATTGACACCCTATTCATAATTTAGTAAATTTCAATCGAAATTAGAATCATCCTTTATTAACCCTTAACGTAAATAAAACACAAATCTATAACGATAGGAGGGATTCATGGGCAAGTTGGAAGCGACTATCAAATCTGAAATCGTACGTTTGGCAAAAAGGGAGATGCGTAAAACCTTAGTTCCACTGGGTCGGGATGTCCGGGTGTTGAAGAGTGCGGTCTCCCAACTTCGCAAAACGGTCTTGGCTTTAGAACGATTTGCAGCCCAACAGCAAAAAGAGTTGAAAAAGAGAAAGATACCAGTGGAGGCGACCCCGGAAGAGGTTAAAAAATCCCGCTTTTCTCCAGCCCTGATCCGAAGCCTCCGGAGACACTTACGGATCACTCAGAAGGAACTGGCCATTCTTACAGGTGTCACCGTCGGGGCAGCTCATCAGTGGGAGATAGGGAGGTTTAAGCCAAAGGATGAAAAGAAATCAGTAATGGTGGGGCTCCGAAAGCTTGGTCGCCGTGATGTGAGAAAACTCCTCGAGGAAAAAACTACTAAATAGGCTTCGTTAATAGGGGTTGTTCGGAAGGCTCGCAATTATTGCCGGTCTGGGAGTTATGTTTAAAGGGAAAGAAGGGTCTTTTTCACTCTCTCAATGTGGCGATTAGTCTCTTAGGTTTCAAAAAGAGATCCAAAGCATTATGAATATTCTCTACCACGATATCCGCATTCTTCATGGCAGAAACCGACACCCCTTCATCTCCTAGTACTGCTATCCCAAGGGCAGCTTCTTTCAGGGTGAGTTGATCATTGCTTCCATTTCCTATGGCCACGGTTGTTTCTAGGTTGAGGGTTCTTAAAAATTCAAATTTTCCTTTTTTGCTGTTTTCTTCAGGTATCTTTATCAGTTCTACATTCATACCTAAGATTTCTTCATTGGCGGTTCCCTGAGTATCAGCTGTTAGAATATAAACTTTCGCCAGTTCAGAGAGAGAGTTAATCTTTTCCTTTACTTCGAGGGCAATCCTCCCATCGGTAGCAATGGTTCCGTTCAGGTCGATGACAATATTCTTAATATCGATGTTCCCCCAACCGGGAATATCTATTCTTATTTTCGACATTTAAACCTCCGGGGCAATTTAAATTGCTGATTTGTAAAATTTAATGACTTTTTTGTCAAATATTTCTTTGGAAAGCATTTATCCAGCCTTTCCCAATCCTCATTGACAGTCTGTTTCTAATCTAATACACTCCAGTTAAAACCAAACCATAGGCTGAAAGCTCAATGACCGAACTCAAAAACCAATTCTCTTGGAAGGAAGAAGAAATTCGATCCGGAGACGACCGTGACTTGAGAGAAGGAATTAAGTCTCAGAGGAAGAAACATGACACCCTTGGTTAAACCCCAGGAGACGGAATCTCCCGTTGTTTCTTGGTGCGGGAAGAGGATCGAAGGAATCGTTTTTGACGTGGATGGGACACTTACAAATTCTATCGAAGCTTATTATGAGGTGTTTCGTGAAGTAACTGCCAAATTCGGTATCGAAGTAAAGAGAGAGGATGTACTGGAGCCGATGTCCACGGGTTCCCTTATATGGGATCGAGCTATTCCAAGACATATTGCCGACCGAGATGAAAAGATCAAGCAATGCATGGAACTCATTCCCCAGATCTATCGGGAAGTCTTTCAACGTGTACAGCCGTTTCCTGGATTAGAGTTAGTATTGAGAACATTGGAAGAAAGAGGGATTACCCTCGGGGTGCTGACCTCCTCCCGGTCAGTTGCTGTACGACCTCTCCATGATCACTCTCTATCTCACTACTTTAAAGTTATTATGACGCATGAAGATGGATTTCTACCTAAACCTGCTCCTGACGGGATTTTGGAATGTTTGAGACGGATGGAGATTTACCCAAGCGATGCTCTCAACATTGGCGATTCTCCTTTGGACATCCGTGCGGGCAAAGTGGCTGGAACTTTGACCGTTGGGGTCCTAACTGGTATTGGAAACCGTGCTCAACTCGAAGCAGAAGAACCCACAGCTATCTTAGAACGGGTGACCGAATTATTGTCCTTATTGGAATTGACGTAAGCTTTGAATGTTAACAGCCATTGTGCCGTAAGGGAAAGTTGATTTTTGATAAGTTAAAGAGAGGTGTTCATGGGAATTTATAAAAAGGTTTATGACTTTGCCGCTAAAGCAGGATCACTGGAGGGGTATGTTTACCCAAGAGAAAAGGTGGACGTTAGCTATCTGCCACGATGGTCTGATAATCTGGTTGAACAATACTGGGGTCTTCCCCCTGAAGTCAGGGAGGAGTTTCAAAGTTTGTGCGATCAAACTCTTGGTCGAACCATCCAATCCCTTCTTCCAATCTTGGGAGAAGATCACGAGGTGATCAAAAAACTGAAAGCTCTCGTGAGAGGAAAGTTGCCCTCATCCCCAGATGATTTTCCTCATAGAAGATGACTCCCTAAGCTATCACAAGTTAGTCATAGTGGTTTTGAGGTTTTCAGACGAATGTCATCCCCTACTCCTTAGCTGACTATGGCAGCCATGATTGCCTCTTCTATTTTATCGCTGGGCTTTCACTTGAACTCGTAGTCGTGCCTCTTGGTAAAACGATGCCGAACATTAATAACCTGTCTATTGCATATAGTCGAAATTGACGAAAAGCAAAAAAGTTTTTATGTGGTTAATCAATCAGGGAAGATATCGTGGCCGCCCCTGAAATATCAGAAGTTGGAGGAAGTTCACAATAAAATTCACAATGGGGAAATAACTTTACTTTCCTATGAAATTGATAAATTGCTTCCAACATGGGGGAATTATATCGCTGGTCTATTTAAACATCTTGGCTGCGATAAGATTTAACTTTCACCGTGGTTCTGCGGAGGCTTACAATGGCAACCGCCCTCGATCCCAAACAAATTGTCTCTTTTGAAGAGCTTCTTATGTTCCAAGTCGTCCAACAAGAAGCCCTTACCAGGTTGCTTGTGGAGAAAGGGATATTCACCAAGGAAGAGTTGTTCGAAATGGTGAAGGTTGTGGATCGGGAGATGAAAAGGTAGAAAAAACGGAGATGATAATGAGAAGAGGGGGAATACTTCAGGGTAAGGAAGACAATTTGCTAAAGGACTTGAAAGAAACCACTCTTTCCTTTAAGAAACTGGGGGAAAGGCATGGAGTGTCGAGGCAGGCGGTTCATGCCTTTTTTAAAAGGCAGGGGATCAAGAGACCAGTGAAACCCAAAGGGCATCAGACTGGGGAATGCCGTTTGTGCCAGAAGCTGATCCAGATCAGCAAGAAACCCCACAGCGAATTTATTTCCATTCATACAATCGTAAAGGAAACAGGGGGGTCAAGGGTAAAATACCTTTACCATCTCCGAACGCTGAGAGATAGGAGATTGGTCGATGAGAAGTTTGGACGACTCTACTCAAAAAGGGCTGAGAAGGCTTATGCGATCTATTTTAAGAAGCGACTCCCAATCAGCATGATAGGACGGAAGGTCGGATTAAAGAATTTTCAGTCGATCATCCAAAATCATCGGGAATTGGGATGGAATGTCCCACCCTCGCTCTATGTCTATGGTGGGCGGGAGAGGAGCAGGATTCAGAGTGAAATCAAACGGAGAAAACAGCGGTAGATGGGAATATTCACCAAGGAGGAGTTTGTGGAGATGGTAAGGGTAGTTAATGGGGAGATGAAGAAGAAAAGGAGATAATAGCCATCGGTATGAATAAGAAGAATAATTCAAAGATAGAATTGGTTGATTTTAACGGGATGCTCCAAAGGGTTAAGAGAATTAAACAGAGAAAATCAGGGATGTATAGGAAGCGAAAAAGAAAGGGGTGACCTGAATGAAATCATTATCGCTCAGCTTGGGAGTTATCCTTGTAGCCATAGGATTCACTCTCTTTTACCATGCAGAAGTGTGGGGGGAAGATTGGAGGTTATATGGGCAAGATGGTTTTGCAAGTTACTACTATGATGCAGACAAAACAATTCGCCCATCTAAAAACATTGTTAGAGTGTGGGGGAAGGTTATTTATGCGAAGGAAGGTGTAACTGAATTAGCAACACGGTTGGGGAAAGGATTCAGGACTTTAAACTTTTCAATAGATTTATATGAATTTAATTGCGAAAAAAGGGAGTATAAAGAATTACAGAGGACTTTTTTTTCACAGAGGGCGACCTATTTAGGAGAACAAAGTGATTTATCAGGGGGTTATGTAAATCAAGGGAGTATCCAAGAAAAATTATACAAAATAATATGCAAATCAATGGGGGAGGATTTGGAACCGACGAAATCTCAACCGTCAAGGTCAAGACGGAACAAATGAAGCAATCCAGAGATAGAATACCTGACGAAGTTATCGAGGGAATCTTTCCCAAAAAGCTAAAAAGGTATGGAGCATCGGGAAAGGTATATTCTCAACTGAAGAAAATGATTCTTAAGGGTGAGTTGAAAAAGGGGGAAAGTCTATCCTACGAAAGGATTGTTCAGGAGTTCAATGTCAGTAGAGATATCGCCCATGGGGTAATTTCTCAATTAAAAAAGGATGGGTTAGTGATTTCTAAAAGGGGAGTGGGGTCATTTGTTACAAACCCTCTTAAGGAAACCCGATAAGAAACTTACTCCAGAGAAAGACGTAAAATAGAGGGTTCATGGAATCAATACCTGAAGCAATTGTGGAAAAGACCTGGCAAGAAGTTGCCGGTTTTAGCCCTGATAGAGCGAAGAAAGAGATGATGAAGATTGGCAACAGCCAGTCGGAGCTCTTGGCCTTCGTAACGGAATCATCCCAAGAAATGGGTCAGGAAGTGAGAGAACTTGCGATCTATATGTTTCTTGTTGTCTACCGGATGTTTCAAAAGGCCCATGGGAAGATCAAAAAGATTTCCTCTGAAGAGATTATCAAGTGTGATGAACACAATGAAGGTCTAATGGAAAGATTAGAGGGAGCACATGAAAAATTTCTTGATAGGGTTGCCAGTGTTCAGACTTCCAGACAGCCTTACGTGGTGAAGTATGTAGCGGATGCTTTGATGGAAGATGATGAAGGGGAGGATGCTTTAGCATTAACAGATGAACGGAAGGGTTTTCTCTTCCTCCTTCTCAAAACCGTGATTGATGTTCTCGACCAAAAGGGTATGAAGTCATAAAGTTCAATATGGCCTTTTTATCAATTCTGGCAAGTAGTAAGAGTGGTTCCCCTTGCATACTTCTTCCTGAAGTCAACAAGTCGAGAATCTATATCGGAATACCAGATTTCAAGTGATAATTCTTAAAAAGATGGTTTTCACAAAACATTTTTGGGAGGCACTTTTTTGGGTTGACTTGTTCACCATTTGATGATACCTGTTTCATGAAAAGTGCCCACCCGAGTCTCAGTTAACCTTACAACCTAATCTTTAACCTGGTGGAGCGGAGCATGACAAAGATCGATATCGTTGACAAGATCTATGAGAAGGTGGGCTTCCCAAAAAGTGAAGTGGCCAAGATTGTGGAAACCGTCTTCGATATAATCAAAGAGACCCTTCAACGTGAGGATAAG
>Ga0208039_1000060_pt1 | contig 104546 bp, 102 predicted proteins | sample June2015DPH_20_1_2_FD_184722 | JGI IMG/M metagenome (GOLD analysis project Ga0208039, IMG submission 184722) | Peatland microbial communities from SPRUCE experiment site at the Marcell Experimental Forest, Minnesota, USA - June2015DPH_20_150... | ecosystem: Environmental > Terrestrial > Soil >... | reverse complement strand
AGAGAGAGGGATTTCTCCGGTACCGTCGGAGAGCGTAACGGAGCAGACCAAGAGGGGGACCCCGTCCCTCGAGGTCACAGCTCTCACTTCTGATTTCTTGACCACAACCGCCTTGAAAGATACGCTCTTCAACCCTAACTTCATATCTCTAATGCTCCTCTCACCCTTCGCATCAAGTTTGTTTGCTTCGCGTTCTTGAATGACATCAATGTAGCGTGAAAATCGTTCCGGCGGATTCCTCAACATTTCAACCGAATCATTAGGGATGTCCGCTTGCGCCAACCACTTGCCCTCAACTGAGAACATGTACGTTGAAGAAGCTGCACCGTGTCGACGCGTTTGAATAGAAACCTTTCCACACCGGGAGTTACCGCGGTTTCGTGCGACTAGAATCGAGGCACGAAGAAGATTGGGCTTTAGATTATGCTTCTTTGTGATCTGAAGTAGGTAGATGAAGTCCTTGTCGAGACCGCGAATCCCTGTTAGGTTCCTTAGCGCAGTTAAGATATTTCGACTCTTCATCAATAGGACGCCATGAGTAATAAAGCGACCCCCAATATCAAACCGCCACAAGAATCATCAATCAATCAAACTATGCCAAGCATTGAATTTGATCTGAGCGGGCTCACGCCTATCAGATTCTAGAGTAGACGGCGTCGCTTCTTGGTTCTCTGGTGAGGCAGGTTAAAATGGACAGCCGAGCTGTCACCTTGTAGGATAGGCAGTGTGGATTGGGAAAGAGAAAGGTCCTTTCAGAGGGAGACATTAATCAACTCGTTCTTCCAGGAACGGGCCAGTTGCTTGGGATTGTAACCCAAATGTTCGGGTACGATCGGATAATGGTGAAGTGTTCAGACGGAGCCGACCGACTCTGCCGCATACGAGGCAAGATGAAGAGGCGGACATGGATCAAGAACGGCGATGTAGTCTTGGTTGCCCCCTGGGATTTCCAAACCAGCCGCGCGGACGTACTCTGGCGTTACACACAGAACCAAGCGCAAGTACTTCACAGCAAGGGCATCCTCACGATGTAACCCCTCCCCATTTCCTCCTTCATATCTTCATCTAAGAAGTATGCCAGAGAACATGGCGGTTTTCCAATCAGCGCATTCAGGAAGATCACGCCATGAGCCGACACGTTGGTTCCCGCAATTTCATTGCCTGAACCATCGATGAAGGCTGAGAGGGTTATCTGGGTGGAGCCTTCTTTCGGAAAGGTTCAGACTTACGCGGCTCGTTCTTACATGTGTTGTTCGGCGGCATGTTCTTACTTGACCTTGACCTCCTTGACCAACGGGTTTGCTATGTCGGGATCTAACCAGGAAGGAAAACGAGCAGTTTGCCAAAAATGCGGCTTCGAGACAAACAGTCCGGAGATATTTGCACTCCACAAAAAGAATTGTCCACGAGTTTAGTTGCATCATATTTGCGATTTCGTCCTAATTGTGAGCGTAGGTTCTCATGGTTCTCATGGTGCGCAACTTGTCCTACCACATCGCAGCCACACGTCCGGATAAGAAGGGCTTGTGGACGATAGAGGAAACCTACACTGCAGAAGAAAGCGGCAAGGAACAATTAGTCGCACGTGTTACATCCCGCGGCAAGGTCCTAATGACCAACCTTACGTCTTATGACCTTGGGGGAAAATTGCCGGAGAAACCATCTAGCTACGAGAAAACATAAGATTGACGTGCCATTATGATGGCTTTGTAGGTAAGTGTGAGATGGTCAATTGTTCGTTACACGTCATGCTATGCGGTCAAATAGCTGCGGTCTGTAATCAAGTTGGTTCATGCGGACATTGAGAGCTATCTACGTCCGCTAAGTAGTATCTGCCGCATTTTGGGCATTTAACCTGCCGTAGTGTTTCCGTGTTGTGTCAGATGAGATATGGAAGGCCGAATACTTTTCGCTTGTGCAGAATAAGCGGGCCTTTGTCTGTATGCGAACTTGCTCTAGTAGTGCGCACACACGGAAAAACAGAATTCAAATTTGCTCGCACTGGCTAGGGGGTAACAAGAAATGGCTACACTATTCAGAACGCAGAGCAAGAAGACGAGGAAGCCTGGCAGCGCGGACAGAACTTCGTGGCGGTCGGAAGTGTTAAACCTGCAATAGCGACATTAGCTTTACACGTGATTTCTGTGCCGAAAGCGAAGAAGAAACCAAAGAAGAAAAAGTAACCAAAGAACCAAGCATTTCCAATGCGGCAACGAGGAAGTTGAAGTAGGTGAGTTAGAGCCCCCGCGAAGCTCTTCCACTGAAACCCTGCTGCCCCTAGGAACCTACCTATGTTTTTTAGGCGATGAGAGCCGCATTCGCGGGTGCGGTGCCCTCGGGCTTGCACCTCGCAGTCACACTGGGGTCGGAGCAAACTCACGGTTGTCAAATTCTGGAGTAGGGGGCGCCACTTCGTATTCATTGTTAGAACCGCTTGGCAGGAGTCCAGTGATGAGGAAGATAAGAAACACGTGTCTCGAGTACGGGTGCGTCAAATGCTGTTTGAATACGGAGATGCTGCTGAGCAGTTCAGACATCGTCCGGATAAGGGGCCTTGGTTTCTCTGAGGATTTCTTCATCGTCAAGAAGAACGGAACCGCCCGCCAGCTCAAGAATCTGTCGGGGAGATGCGTCTTTCATAACGGTCAGCGATGCACCATCTACAATTATCGGCCTGAAGGTTGTCGGCTGTACCCGGCCATTTTCTATGAAGACACGGAAGAAACAGATCTCGATTCATACTGCCCACACCACGGAAAGTTTCAATTGACGCCATGCATTTCACGCGAAGCCATCAAACTCGTTCGAAAATTGGATGTGGAGACGAAGAGACGACTCAGATCCCGGACCCGCTGAAGTACTCTCGCTCGCTCAAAAGAGTTGTCAGGGCTTAGTCTTCTATGCTTTCTTCGTGTTCACACATGCCGTCGTCTGGGTAGATCCTGCAGTAGAACGGTTTTGTCTCATGGATCGCGCACGAGTAGAGGCCTGTTTCCTCTCTTTTCAGAAAGGGGCAACTCTTCGTAACGAAAACTCCGTGTCGATTGTGAGGGTCAGTGGAATCAATCGCTATGTGCTTCAGAATGTCTACTCGTCCTTGTCTCTTCCAACGCACGATGTCCTCGTCGGTCGCCTCAAAAGACCCCAAATGAATGACACAGCAGTCCCCCGATCGCTTGCACCTGTGCCCCCGCAACAGCTAATCAACCAGATTCGTCAATACGCAGCGGACAAACCAGAAAGATACGGCATAAACTACGGGTGAAACGCGGCGAAAAAGCTTTCGAACCCTCAAAATGGTGGGCCCGGAGGGATTCGAACCCTCGACCAGCAGGTTCCCCCGTTATGCATATGAGCTTCGACTTTTGGCGTCTGTCGCTCTAGCCTAGCTGAGCTACGGGCCCAACCTCAGCGAAGTCATTCTCAGAGCATACATTCAAAAAGCTTCTCGGAGCCCCGCCTTTAGCCCAGCTACAAGCTAGACCTCAGAGTTCATTACATTACTTCCGTTTGACGGAGCTCTTACGCCATTGATCGCGCGGAATTCTGTGTCTCTCCTTTCTGCTATCGTTCCGCGGCCGCACGTGTTTTGGTTTCCTTTGAGCATTTATTCGATGTGTGCGGACATCAAATGTATAGATAGAGCCACCGGGCAATACCTGAAATGGCCTAACCGTAAGTTTGCAATGATCGAATCGGGTGCTACCCTTCTTGTGGAAATGTTCGAACCAAGCAGGGTATACGAAGTCGGATACTAGGACGCTGTCGATTTTGTAACCGAATTTGTCCGGTTCGCATGCGTCGCAGACTTCGTATGGGTATAGAAACCCCTTGTTAGACTGGTGTTGAACGAATAGGTTACTGCTCGGGTTCCCCAGCATTTCCAGTAGCTCGTGACTCAGGGTAACCGTCCACTCACAACCAAGCTGCTTATCGGTCCTCGCAAACACTTTACCCAGAGGCAAGCCTTTGGCAGTGATGTCATGATAGCCAAGGACGCCTGCTTGGTGTGAATCATCGAAAATTCCAATCCACCAAGAAGCGGGGCTGGGTTTTGATTTCTTAGGTAAGAAGACTAGTTTGGCATTTGCACCCCATGGGAGCGCAAAGTCGCGTCGTACTTGTGTTTGAAGTGACGGAACTACAGGTTTTACATCGCTGTCATCAAGAATCGTGCTTTCATTGATGATTTCAATTCTGGGGTGAGCCATGTAGATTGCTTTGCTCAATGAGGGGCTATAAGACTTCCCAAACTACGCGTGCACTACTGACGCTTTGTTACAAGGCTTCGACAAATGAGAACCCTCAGGGCAGAAAGTTGTCCTTGCCACACCAAATACGAACCCGACGCCAGGTTCTTCTACTCAGACGGGTTAAGTCACAGAGAGAAAATGCGTGCAAGTACACGTACAAGGGCATGGTTAATGGCTGGAGCCACGTCATTGTTGTGCCAAACAATTAGCTCTATATTCAAAACGTCCCACATAATATGAGTTGATTTAGCATGGCGAAAACGGACGACATCGGCTTTAATCCGCTCGAGGAACTTGACCGTAGCGAAGCACGCATCGTAGTCAGATTGGAGTTTAGGCGATTTCGCAAACCAGTGACACTCATACAAGGGCTGCCTAACTCACGATTGGCGGAGATTGCTCGCGAACTGAAACGGCGGTTTGGGGCCGGAGGAACCACTAAAGGCGGAGAGGTTCTACTTCAGGGAGACCATCGAGGCCACCTCAAAGAGGAACTCGTCAAGTTAGGATTCCCGACTGATCATATTGACATGATCTAAAGAATGAATTGAGGGTGGTGCTCCGGGCGGGACTTTCTGCGATTGAACCATCGCTTTCGAACCCGCGTCGCTGACTCTCTCCGCAAAGTCGAGAGGCCAGCATACTCTCGGCGACATACGCCTTGACCGGGCTATACTCGGTAGCCTGAACCGCTTCTACCGGAGCCCAACTGCCCGGAGCAATCTGACTAACGCAATTACACTCTATTTTAACAGTGTGCCAGGGACGAATAAAGAAGAGGAAAAATGGTAGGGACCTTGGCTTAGTATTCGGGCATCTCTCCGCCCCTTGGGGGTGGTGCTGGAGGCGGCTTAGCTGAGGCTATTACATCATCAATCCTCAAGATCATGGACGCGGCTTCGGCCGCGGACCGAATCGCTTGCTCTTTGACTCGGACTGGTTCGACTACGCCCTGCTTCCTCATGTCTTTGACTCCGCCTTTGAGGACATCGACGCCTTGCGACCCGCCCTCTTTCTTGTCGTGCGCCGAGCGAAGGGCAACCATAATGTCTATGGGGTCAAGGCCTGCGTTCTCGGCTAGGATCCTCGGAATCATTTCGAGTGTATCGGCGAATGCTTCTATCGCAAGTTGTTCACGCCCGCCAACCTTGCTGGCGTAGTCCTTGAGCTTCTTGGAAAGTTCGGCTTCGATTGCACCCGCTCCGGTAACAACTTTAGGCTTCTGCACAACATCGATAAGCACGGAAAGCGCGTCTTTCAGCGCCCGCTCAGCCTCATCGACTAGGCGCTCCAGGCCTGCTCGGATAAGGACGCTAACCGACCTTGGGTCCTTGCATCCTTCAATGAATACCATCTTATCGTCTCCGATCTTTCTTTCTTCAACAAGCTCCGCCTTGCCCAGATCGCTAGCTTTCAGGTCGTCCAGGTTTGTGATGATTTTCCCGCCCGTTGCCCTTCCTAGTTTTTCCATGTCTGATTTCTTAATTCTTCGTACGGCCAGCATTCCTTCCTTTGATAGGTAGTGCTGTGTGGTGTCGTCGATTCCTTTCTGGCATAGGACAACGTTTGCGCCGGAAGCTTTGATCTTGTCCACCATTTCCTTCATCATGTGGGTTTCCTCGTCGAGGAAGGCTTTCATTTGCGTCGGGTCGTTGATGCGTATTTCAGCGGATATCTCGGTTTTTTCAATTTCGAGGGCTGCATCTAGGAGCGCAATCTTCGCGTTTCTAACCTGCTTTGGCATTCCTGGGTGGACAACTTCCTTGTCTACGATTATACCCCTGACCAGTTGGGTGTCGAGGAGGCTTTTGCCTTCCTTCTTGACGAGCTGGATGTTGTCGATGTCAGCGTACCATGCGTCGCCGCGCTTTTCCCTAACCTGTTGAACTGCTTCTATGGCGATGTCGGCGAAGTGCTCACGGGCACCACCTAAACCCTTGCTATGCATCGCCGTCATGGCGACTTTCTTGAGCCCAACTTTGTCATCAAGTTTGATCGGTTCGGACAGGGAATCGATAAGCTGAATCGCTTTGTCTGCTGCTTTCTTGTAACCCGCCACAATCGTCGTTGGATGGACGCCGTCATCGAGCAAGTCTTGAGCTCGCTTTAGTAAACCCCCGGCTATGACTACCGCCGTTGTAGTTCCGTCGCCAACTTCATCATCCTGCGTCTTGGCGACCTCAACCATCATCTTCGCAGCCGGATTCTGAACATCAACTTCGTCGAGGACCGTGGCTCCGTCATTTGTGACGGTCACATCGCCGAGGCTGTCGACGAGCATCTTGTCCATTCCGCGGGGGCCCAACGTCGTTTTGACAACTTCAGAGACAATAATCGCCGCTGTAATGTTGCTCCGTTGAGCATCGCGTCCCCTGTTGCGAGTGGATCCTTCCTTTAGAATGAGTACGGGTTGACCAGAGAGATAGGCCATTTTTGTTACCTTAGGTGACTACTCAGCATAAAAACGGCCAGTAATTAAGCATTCTTCTATTCAACGCTTTGTCGGCTGAAGGCAACCTGGACGATAAGAGCCTGTTTGAACAACCACTTTCTAAACTGGATAGTCAACTCCACCAATTCTTCGCGTCCCAGTGTGAAATCCGACGCGGATTATCGAGCGAACTTATTATACCCGTCCACCCTTTCGTCCACCCAGAAGATTCTAGAATTTTCGGGAAAGTTCGAGGAAGCACACTTGCCCGTTAACCTCTTGGTGCGAACCAGCAAACTTCGAAATTGCACTCTCGTTACAGGTTTTCACGGAGTGGGGGAAACGGGATACATTTCGGTCTCATATCTCGTTCATGCTTTGAATGCTAAGAGAATAGGTTTCGTCGACGTGGACCATCCTCCCCCATTCATCGCAACATCCGAAGAAGGTTTAGTCACGCCCTTCGAGGTTTACAGGGCTGGGAGGATTGTGCTAGTGAAGTTGGAGTTTTCTCCGCATAGGGCGGAGGAGGCAGAATTCGCAAAGACTCTAGCGCGTTGGACTATGGAAAACAAATTCAAAGACGCTGTTCTCATCGGAGGCCTAGACGGAGCCCTGAAATCGGGCAAGGACGGCGTCAGAATTGTCACAACTGGAGATTACACGCTAAAAGCAAAGAAGATGAAACACCCAAAACTTGAAGCAGGCCTCTTCGTCTACGGACCGTTGGCCGTCATGTTGGGGGAATTCGAGAAGCTGAACTTTCCTGCCGTAGCAGTGCTCCCCTACGCCTCTGCTGAGCACGCCGATCCTAAAGCTGCGGCCACTGCGATTAGGGCGGTGTCGAAAGCGTACGGACTAAAAGTCGACGTCAGGGACTTGGAATACGATGCCGAAGATATCGAAGAGGAAATAGACAAGCGAATGCAACAAACCGCCCGCTCACTACGCGGCATGTACGGCTAATGCAACATTCATACATTGGTGAAGAGTTACCGAACCCAAGTTAGGCTCATGAATAGAATAGCTGATTTCGAATGCAAATGCGATTCCTAGGTGCCTGTCAAGAAGTAGGTAGGTCTGCGGTCGCGGTCAAGGGCGCCCGCAGCCAAATCCTGATGGATTACGGCGTTATGATAAACCACGATGTAGGCTTCCCAGTGCACGTTTCACCAAAGGACCTAGACGCAGTTGTCCTAACCCACGCTCACCTCGACCACAGTGGACTGATACCCCTATTCTACGTCCACTCGAAGCTACCAGTCTACGCGATCGAACCGACCTTCAAACTCACCAGAGTACTCGTGCGTGACATGATCAAACTCAGCGGTTACTTCCTTCCGTATGAGTACATAGACCTCGAAACGATGATGAACCATGCCGTTCCCGTTGAATACCATTCAAAATTCAAGGTCGGCGATTCTGAACTCACAATGGTCAACGCGGGCCACATACCCGGCAGCGCACAGATAATAGTGGAAAACGATGGCAGACGTGTACTCTACACGGGCGACTATAACCTAATTCCAACCCACCTTGTTCCCGGCGCTGACAGAGAATACAAGAACTTAGACGCCATAGTGATCGAGAGCACCTACGCTATGGGCGACCATCCCGACAGGGCTGAGTCTGAGCGCAACTTCGTCTTGGCCTGCAAGGAGGTCGTGGAAGGGGGCGGAACCGTCCTCGTTCCAGCCTTCGGAGTGGGCCGGTCCCAGGAAATTCTTTGCATGCTCGCCGACCACAACTTTAACCACAAAGTCTTCGTCGACGGCATGGCGTTGGATGCGATTAGAATGTTAGAGCAGTATCCGAACTCGTTGAAAGACGAACAGCTGTTCCGAAGGGCCATGAAAGAGGCAGAGCAAATCAAGAATTGGAATGACAGAAGACGCGCGGCCCGCACTGAGGGAGTAATAGTGTCGCCTGCTGGGATGCTCAAGGGAGGAGCATCCGTTTTCTACATGGAAAACATCGCGAGTAACCGGGACAACGGCATCTTCCTTGTCAGCTACCAAGTTCCAGGCTCACCCGGCAGGATTCTCCTTGAGGAGGGTCGTTTCATCTTGCACGGCAAAGCAAGGAATGTGGAAGCCCGGGTTGAAAAATTCGATTTCTCTTCACACGGTGGAAAAACCCAACTCGAAGAGACCTTGAGAGAACTTGACAAGAAAACTCGGGTGTTTGTCGTTCACGGGGAGGAAGCAAACTGCAAGCATCTGGCTGAATGGGCATCTCGAGAACTAGGCCTACAGGCCTTCACACCCCGACCAGGTGAGACCTACGACATCTGAGGTTCTCGGAGTTATTCAAGTAGGCTTAACAAGTGATTACGCGCTTGGCACAATTAGGAATCAACTCTCAGACAGTTTTCCAAGCTTTTCGTTGGAAACTATGCGTCCGCTTCCCGACGCCTCAGAGGCTTACGATTCGTTTCGCGGGCAATACCACTCCACTCGCCTCCTTGTGCTACTGGAGAAACACCTACGAACGGTCCCGGTGAACCGGATGTTAGGTGTCGCAGCCTTTGACCTCTATGTCCCTGGCATGAACTTCGTATTCGGCGAGGCCAGATGCCCAGGCCACGTGGCGGTCATTTCCACAAGACGCCTGAAACCCACTCCCCAGAACCAACGCTTGTTTCGGGACCGAGTGCTTAAGGAAGCGGTCCATGAAATTGGGCATACGCTGGGGCTCAAGCATTGCCCTGACACGTTGTGCGTGATGCATTTCTCTGAGCATATTGGCGATACGGATAGGAAGAGTACGGCCTTCTGCAAGGATTGCCGCTCGGATTTGAAGGCGTAGAAAGTTGAGTAAGAAATTCAAGGCCAAGCCTGACCAGCTAGTTCCTGAAATCTCTGCCATTGCCCTCGCAGGGCTGCTCACGTTTGGCCTTCAATCATCCAACGCGCCCATCGTTCCCATTACCATCTTCCCCGAAACAACAAGCGGGATCACACTGAACGCGGGCATCTTCGTAGTTTTGATGGCAGCGACTGGAACGATCATGTACCTGTTCATAAAATTCGGGCTGAAACGCCTCGTCAGATACCTGATCAACATCGCACTCTTCGCGCTCCTGTTCTTCTTGTTCACTTGGTATGGGTCACTATACGCAAGCTACTTGCCACAGTTTTTGAGTTCGACCAGCTGGGGCTGGCTCATCGTAAGCCTGCTAGGGGCGGTTGTGCTCGGGCTATTAATCTACAAAGCGAAAGGGGCACTGCATTTGGTCGGTATAATTATTATAGGCGGCCTCACGGGAACATTTCTCGGCGTATCCATACCAACCTTAACGGCGGTCGTGCTCTTGCTGGCGTTAGCGGGCTACGACCTCTTCGCAGTCTACAAGGGCCCTATAGGTAAAATCGCTCAATCAACTGACCTAGAGGACTTCACAGGGGCCGTCTTCACGTATGGAGACTTGACGGTCGGGATGGGGGATATGGTGTTCTACTCTATGCTCGCGAGCAACTCAATGATGAATTTCGGGCCTCTACCATTCTTCGCCGCGGCCGTCGGATTGGTCATTGGCGCTTACCTTGGGTTCAAGATGCTTGAAGGGCGCGACATGTTTCCAGGCCTACCGTTCGCCATAATTCTCGGATTAGTGTTCATGTATGCTGCTTCGCAAATCTTGATTATGCTAAAGCCGGCCTGAGCGAGCCCATTCTTCACTACCAGTAGGATGGGTAACATGTTGTCCCCATAAAACCGCACCACATATTGAAAAAAACACACTTAGGGTCTTGCTAGCCTTACTACCTCAAACAAGTCATAGTCTTCAGCTAGAAGTTGGAGAAGATCTGCTGAACCTTCCCACGCTGCCCTTCCGAAAATCATGATCATCATCGGATGCGATGAAGAAATTGCTTCCCATCCTCCGCGCACTACTATTGGTTCATCTCCGCCAACGTGCAGTTTCAAGATGTCAATTCTTCTTTCATCTAACGATTCGGCAATACTATCTAACGTCGTACACGGCACCTCAACAGATTTTTCTCCAACTGGACGAAGAGGATCCTGTCCCAATATAATTGCAGGAAGAACCGAGGATGTCTGAGAACTACGTACAGTGAGCGGAGAAGGAACCCGATACTAAACATAATAATTCCAGTACGGTCTGAAGGTCAAGAGTTTTCAACTACAAAAAATCCATATTAGTCTTAGGTTTGGTGAAATTACACGTTCTTCAAACTTAGAGTAGGATACAAGTGGCTCACCTGAGATCCGGAACAGTTACCATCGTGATTCCCACTCACAACAGGTACGGGAAGCTGAGAGCACTTCTGGAAAGCATAGAGAAAAACCGACCAAACGAATTAGATTCGGTGATAGTTGTTGATGATTCTGAAAAGCCGGTTAGAATCGCCTCAGATTTTCAGAGGCTGAATCTTGTACATAAAGTGCTCAAAGAGCGCTTTTTCATCTCGAGAGCCAAGAATATAGGATGGAGAGAAACGAAAACAGAATTTGTGTTCTTCATCGATGACGATAACGTTGTAGATGAGGGAACGATACCACGCGTTTATCAGGCTATTTTGAGACTGCCTAAAGTAGGGGCGGTTATGCCCGCAGTCCTTTACAAATCCAAGCCAAGCTTAGTATGGGTGTACGCCGCCCAATTCTTGAGGTCGGGACCAAGGTTTAATCTAATAGGTCGCAACCTTCCTCGCGATGCGTCTTTGGAAAACAGGCTTCTTGTTGCCGATGCCCTTCCAAATGCCTTCATGATTCGAAGAAAAGCACTCGACGATATTGGCGGTTTTGATGAACGATTGGTGGTAAACAGTTCTATGGACCTCTCTCTGAGATTGAAATCGAAGGGTTGGCAAGTACTTTCGTTCACAGGCTCATTCATTTATCACGATGTTGAACCACCTGGAAAAATAGGTTGGTGGGCTACGCATGGCGCAGCAGATCCCAAACGCGTCAGGTTCGAAATTCGAGACTGGTTCATCATAATGCATATGATTCACGGGAAGAAGAGGTTCTTCATGCTACGCGCAATGCTCGAATCGTTGAGGTTCATCATTCCCAATTTGCTTGCATATGTTCTTCGCAGCAAGTCGAGGAGACAGCTCGTCCTTAGCCTTGCTAACGGATACATCGAGGGAATACGAATCACATGCTAAGCATGTTTTGGTCAGAAGTAATGTGAACTCGGCGAATGTGCTTAAGCTGATCAGAACGATCGCGGTACTCTTGGCACCGATTGCCGTGCCTTCGGATTGTTCAAAATAGTGATCGACTATTATGATCCCCCCCGACGCCATCCTGGGATTGTCGTCAGCCATAACCGGGATAGGTCTTTTCCTCTCGCATAAGTCTAGTACAGCGAATCTCGGGATGTCAACGAAGCGAGGATACACGGTCCTCTTGGCGTCAGTTTTGATGTTTGGGGTCGTGGCCTTGACTTTAGGCGTTCTTGATATTACTGCAATTTTCTTCGACTACACGGTGGGACTAATGTTTACTTTCGCTGTTTGCTGTAAACCAGCTTCCAATTGATCGGACGAAGATTCGCACCGAGCAGACAAATCGAGAAGTTTTGGAAGGTTGTCAGGAACCTGTGAACTCAGCGTTGTAACGTTTCCACCAACCCTCATTACCAGGGGGCTTTGGGCTTCAACCCATACGAGTTTCATTTTCTGGCACCGGTCGGAGATAGCCGCTCACTTTTCAATATGTTGATAAGGTATCTTATGTTGAGCCATGTGAAGACGATCCCAGAGACTAATAGTAATGTAACCCTGATCGGTTCTATTTGACTAAGCGCGATTTCGAACTCCTGATAGTTGGTATAGATAGGTGAGAGAAATCTGACTAGAAAATAGTTGTTCAAAATGAGGTAGAACAAGGCTGTGACCACAGTCGCTGTGAGCAGACGTTTTCGTTGAGGGTTCCATAGGGCTACGTCCATTACCCCCAGAGCCACAAGGTAGATAGAATATTGTTCGGTCACTCGAGCCTTGAAAATGAGAAAAGCGAGGGTCACCACAAGCATCGATTGGACAACTCCATAATCAGTCCCGAAACCAAGTTTGCGAAATGCCAAGATTGTAAATGCGGCGATTACGGGAATCCAAATGAAGCCCAATATTCTGTAAGCGTTCTGGGATAATGGTGGGTAGATTCCCAAGTAGAATAGAAATGCTAACACGTCCCAAACAGACATCGAGCCCAGGGCCCCGCCCTTGCCTATCGTCGATGCGAGTGTTCCCATGGCGGTGGAAAGAGACCAACCCATTCCCGTGATTGTGAGAATGGAGGCTAGGGTAGGTAATGCAACTGCCAGAAAAACAGGCCACCAATTTCGCGTTTTTCCGAACGTTATTGGAATCGCGTAAATAATAGCCAGCGACTTAGCAAATATACCGAGGCCTGACCAGAGACTTCGTTTCGCGAAGTTAGTTGTCATAATTGAAATCATGATGAAAGACATGGCGATCGAGTCGAACATTCCCCAGATTCCTGAAAAGACTACCGTGAATGGTGAGAAGAGCCAGAAGCATAGGGCCCAAATGGGAACACCTTGCTTAGCGGTCCTCGAGGAGATATACGAAAACAGAAGATATGCTAGGGCTAAATCGCCCAGAATCATCGGTTGTTTAAGAAGAAAATAATACACGAATCGGTTACCAAAGCCTACTGTGGAGTAGACAATGTATAGCAAACCGGTGAGTATGGGCCAGAATGGGAGGTATCCTATCGCCGCACTGTTTTGTGATGAATAAACGTTCGCGAAACTAAGTCCAAGCACCGGCGGTAGAGACCCGTAGGGGTCCCCCCCATGAACCATTGCGTAACCCAGACGTACCCACAGTTCGAAATCAAAAGGATGCCCAGTCCAAAAAGAAAAAATCTCGCGGATCAGAAAACCAAGAAGGAGTGCGGCTGCAATCCTGTGCCGACCACCCAGGCTGGTCAACATCGTTTTAGATTTCTCACTAGAATTGTTTTGTTTATTGTTTACTGATTTTGAAAGACGAACAGGGTTTGATCCCCGACCCTATTGAATGGAAAGCGGCCGCCCAGAATCAGTTCGAATTTCTCCAGCACTGATGTGATACGCTTGAACTTCACATAATAGTCGCTCAGGTAAGCTGGAGGCAAGAAGGCCGGCAGCGCAATCAGCCGCTTAAGTTTGAATTTCGTGGAGAAGAATTCTGAGAAAGTGGCTGGAGGGTAATAGAACGCGGGGATGTCCATCCCCCCAACTGAAACCATGACAGGTTGTTTCTTCCGAGGAGCCATCTTTTCGAATTGGAGGACAGCTGCGTGGGACAGAGCTTCACCGAGGCAGAACGAATTTCTAACCGAGCAAACGAAATAGCCGCGTGGAACGAGAACCGACGAGAGTCCGTTCACGAATCGCTCCAACTCAGGTTCGCAGTTTAAAGCGCCATTGAAACAATACGCTGCGTCCACCTTGTTAGCAATTTCTTCTACCTTCTGTATGTCTGCCGCTCTCGCTTGCAGAAGAACTATCTTCTCGGAAAGCCCTCGCGCATTTACCTTTTTCCTTACGAGCTCAATCATCTTTTCCGCGATGTCCGTGGCAATGATCTTCGAAACGTGTCCGGAGATTTCTATTGCCTCGGCGCCCGTACCGCAACCTACTTCGAGGAGGGTATCACCAGGCTTGGCCAAGTCTAGGATCTCTCTTATCGAGCGTTTCCGAATCCAGGTGTTGATGTAGTTGTGGCTTATTGTGAAGTCGTATTCTTCGGACGCGGAGTCAAAGGCCTCAGCTATGCCTCGGTAATAGTCACTGTTTTGGCTGAGCCATTCTCGGTAAGTGGTGACCGCTTCGCCCTCACCCTTAATGGCACCTCTTTGAATCGGGGATTTTTGCGGTGTTAGACGAAGACACGCAGCCGGTTTGGAGTACCAATCCCTTACGACTCTGCCTCCGTATTTGGAGGCGAAGGCCTCAACTGTTTTCGCCTCCTCGCTCTTGGAAGCTTTTCTCGCAGCCGCTTCGAATACCCATTCCCTCGTCCTCACCTTGACCTTCCCTGCAAGCAGAGCATTCTGAACCCAGTCGCTCTTTCCATCCCCTGCAAGTACAAAGAAGGAACTTCCGAGGACAACGAAGCGAACTTCAACTATATGCGGCAGTTTCGTGAGTCGGCCTTCCGTGATTAGCTTGACCCTATCGGCCACACCTGCATTGGAAATTCGTGCCGATTCCATTATCGAGGCAACTCACGCAGCGTCAGGATCGACTTCCAACCCTATCCCACAATGTATGTTTCTTGCTGGATGACAGGTTGTCCCACATCGCTAGGACAACTGATACTGCCTCGCCGACCAAAGCAACCGGCAGTGCAAGCGCTAACCTAGGGGACCTAGAAAGCGTTTTGACTAAAATCGACAAACTCAGAAGAGGACTCTTGACGAGCATTGACTCCAAAGTGCGAGGCGATTCGCCGACAGATTGCCAAATCTGGAGGTGCCCATAAACGATCCTTCTCCGTTGGCGCATCAAATCAACGAAAACGCTCGGTACTTCAATTATGACGCGTGCCTCCTGAGAAAACCTAATGGAATACCCCACCTGGTAAGCGGTACCAGCCAAATACGCTCCATCATTCACGGTCCCGGCTGGCAACTTGTGAAGCGCTTCGGATCTCACAACGATAAGTTCATCACAACAATGATTGTTTCTGCCGTTTTCATTAAGCCGCAATAAGCATTCGTTATGTACCCCCCACATTAACTCCGAGACCGCTCCGATCATTCCTGTCTTCCCGTCTACAAGAGGAGAAGCGGAGATCATTCCAACATTGCTGTCCTCAACTATCTCACGAAGCAATTTCGAAATCGCCCCTCGCTCCGGAAGCGCGTCAGAATTTACGAGGACAATGAACTGCCCATCAACTCTTTCTATGATTACATTTAGGGCAGTGGATTTCCCTGTTCTTCTAGGTTCCTCAACCAACACGAAACGTCGGTCACGGCGCGCAAGCTCGCGTGCGAATGTCATTGCCTTGGGTTCGCAGCCACTTGCAACTAGCACTATTTTTCTTAGCATCAGACCTGTGGGGTATGATTCGCTCTCTATGAGGGCAAGCAATCTGTCCAACTTTGCGGCGGAGTCCGCTGCACAGATACCTATCGAGAAACCGGTCTCAAGGACGTTATTTCTGTGTAGGACAATACTTTGGCTCATCGGTCGGAACCACGGCATCTCCCTAGTAATGCTATTTGCCCCACAAACCGCGGAGCCACTCATAGAAATTCGAAGTATAGACGCACGAGACCGCGCTCATCTTCGGTTCGAAAATACGAAAATCTTGCCCTTGCGACCTCAGCTTTAGGTTCGTCAAGTATGCCCTAATTCGGAGATAGCGGCTCAGAAAAACGAATGCGATGCATTCAGCCCATTTGAAAGAGAAGGAAAACAGCCTTGAGTCCCGCTCAACCTCAACCCCCTGGCTATCAGTCTCGACCTTCAGGCCTCGGAGCTTTGCAGCGTAAGGCATCGAATAAATATCTTGAACCCAGCTGCTCCCTTCCAATATCTTTCTATAATGACCTGCACCTGCCACTGGTTTTGCTTTGAGTAATTCACGAGCAAAGAGTGGATTCGTTCTATTCCTTTGGGATTCGTTTGCAAAGCCCTGCTCGTCATGGACGTAGCTCAAACAAAAAAGGGATAGGTGAGGCGCGCGCAAGCCGAGGAGTTTGGTCAGCCTCACAAAAACCAACGTCATGAAAGCTGTGAGCCAGAGCCTATTTCGCTTCGTAACTATGAACAGGTCAATATCGTCCCATTTGTCCGCGCTTCCGTAGGCAACGCTGCCGGTAACAGCGACTGTCCGAATGAAAGGCACCATGCGTCTCAACACTCTCGCGAATTCCGCAGCGGAATCTAACTTCGCAACGGACATCTGTTCTCTTTCCAAGCGAGAAGTGTTGGCTTGGCTCGCGTTTGTGAAAAGGTAGCCGTCCTTGATATCAAAAGGAATGTCCGCAAAGTTACGTGTTGATAAGATGGACCGAAGCTGCTCGCCAGTAAGTTGCGTTTTCGGCAGAAAATAATTCGCTACTTCTTCTAAGGTGAAGGGAAAGTTAAGATATTCGGAAACTTTGAAGACCTTCTCCAGATCCTCATGAATGTCGTCCGAACCGGCTTGATCCTCCGCGGGGAAGTTTGCTTGCAACTTAAACCATCCCTAAGTTTGAACTTACAATCATGTTTGCTGAATTTTGCACTCGTTGGCTGGCGATAATATAAAAGAATTACTACTACAATCGTAGTAGCTTACTTGCACGAAACCTCGGACTGAGATTCAGCCCTCTGCGAAGAGTAGTTAAGCTTGTTCACGCAGGTACGTTCGCGCGGCATGACGTGGATTGACCTGCACCGAGGCCCCTCACGCCAGATGAGGAGATGCATCTCCGCTGACCGCAATAACGCTTATAGTGGCTAACTGATTCTTGCCGTATCGAACGGTGCCCGAATGTCGGAATCTCGGGAGTACGTAGCGCCCAGCTGGGACAAGATCTACGAGATGATCGTCGACCTTGCCCTCAGGATCAGGGAGTCGGGTTTCAAACCAGACCTTATCGTTGGTGTGTCAAGAGGCGGTTGGGCACCGGGAAGAATCTTGTCCGACTTACTAGAGAACACCCACACGGCTAACATCAAAATTGAGTTTTACGTGGGCATCGGAAAGACAGGGCATAAGCCCGTCGTCACTCAACCAATTAGCGAAGATATCTCCAACAAGAATGTGTTGGTCGTCGATGATGTAGCTGATACCGGGATGAGCCTCAAAGTCGCTTTGGACCACGTGCTTGAGAAAGGGGCTGGAATTATCAAGACAGCAACCGTATACTACAAGCCGCACAGCACGTTCAAGCCGGACTTTTTCGCCGACACCACTAGCAATTGGATAATCTTTCCGTGGGAAAGACTAGAAGCGACAAGATTGCTGCTCGAAGAGGCCAAGGCTGAGGGACGCAGTCTAGATTCAGTTCGTGCAATATTGAGGAGATGTGGCATAGAAGGCAAGATTGCGGAATCGCTCTTCCAACTCGCGAACGGCGGTTCCTAGTTCTTGCTATTCGAGATCAAGGAATTAGAAGCGTGCGTTTGGATTTCAGCATTTGACATTAAACCGGATGGAGTAGAAGATGTGCTGCGGTTGATGCAAGAAAAGTTCCCGGACATTAGCGTCCAACTAGTAGACTTAGACAAGGTGGCAGGCTCTCGCTACTTGCTTCTAGCTACCTTCAACGCGCTCAAATCCTTCCGTTCAAAGCAGCCAATCGCACGTTCGCTCAGCATGGAAATCCTGCTCTACGTGGCAGCGAATCGACAGATAGGCGAGGCGTTGAAAAATGTAGGCGTTACCGCGGAAACCAGAAGAGTCGCCGCAATCGTCGTAAGTAAGTCGAGAGAGCAGGTCTTGAACCCTGCCGGTGCTCTCCGTGAAATCCTCAAAAAAGAAGAATCTGACCAATTAGTCGATGAATGGGACAAAGAGCGCATTGAACATGTCCGATCGGCCCTTGGGATAGGAGACAAGGAGATCAGGGCTACACTTCGCAAGAACGAAGACCCGGCCAAAGCTGTCGAGCGTTTAGCGATTGAAAGGTCTGCTATGCTCACTATAAAGAAATGAGAACGTCAGGCCTTGCGCTTCTCGCGTTCAACTGAGAGGACATCCTGCGAGCTGATTAGGGCCAAGCCTGCAAGTTGACCAATTACCTCGACTAGCACGATCTTGTCAGGATTATCTAGGTCGACTTTTCGCTCAATGCGTTTTGCAACCGTATCAATTATCGTTTTGCTTGATAGATCCGTGTGCCGTTTCTCGACTGTGATTCTGAACTTCTCTTCTTTCCCTATACCTTCTGCCACGGCGACAGCAGCCCCGTTGATTGCATCGAGGCCAGCCTCTACGACCCTTTGAATTGGAACGAGCTTCAGGGTGTACTTGAATTCCCAAGGTCTCTCCTTCAGGAGAACACGAAGCTCTCGGATTGCTTTGATCGGGTCAAGTTTTGTTTTGGCAACTACCAATCCGATGACAGAGGTTGTCTCGATTGTTGAACCGCGGTCACCGACTTCTCCGAGTAGATACCACATTTCGCTGCATGTGTTTTTCTCGTTGCCCCTGCTGGTCGAGATGACCAGGTTGAAGTCGTTCAGCAAAGAGATGCCCCGGATTCCTGCGGAAGGTAAGCTCGTACCTTAATAGCTATCTTGGGTTCCCCCTCGAAGACAGCGCATTATTTCCAGTCTCCCAATCGGTCCTTCGCGGAGAATAGTGAAAGTGGGCTGAGTGAGGTCGACCACCGTCGAGGCTACGCCCAGGGGAGTAGTACCCCCATCTAAGACCAAGTCAACACGATCTCCTAGTTCCCTAGCTACTTGATCTGCAGAGACAACTGGCGAATTTCCGGTTAGGTTGGCGCTAGTCCCAACCAAGGCCCCTGAGCACAACCCGAGAAGGTTCAAGCAGACGGCGTGCTTCGGGGAACGTAAACCAACCGTCCCATCCGGGACAAGGATGTTCGGGAGAACTTCGAGGGCAGGAAGTACCATCGTAAGCGGGCCCGGCCAGAATTTTCGCGCAATCTTTCTTGCGCGGTTCGGGATTTGAGCCAGTCGTTCGGCATTTTCAATGTCTTTCACCAATACGGGCATCGGTTTAGTCCGGGCGCCCTTTACCCGCATCGCTCGTTCAACTGCTGAAGAGTTGAGTGGATCGCAGCCCAAGCCGTACACTGTGTCGGTGGGATAGCAGATGAGCCCCCCCTTTCCGACCACATCTGCGGCTGCAGTCAGGCCTTCCAGGTCGGCTTTCAAGACGCGTACCAACGAAATCGACGAACCTACCGACGCTACCAAAGCCGCGAATTGCTTAAAGATTAGTCTCCGAGACTGACCCATTCCTTTCGCAGTTAACGCGGAAGATAAGAGGCCACAGATGTGAAAACCGGCAAGTCTGGCAAGATTATTGTTCATGGTGGCGCAGGATTCTGGAGGAGCGGCGTCAGAAGTGCGTTGATCGGCGTCCGAAACGCAGCGTCCTCTGGATCGAGGATTCTTGGGGATGGAGGCTCTGCTCTCGATGCTGTCGAAGCGGCTGTTTCAGTTATGGAGGATGACCCTGTATTCAATGCTGGCAGGGGGTCATCTTTGACCTTTAACGGGACGGTCGAGATGGATGCAGCCATAATGGATGGAAGAGACCTTTCCGCTGGGGCAGTAGCGCTCGTTCGCAAGGTCAAGAACCCAGTCCAACTCGCGCGGTTAGTTATGGAAAGAACCGACCACGTACTTCTGGCAGGGCGGACAGCGGAGAAACTGGCGAAGGCCCACTCACTTCCTTCGACGGACCCGATCACTCCGGAAAGGCGCCGAATGCTTCTGAGACTAAAAAGAGGCCCTTTGGACGCACGATCGGCGTGGGTCCGGAAGAACCCGATATTGTTGCGAAAGCATCCTGAAATCATCAAACACGACACTGTAGGTGCAGTGGCTGTGGATGCGAAGGGGAATTTTGCAGCGGCGGCTTCGACGGGGGGAACAACTATGAAGTTGCCTGGGAGAATCGGGGACACGCCGCAGATTGGATCAGGGGTCTATTCGGACAACAGGTGTGGAGCAACCACGGTGACTGGTTGGGGAGAAGTAGCTATCAAACTGACTCTTTCGAAGGCTGTGTGTTCGGCAATGGAGAGGGGGCTGTCAGCGCCTAGGGCTGCAGAACTGGCGGTGAGGACGGCGTCAAAACGCTTGAAGGGCGATGCCGGCGTCATAGCGATCGACCGCCACGGGCAACTTGCCGCAGTTCACAATACTCCCTACATGCCGTGGGCGTTCTGGGCAACCGGGATGCGTGCCCCTAAGGCGGCCTCGCGGGGAAAGATAGTGGCTCGGTTGCACTAAGCGTCGAGGCATAGAGGAAGACCCAGTTTCGCGTCCTCCAAACCTGATGAGAAGAATCAAGAATGATTCAAAATCGGCAAAAGTTTTAAAGCCCCACCTTAGGGGGGTTACTCCGGCTTTTGTCACAGGAGTTTCTTCTCTTGAGTGAAGATACGAATTGGGATAATGGAGAAGAAGACGACTGGACAGATGACGAATGGGGAGAAGACGATGGCTGGGGAGAAGAAGAGGAGTGGTGACTGAGCCCAGCTTTAATTTCCTTGTTGCTATTCAAAGCCATTGACGAAAGGAAGATCCCCAGACAGCTTAGAGGTGTTTTCGATTGCTACGTGTAGCCACGCTGGACAAGGAACATTGCAAACCAGATGATTGTGGGATACCCTGCTATCGGTTTTGCCCAGAAGTCTTGAACAGAAGGTACGCAATCAAGTTCATAGCCGGACAAGAAAAAGCGATCATAGATGAAGACCTATGCACAGGCTGCGGAATCTGCATCAAGAAATGCCCCTTTGACGCCATAAGCATCGTAAAACTCCCGCAGGAGCTGGATGGTGAGTGCATTCACAGTTACGGCGTCAATGAATTCAAACTATTCAGACTGCCCGTCCCACAAACTGGAACCGTCATAGGCCTAATCGGCCGAAATGGAACGGGGAAAAGTACCGCCCTTAGGGTGTTAGCTGGGGAGCTGACACCTAACTTCGGTTCGCCTGAAACCTCAACCAACTGGGACACAGTCTTAACAAGATACCGAGGCACATTACTGCACGAATATTTCAGCAGAATTGCAGCCAAGAAGCTGAAGGTTGTTCACAAACCCCAGCATGTCGACAAGCTTGCCTCAGTTCTAAGAGATAGGATAGGTCAATTACTCAAGAAGGTTGACGAGCGCGGCAAAATCGCAGAACTCGCTAAGGACCTTGAGCTGGAAACACTTTTCGAAAGAGAAGTAACTGTTCTGAGTGGAGGGGAACTGCAACGCGTCGCAATAGCCGCGGCAATCTCGAGAGATGCAGACGTATACATTTTCGATGAACCCTCCAGCTACTTAGACGTCTACCAAAGAATGCGGGCTGCGCGGAGTATAAGGGGACTTGTGGACGAGGGCAAGTCGGTGATTGTTGCAGAACATGACTTGGCAATGCTCGATTACCTGTCTGACGAAGTCTATTTGGTCTATGGGCAACCAAGCTCGTATGGAATCGTCTCGCACGTTCACCCCACTAGGGGGGGTATCAACGATTATCTGATCGGGTTTCTGCCCGACGAGAACATGCGCTTCCGAGATGAACCTATTCGTTTCCACGTGAGGCCACCGAGGCAGATTGACGCCGAATCCCAAGCCAAGCTCGAATGGCCACTGATAAGCAAAAGCGTCGGAAAATTCCGCCTGCGTGTCGAGTCGGGCTCCGTAAACTCGGGCGAAATCGTGGGCGTTCTGGGTGCCAACGGAATTGGCAAAACTACTTTCATTAAGGAACTCTTGGAATACTATGCAAAATCAGGCCAAAACCAGCTTCAAGTAAGTTACAAACCCCAATACATTTCCTCTGACTACGATGGGACGGTTGAAGGGCTCCTCACAAGTGCAGCTGATGATTACTCCTCGGCCCTTTTCACCGATGAAGTAATTCGTCCATTGTCCATAAGCAAATTGCTAGATCGAAAGATAGGTGAACTCAGCGGTGGCGAATTACAGCGTGTTGCAATTTCGGCTTGTTTGGGCAAGTCAGCTCAAGTCTACTTGCTGGACGAACCGAGCGCCTTCTTGGATGTCGAAGAGAGGTTGAATGTGGCCAAGGCCTTGAGGCATTTGGTGGACTCACGCCAAGCTTTCGCTTTCGTAGTCGAACACGACATTGTCGCCCAGGATTTCCTCGCGGACCGCATAATGGTTTTCAAAGGATTGCCAAGCATCAGCGGCCAAGGCTCCAACCCAATGCCCCTGCGTGATGCGATGAATATTTTCCTGTCCGATATGGGCATTACATTCAGGCGTGACCCTGAAACCAAACGGCCGCGCATAAACAAGTTAGACAGTAAGCTAGACAAAGAGCAGAAGGGTTCGGGCGAGTTCTACTACGCCTCCGCGACTGAATAGGCTGCTACAGGTTTAACTAGGGCGTCTCCAACTTACCCGAAATGGAGACCAACACGCAAGTGACAACGAACTACTGTCTCGAATGTGGTGGAATACTAAGCTACGACAGTGCACTGAAGCACTATACTTGCAAGAGCTGCGGTCTCACTGTTAGCGCGCAGCAATTGATGGAGGGCCGGCTCAAGATTCGCGAACGCGAAACGCCAGAGGAGCAACATAGGCGTAAGCAGAACGAGTACTTGAAATGGTGGCTCTCCAAGAAAGAATAGGATTCCGCCATACCCTGTTACGGAGATAACAGGTTCCCGTAAGTTTTCCCAGAAGCGATACCGTTTAATCGGCAATGTTTGATTCAGCGCACTACTTGAGCGTAAGCAAAATTGCCGTGCACTGTAGAAATATTGTCGGTTGGAAACGAACTCTTACTTGGGAATACGGTCAACACGAACGCCTCGTGGATTGCGACCCAGGTTACTAGACTTGGGGGTAAGGTAACTCGAATAACGACGGTTGCAGACAACCTTGGCGAAATCTCTCGATCAATAAGCGAGGCTTTAGGAAGGGAACCTAACTTCCTAATCTCGACGGGTGGCATTGGTCCTACTTTTGATGATATGACCCTCAGGGGCGTCGCAAAAGCCTTCCACCTGCGGATTGTATTGAACAGGGCGGCTGTTGAAATGATTCGAGCCCATTACGCCCGAAGATTCCCCAGCCGAAGAATAACTTTAACCAAACCTCGACTCAAAATGGCATTAATCCCGGTCACATCTGTCCCCGTGTTCAACCCCGTTGGGACAGCCCCCGCCGTGTGGTTGACCGTGCGCGGTACGGAAATCTTCTGTTTACCAGGCGTACCCAGTGAAGCAAAAGCGATCTTCAAAGGAACTATTTCCAAGGCTGTTAACGCAAGGGCAAATGGCATGGTTTTCGTAGAGAAGTGGCTTAAGGTTCAAGGCGTCATGGAGTCTTCGCTTGCACCGATTATCGACCGAGTTATGCGTCATTGGCCCGGTGTCTACGTAAAATCTCATCCGAGAGGGGTAGAAGCAAGTGGCCGCCCGAACATTGAACTACACCTTTCAAAATCCTCGACTTCGGTGCTGAAGACGAGGCAGTCTATTTTCGGTGCAGTTAAGGACTTGAGAAAACAGCTGGAAGATTACGGTGCGCGAGTTACACCCTTAGCGTGAACGCTGGCGAATCTCAGTCACATCGGTAGAGTTTTGTTATCGTGACTTCGAAAAACGATTAAGAAAACTCGCCCGAAGGCGCGTTACGCTGGGGGACTGTCGCCAGTCTGAGCGGTATATATCAATGGTCTAGTCAGAGTTTTTCGTAACGTTGGACGTTCTCTCCTATGACTTTCAGGCTGCTCCGCCAGAAATCGGGTGTGTGCAAGTCGATGTCAAACCTCTTAGCAAGTTCCGCTGGGGTCGCTTCGCCGGTGCTGGCCAATAGGGATTCATAGTCTTTCACGAAGGAACGGCCGCGCTCTTTGTAGATTGAATACAGTCCCGTCCCAAAGAGCAGGCCGAAGGCATACGGATAGTTGTAGAAGGAAAACGATGGAATGTAGTAGTGCCCTTTCCACGCCCACATGTACTTGTGCAGGAAGCGTTCGTCCAAAGCCTCGCCGTAAGTGGCCTTTTGGCATCTGAGCATAATCTCGCAGAAATCAGCCGAGGAAAGCTCCGAGTTGACCCGACGTTCGAAGACCTCTTTCTCGAAGAGAAACCGGGAAGTTATGTCGACGATCACTGCCGTCGCCCCGGCCAGGGAGGTTTCAAGGATGGCTAGTTCCTCTTCACGGCTTGAAGCCTCCTTCATGGCCGCGTTAGTGATTATGGTCTCATTCATGATTGACGCGGTTTCGGCCAGAGTCATAGGAGTAATTCTCTGCAGCATCGTTTTGCCGACTTGGCATTCGTTATGGAACGCGTGCCCTAGTTCATGGGCCACGGTCGAGACCTGGTCAAGTGACCCATCGAAATTGCACAGGATGCGTGACTCGTCCACGCCGGGAACGCCCATGCAGAATGCCCCTCCGCGTTTGCCGTTGCGCGGTTCTGCATCAATCCAATGATTATCGAAGGCTCTCTGCGCAAGCGCGGCTAACCGGTCGCTGAAGCTGCGGAATTGAGTTACGATAAAGCCTACCGCCTCGACCCAAGCGTATCGCCTATTGCTTTTGCCTACAGGCGCGTCCAAATCCCACCACGGAAGCTTCTTCTCGCCGAATAACTTGGCCTTGGCTAACAGGTATCGGCGAAAGACGGGGAAGGACTCCTGCATTGCCGCCATCAATGTGTTCAAGGTTTCGCGATCAATCCTTGAGGTGTCCAGTGAAGCATGAAGCGCGTCGGCACGGCCCCGTCGCTTTTCCAGCGTGTTGGCGCTGCCTTTGACGCCGTTAAGGGCTGCCGCCAATGGCTCACGTACGGTCTCCCAAGCTGCCAGCTCAGCCTCGTAGGCGCGGCGGCGAACCTCAGAATCTGGATGATGGTTAAGATTCTGCAGCGCTGTGATCGGCATTTTTTGAGTTTTGCCGTCCAATTCGAAGTCGACAGTAACCTGTGAGCAAACAGTTCCTTGCAATTTACTCCATGCGTTCGACCCGCTGAGCTCAAGCTCGGCTGCCAGAGATTCCTCCGGATCGCTCATCAGGAAACGACTCTGCTCCGCCGTCTCACGAAGATAGAACGCATGAGCCTTAGCTGCGCCCTCCTGGGCCAACACAACAGGTAGGACATCCCTGACGCTTCCAACCCAACCCTTGAAGAACACCTCTTGCTTCTGTAATCGGACACCAACCATCTCCAGTTCCGATTCCAACCTTTTTGCAACGGTGTTGTAGGAATCGGTCGAAACGTACGATGCCACGTACGCGTTAAGAGTTGCGAATAAGCGGAAGGCGGCGTTGGTGAGGGCCAAATATTCATCGATAGCGGATTTCGTTTCTTTAGCAGTTACCTTTGATTTGTCGGCTGTCGTCCTGGAAATCTTGTGCTCGACCAGGTAGGCGTCAAGAGCGTCGATTTGGCCCGTCAGGTTTGCCACAGCTTTCTTGAACTGTTCTGACTCCAAAGCCGGATAGACATTCGAAAGATCCCATCGTGGTAGCATACCCAAATTGTGACCTACCAAACACATGTTCACCTGTTCTTAGCATACCAAGGAAGGCCGATGAATGGTTTTGGTCTCCAAAAATTTTTCTATGGTACTCCAAATAGCCTTGGACGCCATCTAGCCGTGGTTGAGAAGGGCCTGAGTGTGACTAACACTGTGTTTATGGTTGGAATGGCTGGCTCTGGGAAGTCGTCTCTCACGGCTGCCTATTCGGAATGGTTGAAGGGAAGCGACCAGGATGTTCTAGTGGCTAACTTCGACCCCGGCGCCACAGCCTTACCCTATAATCCGGACATCGATGCGCGCCAATACGTGGATGTGGAGAAATTAATGCTCGATTACAAGCTTGGCCCGAATGGCGCGCTAATTATGGCCTCTGATTTGCTCGCCGACAACCTTGAGGAGATTCGGGGGGAAATTCAAGACGCTAACCCCGACATACTCATTGTGGACACGCCGGGACAGATTGAGCTGTTCGCCTTCAGGGAAGGCGGCCGTTTCATCGCTAACCAGCTGACGGAAGAGGGCCGTGCAATAGTCTATTTGATGGATGCGCCCTTCACGCGTTCCCCGCTCAACTTCGTCTCAAACATATACCTCGCCGCCGCGATTTACAGTAGAATCATGCAACCCCAAATCTACGTCCTTTCCAAGGCCGACCTTGTTTCGGACCAGGAGCTTGATACGATTGTCGCGTGGGCCACTGAGCATGAAGCTTTCGAGGAATCTCTGCGGGCGGTTCAGGAACAAGGCTTTTCAATGATTTCGATGAATTTGGCGAATGCGGTCTTCGATGCCGGACTCTTGTCCGAGCCGATTCCGGTATCTGCAAAAGATAACTCAGGATTGGTGGAACTCAACGCGGCTGTCACAAGAGTGCTAACCGGCGGTGAGGAGCAGTCTTCGTGAGCATGCAAGATAATCATAATATCCACGAAGATATGGCTTGAGCAAACGAAATTCGGTTCAAGGGACAATTGAGTCGTATGGCGCCGGCGGCAGTTGAACGGATTCTTCAATCTGTGCGTGAACAGAACAGGAGAACCCTCCTTGAACCTGAGGCCAAAGAAATTTGTCTAGCCTACGGGATGCCGACACCAGCTTTTGGCGTCGCGCAGAATCCTTCTGAAGCCGCAGAATTGGCAAATAAGGTACAGTTCCCCGTGGTCCTGAAAGTTGTCTCGCAGGACATCTTGCATAAGACCGAAGCGGGCGGAGTTTTGCTCGACCTGAATTCAAAGGAGCAGGTTGAAGATGGGTATAGTCAAATCATCGGTAAGGCCCGAGCGTACAATGAGAAGGCTCGAATTTCCGGTGTCCTTGTGCAGCATATGGCTCCCAAAGGTGTGGAAGTGATTGTCGGAGGCCTTCGAGATAGCCAGTTCGGCCCGACCGTTCTATTCGGCCTGGGCGGGATCTTCGTCGAAGTCCTGAAGGACGCGAGCTTCAGGGTAGCCCCATTAAGTGACCTTGACTCGCGTCAGATGATCCGAGAGATTCGCGCCTATTCAATTTTGCAGGGCGTCAGGGGTCAACCTGCTGCAGATGAGGAAGCAATCATGCAGATTCTGCAGGCTACCTCAAAGGCCATGATGGAAAACCAAGCCATAGAGCAAATGGATCTCAATCCAGTGATAGTGTATGCAACGGGCGCCAGCATTGTAGACGCCAGGATCATACTTGGCGAATGAGAACATAGGGATTCCACACAACGCATTATATAGAGCGGCCAGACTGTTTTCACGCATCCCAAACCGCGTGTTCACATTGAAGTTTACAGGCACTCATGAGAGTTCGTTTCCGTTTAGAGGATTCGCCTGCGTAGCGGCAGGGAGGGAGTAGACTGGAATGGATTCGAGCACGATCCAGACATCCGTCGAGGACCTGTACCGAGAGCTAGAAGCACTCAAGGAAAAAAATGCCACGAAGAAAGCGAAGATAAACCTTCTCAGAGGACGGATCGAAGAGACCCTCAAGCGACGTGACGAACTCAACGCGGAAGTCAAGCGCACATCTGAAGAGATAAGGAAAGTCAAAACGAAACGAGACTCACTTAACGCGAAGGTAAAGGAACTCAAAGAAAAGCGAGACGCGCTAAGAGGAGTGGCTTCCCAAAAGCGAGAGGCCCTTTCAAAGCTTCTCGAACGGGCTAGGCAGATTTCAGAGCAGCTACAAGGGAGCATGTCCGAACTTTCTAGGCAGATCAAGGGCCTAGAATGGTTCATTCAGACCAATCCGCTTTCCACCAAAGCTGAAAGGAACCTTGTCGCCAAGATTAGTGCATTGGAAGTAAATTTGGCGAAGCATAAAGGTCTGAGGAATGTGAAGGATAAGCTCTTGCAATTGAGGATTGAAGTTGGGGCGCTGAGGTTGCAGGCGCAAGCCACTCATGAAGAACTTACAAAAGTGGCTGAGGAAAGCGAAAAGGTCCACGAGGCCATGCAAGAACTCGTTAAGATTCTGGTAGTGAAAAAGAAGGAGGCGGACGTGAAGCATTCGGAATACCTTGAAGAGAACCAAGAACGGCGCGATGTGGTCTCTGAGCTTAAGGCAAACCTAGAGCGTATGGACATGATTCGAGCTCAAATAGGCGAAGCTAAGACAATGCCAATACTGAAAGGAGAGAGGCTGAAATCGAAGTACAAAGAGGCCGCGAACGAGAAGCTTCGGACGGGTGGAAAATTATCATTCGAAGAATTCCAGGCGCTAATGGAGGACAGCGGTTCGGAAGATGATGACGACTAACGCCAGCTTTGATGGTTCATGCCCAGAATTGCAATAATTGGAGGAAGCGGCCTCGAAGGACTGCTTCAAGGTTCACGCACAATTCAAGTCGACACACCATATGGACCTGCCCCGCCAATATCCTTAGGTTCGGTCGGCAGTGAGGAGGTCGCATTCCTACCGAGACATGGACCAAGTCACGACCTTCCACCTCACAAGGTCAACTACAGGGCAAACCTGTCCGCGCTTAAGCAACTCCAAGCGGAACGGGTCATAGCCACCAACGCGGTCGGCGCCATAAACGCAAGCTACGGCCCAGGCGACCTGGTCGTCGCCGAAGACATCTTGGATATGACCAAATCCAGAATCTCAACGTACTTTGACGGTGCACCCGTAACGCACATCGATGTCTCCCAACCGTATTGTCCCGACCTGCGCGAGATCCTAATTGAATCTTGCAAGGACGAGGGGGCGAAAACGTGGGAGAATGCGATCCTTGCTGCCACTGAGGGACCGAGGTATGAAACACCGGCTGAAATCCGAATGCTGCGAATGCTAGGAGGCGATGTTGTTGGAATGACGGGAGCGCCTGAGGTCTTCTTGGCTAGAGAACAGGAGATGTGTTACGCGACGCTATGCTTCATTTCAAACCGAGCAGCTGGAATGCAGGAGAGGTTGTCGGCTAGGGAAGTCACGGAAATCGGAAAAAGAGTCATGCCTGAGGTGCTCACCATCATACGTAAAACTGTCGAAAGCATCCCTATCGAGCGGAAATGCCCATGCAGAAAGGCGATGGACCAAGCCCGAGTGTGAACCAATGTTACCCACCCTCCTCAAGGCAATAGGCGCTTATACCATCTATGAGAAGTGGCTCGGAGATCAAATTGCTTCGGATGTAATGCCTGAACACGTCGGCATAATACTTGATGGCAACAGGAGATGGGGGATAGAGAAATACGGCGACAGACTCAACGGCCACTTATACGGCGCACGAACCGGAGAGGATTTCCTCGAGTGGTGTCTGGACCTTGGCATCAAGACAGTAACACTCTACGTCTTCTCCAATGAGAACTTCCACAGACCCAAGGAAGAAGTTGACACCATACTCAAATTAATTGAGGACGAAGCAAGGAAACTCACCACGGACCGGCGAATTCACGAGCATAAAGTGCACGTGAAAGCGATTGGCCGCCTTGAACAACTACCTGAATCGCTGAGAAGGGTGTTGGACGAGGTTGAGAGGGTGACAGCGGCATATGACCAGCACTACCTAGACATTGCCGTCGCGTATGGTGGCCGCGCTGAAATTGTTGACGCCGCGAAACGAATTATCGACGAGGTCAAAAGCGGCTCGTTGGATGAAGGGGCAGTGGATGAGGACATGTTTCGGAAATACCTGTACACTTCACACCTTCCGAACCCCTACCCGGAATTGATAATTCGCACTTCAGGTGAGGAGCGACTTAGCGGATTCCTCCTTTGGCAGGCTGCGTATAGCGAGTTCGTCTTCTTAGACGTCTTCTGGCCTGAATTCCGCCGCATAGACCTACTAAGAGCTGTTCGAACTTACCAGCGGCGAAAACGTAGGTTTGGCAAATAGAAAGACAATCCGGGGCTCGGTGGGCACTTTTGCATATAGCCTTCCGGACGGCCCCGTGAGCTACAAGCTTGCTGGGTTTCGAGCTGATCTTACCTTGAATTTGTCTTTTTTACCTAAGATTCGAAAAACAGCCCTATGCCAAGTTTGACACGGCCTAATCCATACAAATCATCATGAAAGTGTAACCAAGCCTTATCTTCGCACATTCTGAGCAGCCGATAGCCCACGAGAGTTGCTAAAGTGACAAATTCCGCGCATTCCCCGCGGCGAGCGTGAAGCAACATTGGTGTATATCAAGAGAATTGACCTGAGAGGATTCAAGACCTTCGGGAAGAAGGCGACTGTTCATCTCGACCGCGGCCTCACGATCGTAACCGGCCCGAACGGTTCTGGCAAATCGAATATCCTTGACGCAGTAAAGTTCGCACTAGGGGAACTGAGCGCCAAAGAACTTAGAGGCGAAACAATCGGCGACCTGATACACAAGGGAGCGATGGCGGCTTCATCCCGCTCGGCTTGGGTTGCAGTGCAATTTGACAACCAGGACAGACGAATACCCATAGATGCCGAAGCGGTCACGATCTCACGAGAATTCCGGCGCGGGGGCGAGGGAATCTACCGGCTAAACGGAAGGAAAGTATCCCGAAAGCAGCTCACGGACATTCTCTCCTCAGCAGACATCCAAGTTTCGGGCTATAACATCGTCCCACAGCACGCAATTACCCGGCTCGCTGAGGTAACCCCTGAGGAGCGTCGGAGAATAATTGAGGACATGATCGGTATCGCCGTCTACGATACTAAGAAATCCTCTGCCCAAGTTGAACTCCAAAAGGCCGACGTAAACTTGCAAGTAGCATCAGCAAAGATTGAGGAAGTCCGGCTCCGAGTCGAATCTCTGGAAAAGGAACGCAACGACTACCTGAAGTACAAGCAGATTCAGAATGAGATTAACGAATTTCAAGCCAAAGCCATCTCCCATAAGATCAGGAAGGCGCAACAAGAAACCAGTGATTTCGAACAAGAGCTGAGCCAGTACCAGCAGCAACTCCAGGAACTGAAGACTAGAAGAGAACAGGCTATTCAGGAAAAAACGACGCTTGAATCTGAAAAGAGAGAATACGAAGAAACGGTAGCGGACAAAGGCAGCAGCAGACTACTCGAAGTCCAACGCAATATGGGCGATGTCAACGCTACCATTGCAGGCCTACAAGCACAGGCAAATGCCGCACAATCGAACATCAAATCCCTCCAAGAACAGAAAAACGAACTGGAAAAGAACTCGACGGAAATACTCCAGAAAGTTAACAATTCAAAGAATGAACTCACGGAACTTGGATCATCCCACGCCCCGCTCCTCAAGGCTATAGAAGCAAAACAAGCTAAGGCTGACGAATCATTCAAAGCACTCACCGACCTAAGAGAGAAACTAGGTGCACGCAACAAGGAGGCCGAAGACCTAGAACGCTCGATAACCAACCTAGCAAACAGAGCCACTAGATTTACGGCGCAGGTCAAAGCAAGTGCGACAAAAATCGATTTGTTGAATAATCATTTGAAAACGCTCCGAGCTCGCGAGGAGGAATATGAGAACGTCCTTCAAAACGCCACAAAACATGTGGACGAGCTACTGTCCGCAAAGAGCCAGGAAGCAGAGAGATCTACTGAGGCGGACAAGAAGATTTCTGAATACATGAAGATTAAACAACAACGCTCCGAAGAGACGGAGAACGCAAACGAGGTTGCGAAGCGTTCCGCTCTAGCGCTCACTGAGATAGAAACGCAGAAGAACATGACGGAGAACTTTGCTTCGGACGACAAAGCACTCTCTTTAATCGAAGAGATGGCTGAGGCAGGCGCCGTATCAGGCGTTTATGGACGGCTAGCGGACCTTGTCAAGACGAAAGACGGCTACAGCAAAGCTGTCCAAGCCGCCGCGGCAGGTTGGATGAAAGCCCTCGTTGTAAAGAACATTGAGACCGCGATCTCATGCATCGAAGTTCTAAAGAAAACGAAAGTAGGACGCGTCAAGATTATTCCGCTCGAAGGCCTGACACAGCCAAAGACAATACGCGCCCCCAAAGAAATTCGAGAAATCATCGGGCCTATCACAGACAGCCTTGAATTTGCAGAACGCGTCAGGCCAGCTGTGAACTACGTTTTCGGCGACACCCTGCTAACTTCGAATCAGAAATCTGCATTCCTTGCGTCCCTGAAGGGCGTTCGAGCAGTCGCAGCCACAGGCGACTTATACGAGCCAGGCGGCGCGATGGAAACGGGATACTTCAGGCAACCACTCGACGTGTCAAAACTGCTCTTGAAGGGCAAAACAATCGACCAGCTAAAGACCGCGCTCTCGTCCCTTGAGAAGTTGGCGACAAAGGCCAAAGAGGAAAATGTAAGGATAGATCAGGAAATTTTAGACCAACGCAACAGCAAAGCAAAGAGTCAAAATCTGATTCGGTCGACGGAGAGAGAAATCGCCACGTTCAAAGAAAACCTTGAACGAGCCCATAAGATTGTCGGAGATACCTCGGCCCGTATCGAACAGATAACACATGAAATTGGTACCGAGCAAACGGTACTGGAGGCTAGCGTATCGCAGAAGGAAAAGCTACAAGCCAAATTAGCAGAGTTTGAGCAGATCCGCAGCTCCCTAAAGATCCGTTCACAATCCACCATTCTCCTTGAGATGGAAAACGAGCACTCAAAGATCACAAGCGAATTAGGTAGACTCGTCCGACAGAAGATTGAAACTGAGAGCCGGATTGAGTCGTTGACATCAACTGTAACAGCAATAGAACCGACTGCGGAACAAACGAAGATTCAGTCTACTGGTATTGACAGGCAACTGGAGAAACTAACTTCAGAACTGCCATTTGCCCAAACTCAACTTTCAAAATGCGAAGAGCAACTGAAGCAACTTGAAGCAGCTAGAGATCAACTTACGGAAGAACTTGCTGGCGCCAGAGTCAAACGGAACGAATACAATTCACGCCTTCGTGAAATGGATGCTGAAATAAACGAACTCCTCGACAAACTTGACCCATTGAACGGCAAGAACGCTAACCTAACCGCCTCGCTCAAGCATACGCAGATGCAAATCGACTTCCACATGAATGAGCTGAAGGAACTGGGATACGCAGACGCAGTGGAAGTCGATGACGATGAGATCCAAAAGGTAGAGAGCACGCTCCCCCTGCTCAAGAAGGAGCTCGCTGGGATAGGGGGCGTCAATGAACTCGCCGCCTCGCAATACGAGGAAGTTAAGGAAAATTACAAGCACTTGGCCACTAGAATTTACGAACTAGAGAAAGAGAAACTGTCGATAGTCCAATTCATGAACGAAGTGGACCAAAAGAAACTCGAAGCCTTCATGAAAGCGTTCAACCAAGTCAGTGAATCCTTCAACCAAATCTTCTCAACGGTCACTAGTGGGGTTGGAAGACTCTTTCTTGAGAACCCCGAGAACCCATTCGAAGAAGGCGCGGACATTAGGTTACAGTTTCCTGGAAAGACTGAAATGACGATTGGAAGCGCCAGCGGTGGCGAGAAATCAGTCGGTACTGTCTGTTTCATACTTGCGCTCCAAGCCATTCATCCGATGCCATTCTACATGATGGATGAAGTGGATGCTCACCTTGATGTGGTTAATTCACAGCGTCTGGCTGAATTGCTAAAATCGAAGTCGAAGGGCTCTCAGTTCATCATCATCTCACTAAAGGACGTGACCATCGCTCGAGGGGATGCGGTTTACGGCGTCTTCATTCAGGAAGGCGTCTCCCAAGTAGTAAGCCTGCCAATGCAGGAGGTAAAGGTGATTGGAAGAGCTAACTAAGCCGTTCTGGCTGAGGCCCCCCTACCTCATCCTATTTGACTTATTGAGGCTTCACAGGGTCAAGCCTTGGGACGTCGACATAGCCAACCTGCTTAACACCTTTCTTGCTGAGATGAAGAAGAACGGCTATATCGACTTCTCCGCCTCGGGCACAGCCTTACTCTCATCCTCAGTCGTACACCGCATGAAATCTGAGCTTGTCCTGAAAATGGAAGAACCTCCGAAACCCCCGGTTGCTAGGCCTGACGTAGAGGTCCCGCCTCCCCTGCCATTTCCTCTTCGGTTTGAGTACACCTCCACATCGGTTGCAGAGATCCTTCGCACGCTGCAAGAGGTTTTGGAAAACGAGAAAGCGGTCCTGGCGAAGAAGCCATTCGTGCTAAGCCCACCGTCGGTATTCGAGCAATTAGATGAATTTCTGGCGAATATCGAGGAGAACATAGAGAACTTCTATGCAGAGCTCATCAAGCTCAGCATTAGGGGATTACCTCTCTCCTTCAAAGACCTGGTCAAGGGTCAAACGTTTATCGAAGCAGTTCGAATTTTCGTAATGCTACTCTTCCTAGCCAATCAGAAGAAGATTCTGCTCACGCAGGACGAACAAGGTTCAGACCTATTCGTCCGTTTAGGTGAGGTGTCGCCACCAATTGCCTGAAACAGTCGCTGAACCCATGCTGACCGTTCCGAAAGCAAAAACAAAGCTTGCCATGATCGAGGCCGCTCTCTACGTTACTGGCAAGCCCTTGGACCTTAAGACGCTTGGGTCAGTCGTTGGGTTTCGGTCGGAAGATAAGGTCAGGGACCTAGCTCGCACTCTGAAGGAGATGTACGGAAAAGACGGAAGTTCACTGGAAGTGTTAGAGCTGAGCGACGGCAGGTTCGTGATGCAGTTGAAACCGCAGTACGTGCAGCACGTTAAACGGCTTGCAACACGGCAACTTCTCACACCAGGCCCGATGAAGACGCTTTCCTTCATCGCATTAAGGCAACCCGTCACACAATCTTACCTCGCGAAGGTCAGAGGCAGCCTAACGTACTCACACGTCAAGCAGCTTCGGGAAACGGGGCTCATAGCAGAGGAGAAGTTGGGGCGGACGAAAGTTCTCCGAACAACTCCAAACTTCGCTGATTACTTCAACCTTAGCCACGACATGTCCGCCATGAAGAAACAGCTGGAACGGCTCTTTGAGAACATCAAATCAGAAAGGTCCCAGCAGAAACCTAATCCGCCAGCCGAAAAAGAGAAAGCCCTAAGTCCCTAGGGAAACAAGAGAACATGCAATAGTGGTTTTGAGGCGCCGCGAATGGTCATGGTTGAATTTAACAGGCTGAAAGAGACTGTCGACATTTTCATCCCAAGAACCACGGAGGGTGCTTCGATTACTCTAACGATGACCGTCGACAAGGCGAAGCAACTCTATCAACTCCTCCAGAAAGTTTTGAAAGAAAACGATCAACTACCCGCCTAGCCGAGCGGAATCATAACAACGCTTAAAAGAACCGCCCCTTGCCTGTCAGTGAAATTCATCTTAGGAGTTGGAACACGAGATGCCCCAATGGCACGGAGACCTTCACAAACGCAAGAAGACGGGCGGCAAGAAGCACATGTTCCGTGGCAAACGTGCTTTTGAAATGGGAAGCGACCCCGCACAGACCATTGTGGGAGAAAGAAGAATTTCAAGAAAACGCGGCCGCGGTGGGAATCCTAAGTTCGCGGCTCTGGCAGTTAACTCGGTCAACGTCACCGACCCTTCAACTGGGAAAAGTCAGAAGACAGAGATTCGGAGTGTCGTGAAGAACCCTGCCAACGTTGATTACCAGCGCCGGGGAGTAATCACTAAAGGCGCCGTCGTCGAGACGCCCTTAGGACAGGCGATTGTGACCTCTAGACCAGGTCAGCACGGCGTTGTGAACGCCGTTCTCCTTCAGGGTGCACAACAGTAATTCCAGACCTTCTGCCTTTCTCATATAACCCTAGGCGACGCTCTGCTTGAAACTTCAAGGAAAAATGGTCGTCTGGCCAGCTAACCTTGATTCTTCAAAGTCTCGCAGAGCTGGGAGAAAACTCCCGAAGGCTTCGGGAATACAAGCCCCAAAGCTTGAAGAAATTGACGACGCTGCCAAGCGGCTTTCCTTCGAAGCTGATATAGTCCCTGCTAAATCACGGCCTAACGCATGGTGGGAGAAAGGTGGGTATGTCATACTTCCAAAGAAGGGTGGGAAAGCTAATCTTCTTCGCTCCATCGTCAGCGAGATCAGGAAGGCCAGGGCCGCGAAAACCGGGTCGGAAAAGTAGAGAAGAACCTGAAGGCGCTTAAGGCAGTATATCTCCGATCAGCGTCACGTTCACTGTTTGCCCTCGTTCGATTGCTGTAACCTCCTCAGGAATAGTGATGATTCCGTTCGCCCCAACCATACTCATCAGAACCGAAGCGCGCTGCAGTTTCAGAGGCTCGGCAACTAACTCGCGCCCACTCCTTTTGACCGCGACCCTCACGTATGTCCTGTAGCCGGGCGCCCCTGCGATCCTCTCACTTAGGACTGCACTAACAGTAGGTTCCAACAGTTCCCGAACACCCAACATCCTAGAAAGGATCGGGCGTACGAAGACTCGGAAACCGAAGAGTGCGGAGACCGGAAAACCAGGCAATGAAAATACGGGTTTGCCGTTGACCACCGCCAAGCCGGTTGGCATCGCGGGGCGCATAGCTATCCCATGTACCAACATCCCCGGCTTCCCCAGGCTGTTTACACATTCCGGTACCAGGTCTCTCTTACCAACCGACGACCCCGCACTGACAATCACGAGATCGCATGTTTTCAATCCCTTCCTCAGAGCGGTCCTGATTATGGCTTTTCGATCTTTAACTATGCCCAGGTCAACAGGCTCCGCCCCCAATTCCTGAAGCATGCCGGAAATGATCGCTCTGTTGATATCGATGACTTTGGCGGGGCTACGTCTACTTACCGAGTCCACAAGCTCGTTACCAGTTGATAGAATAGCCACGCGAGGCTTCTTTGCCACGTAAACCGTCGCCGAACCTAGCGCTTTCAATATGCCAATATCTTGTGGACGGAGGCGCGACCCCTTCTTGAGCACAAGGGTTCCTGGTGTAACGTCTTCCCCCTTCTTGGCTATGCTTTGCCCGGCAATAGCGGGCGCGTGGACGGCGATTCTGCTTCCTGGCAGTGTAGCTGTTCGCTCAACCATCACAACCGTATCTGCTCCCATTGGGACTGCACTCCCGGTGGCAACAGCAATTGCCTTTCCTGGCCCTACCTGCATTCTGGGTATTGCGCCTAGCCTGCTTTCCCCGACCATCTGAAGAATTGCGGGATTTTCTTGGGAGGCATTCTTCACGTCTTCAGCGCGGACCGCGTATCCGTCCATTACCGCGCGGTGAACCGGTGGCAGGTACTGATTTGCGATGACATCCTTCCCGAGGCACCTCCCCAAAGCGTGCTGAATAGACACGGATTCCAGCCTAGGGGCACGTTCTCCGAGAGCCTCGAAAAGAACCCTAAGTGCGTCGTCCACCTTGGTTAGTTTCTGGAACCCTTCAGTGTGAAGATGGTACATGGAATGAACACTCACCCAACGGGAAGATATTAGCGGTGGAGGTATCTAACACGCGCTGTCGCTGGTTGCCATGATTGATTCACTGACCATATCGGTCATTATCTTGATAACATTCATCCTGATGGTGGGCGTAGTTTTCTGGTTCAGAAGAATTCGACAAAAAGAAAACCGTGAGCCCTTTATTGAACTTGAAAAGTTAGTCAAATGCAGATTTTGCGGTTCTCTGATTCCGGAAGGAGCTCGCAAATGCGCTTTTTGTGGCGCTTGGCAACGCCAAGACCATTCCGGAGAACAAATAAATGCCAGAAAGCGAAATGGCACGAACGCCGCCGAAATAGACACTAGCCGCCGTATGCGCATTTGCGTAGACGACAGCTCAGTGGTGGAGCAGCGGACCCTTCCTTGGGAAGGGGCTGAAGCTGTTAAGCGGGCAGGCGCAGCTACCCGTTGGTCGCAGGTTCGAGCCCTGCCGGCGGCGCCAATGATTTCGGCCTGAAGGAGTTGCGTTCATTCAGATGCGAATTCGTGAATTCCAACTCACTGATTACGATGATGTCGTGGGTCTTTGGAAGACGGCCGGCCTAATCCTGCGTCCAGGCGACGAACTTTACGGAATCAAGTTGAAGTTGCAAAGAGACCCTGACCTCTTCTTGGTTGTCGAGGATGGTGGTGAGATTGTTGGGGTTGTCATGGGCGCTTGGGACGGAAGGCGTGGCTGGATCAATCACCTTGCGGTGAAGCCCAACCGTCAGAGGGAGGGGATAGGGCGCACTCTAATGGGCGAACTTGAGAAACGCCTCTTTGAAAAAGGGGCGAAGAAAGTTAACGCTCAGATCTATAAGTGGAATACTAAATCCGCTGATTTCTTCAAGTCGGTTGGTTACGAAGTTCATTCCGACCTTGTGATGATCGGAAAGTATCTGAAGAAATAGACAGAGAATCAGATACGGCGCTTTTCGGTTCCTAAGTCACTTTTCCTTCTGGGACGGGTAGGTAATCGCATATCGCTGATGGTTTTTCGAGGATGCGATTGATTGTGATCTCGCCGACGATTCGGCAGTATTTGCCAATCTGAGCAAGGTTCCAAACTATAATTCGCAGACTTGCGGCTACGCTCACGTCCCTCACGTGGGCAAGAACCTTCTGGGTCAACTTTCTCTCGTCGTTCTCCGCCATTTCCACCATTTCAACAGCTTCATTGGACAACGAGATGTCGCCCGTCAAAAGTGCTTTCATGCTGTGATCTGAAATCTTGATTATCTGGTTGCCGAATTTCGCAATTTCGTTTAGCATTACCTCACTCGCTATCTCTCGGTCCTTCAGGTCAAGCACTTCGATGGCGATATTTTCAGCTGCGTCAGCCATCTCTTCAAGGGTTTTGGCGACTACCCTGTTCCCAGCTATGTGAAGCGGCGACTCAATACCTATCTTTGTCCCCACACTTCTGTCCCGTATCGCCAGAAGCAGTTGTCTGACAATCAACCAGTAGATTCTATCAGACTCCTCTTCCATATGGGTCACCTCGGCCGCAAGCTCAGGCCTCCTTTCGACAAGAGCTTTGATCGACACGTCGACCATTGAGTTAATTATGATATGCAAACGTCGCATGAGTCCGTAGATTGGAAAACGGGTCGGGTCAACGAAGCTCTGCAGCGTAACCTGCTTCAAGGTCTGCTCAACGATACTGAGCCCGGTGAGGCGCTGTGTGCTTGCCCGAATCTCTTCAAGATGACTCTTCTTCAACTCATCTTTGGTAGCAATTTGTATCGTGTCATGGCCGAGAATGTAGTTCGCTGTTATGACTCTGGTTAGAAGGTTAGGGGAGGTGCACAGGTCTGCATTGACGACGCAGTCCTTGATTTCTTCCCGCTTATGCTCGGTTCCTGGAATCAGTTTCAGTGATCCATCGTCTTCGCGTTTGATTGAGACGATGTCACCCGCTTTCAGCTTGACATCTTCAACCCATTCACGCGGCAAGGAAACGGTTAAGGTAGAATATCCAACCCTCTGGACTTTACGGGCTTCCAAGTTCCCTGCACAATTTATTATGGTCCAATAACTAGAATATATACTTCAGTCTTGTTTGTCATGGTCTAAACTAACGTATACTACTATAGAGATACCTGTCACGGAGTCTCGAGCGGTCATCGCATATTCTGAACGCAGCCTTTACTACTCTAGCTTGCCACCGAAAAGGCGAATGAAAAGACGTACTCGCCCATGCGCTTCACACCAAGTTCTATTCTTTCTTCGGGCTCGCTGACGAATGTCATTCTGACGTGTCCTGCACCTTTTTCGCCGAAGAAAGATCCTGGGATGACGACCACTCCTTTTCTGGACATTAGTTGTTTGCAGAACTCCTCTTCGTTCAACTCCATAGACCTTAGGTATCGCTTTATGTCGACGAAGAAATAGAACGCACCGTCAGGTCTGACAGTTCTTGCGTCGGGCAAGCATTCCCTTATCGCTTTCTCCATACAATCTCTTCGCCTCATGTAGGTCGGGATTACCAAGTCGCGTAGGTATCGTTCCTTTACACCATCACGGAGAAATCGAATCATTGCATTCTGGCTAAGGGTGTTCGGCGCGAGGGTCGTATATTGCTTTACCTTTTCCATCCCGTCAATCACGTCCTCTGGTCCGAGCGCGTATCCCAGCCTCAAGCCTGGTACCGAAGCTTCCTTTGAGAAACTACCGATAGAGATCACTCTCTCTCGTGCACCCGCCAGTGAAGTAATTCTCGTCTGAGTGTCCTTTCCGTAGATGATATCCCGGTACGTTGAGTCATTGATAATCCAAAAGTCGTGGTCGACCGCGAGGTCAACGATCCCCTTGACGAAGTCAGGTCGTACTATACGGCCTGTGGGATTGTCCGGGCTGAGGAGGATTATAGCCTTCGTCCGTTTAGTTATCAGCGACTTGACTAATTCGAGGCTAGGCTGGTATCCCTCCTCTACGCTTACAGGCAGTTTAGTGATGCGCGCCCCTGCTAATTGAGCCGCTTCTAGATACCCGAGGTAAGTTGGGTCTGTTACGATGAGCTCGTCGTTCTTGTTGAAAATCGACAGGTAGGCGCAGAATATGGCTTCGGTGGCACCATCGGCTAGGATGACCTCGTTTTCCGGGGCGTACCTCATTCCTTGATGCGTTGCCCAATCTTCAGCAATGAGTTTCCTCAACTCTAAATAGCCGCGCGTTCCGGTGTAGGCTGAAGTGCCCTGTGAATCCTGGGTAATCCTCTTCACTATCTCTTCAGACACTTCTTTTGGCGGTGGTAGGCTTGGCCCTCCGCCTCCAAAAGAAACGAGCTCCTTTCTCTTGCTTGTTTCGGCTAGAAGGGCTGTGACGCGGCGGATGGGTGAGATGTGAAGTGCGGTAACACGGTCGGAAAGCGTTACCATTTCACTAGGCCCGCTTACTCGGGCGCGGATTGATTTAGTCTTGCTATAAGCTTTCTAACATAGTGTAATTACATTAAATGCCAAAGAGAATAGGACGAAAATCATAGGTAACAAAGCGTGAGGAGGTGCCGGTCGGTTGTGTTTGAATTTCGTTGAGGGCGGTGGTTGTTACGCGACCAGCGGAAAATGCCTCTTGGGATTGAATGGCGCTTTAGAGAAGAACCGCGACGGTGGCTGTGAGCTCCATGGTAAGTTTGATGTGTGGCTGACACACAAGAACGACCTTCTCATAACTGATATGGGGTTTCCATCCGAGGAACCGAAACAATGTTTCGCGCTCGGTGTACATCTGACTCTTGCCAGAAAAATCGCAGGGAACAAAATGCGGCAGCTCCGAACATCTGTCATTACGAGTGAGCGCAGATGCTTCAAATGTCAGGAGCGGTACTGGGTCAGTGAACATAGACGCCCAGCTGGGCTTCTTGAAATTGGAATAGGTTACCTGTGCCCTGACTGCATCGGCGAAAGCAAAAGCGTTGATGTTGAACAGAGGCTGGGCGTTCTACAATATTGGTGCGGTTGATTCTACTTACTGCGCTGCCCACGTGGGCACACAATGAAATGGTGATTTGGCCTCGAATTCGGGGATCGGGTTGGCCCGAACAAATTCTCTACCCTTCGTCAACGCCAAATGATTCAATGGCATCAGATTTTCCTTCTTGCCCGCTAGGAAGTACTTCAACGATTCCTTGATGCGATCATCAGTAACCTGTGGGTGGCACAGTTCAATGAAGGCCCCGTACATCACTGCGTTGGCGAACATTTTCGTATCCTGTACCTCAGTTGGCAACTCATCCTTCAGTTCTTCAGCCATTTCAGTAGCTGGAATTCCGAGCTTCTTGACGTCATCGCGGTCGATTTCATCGCCGATTAGTGTTGTGTTGTAGACGATTAGTCCGTCTGGGCGAAGGTAATTGATGAAGTCCATTGACGGTTGATTCATGATTATTTCGACGTCCGGTTCTTCCGCTATTGGGTTGTCAACTTCCTCGTCAGATATCACGACGTAGCACTTCGCTTTGCCCCCGCGAGTTTCGGGGCCGTATGAGGGGGTGTATGCGACGTGTTTGCCTTCTAGCATAGCTGTGTAAGCAATATAGTCGCTGAGAAGTAGCACGCCCTGGCCTCCGTGTCCGGCTATGAGAACCTTCGTCTTGGTCATTGCTTCTCAACTCCGAATGTATCCTTGTAAACACCAAGCGGGAACTTCTTCACCATGTGCTCGTACACGAAACGCTTTGCATCCAAGATAGGCATCTTCCAGTTTATCGAGCAGGTGCTCAGGAGTTCTACGAAGGCGAAGCCGCCCAGCGCCTGGACTTTGAAAGCGTTCACAACGGCCCTCTTCGCGTCAAGCAGGTTCTTGACCGTGTACACTTTTCCCCTTTGACTCGAAAGCTCTTGAACAGCCAAACTTACACGTTTCACGTAGGCTGCACCGTCGATTCCCCCAAGGAGCTTCGAGACATCAAGCTCAGTCCCTGTCATTGCTGCATCTCTACCGAAAGGCGTCGTGGTAGTAATCTGGCCTTCCAATGTGGTGGGTGCCATTTGCCCGCCAGTCATTCCATAGATCGCATTGTTAACGAGGAACACTGTGATTGGGGTGGCTCTCTTGGCTGCGTAGACTAACTCCAAGAGCCCGATGGAAGCAGCATCTCCGTCGCCCTGAACCGTGAAGACTGAAAGTTCAGGCTTAACCCTCTTCAGGCCTGTGGCGACCGCGGGCGCCCTTCCGTGGGCGGCAATTATATGATCGCAATTGAAGTAGTTGTAAGCTAGAACACTGCATCCTACTGAGTCTATCATAACCGTTTTTTCGCGAATCCCTAGTTCATCCATCGCGGCCGCTATCAATCGCGTAAGCGTGCCATGTTCGCATCCCGCGCAGTAATGCGTTGGGTTGTCGGTCAAGGATTCGAGCTTGCCCAACTTCACCTTGAGAGCAAGTTGGCTCATGCTACGATCATCTCCAGTCGTCGCAGCTTACTTTCTATTTCCGCTTCGGTAGGGACGATTCCGCCCCATTTGCCCAGAAAGTCAACTGTCACACCATCACCGACCGCGAGTTTGACGTCCTCGTACATTTGGCCGGTGTTCAACTCAACATCTAAGAACTGTTTTCCTTCCGATGCGAGCTTTCTTAGCGCGAGTTTCGGAAAGGGCCAGAGCGTAATCGGCCTGAAGAGGCCGACCTTGACACCCTTCGAACGGAGTTTGTTGATGACGCCCTTCGCTATTCGTGACACAATGCCGAAGGCAACAATCACTTTCTCAGCATCTTCAGTCAGGTAAGCCTCAAACCTGACCTCGTTCGCTTCTGCTTGCTTGTATTTCTCGAAAATCTTGCCCACATGTTTGTACTGCTTCTGGTAATCGAGTTCAAGCGAATTGAGTATGTGTGGCCCGCGGCCTTTAGCGCCTGTAGCCGCCCACGAGGACACATCATACTTTGGTGGTGTGAACTCCGGGAATTCTACATCTTCCTTCAACTGTCCTGTAAAAGCGTCGCCCAGGATGAGTGCTGGGTTTCTGTACTTGAATGCCAAGTCGAACCCAATCCTTGGGAAGAGGGCCATCTCTTGAACTGAGGCCGGAGCCAACACGAACAATCGATAGTCGCCGTGCCCGCCGCCTTTGGTCGATTGGAAGTAATCGCTCTGTTCTGGACCAAGGTTACCTAGACCTGGCCCTGCTCGGCAAATGTCAACTACCAGGAACGGAAGTTCCATCCCAGCCGCATAGGACAAGCCCTCCTGCTTCAGGCTAAACCCAGGGCTCGAGGTCGCAGTCATCGCACGAACACCGCCTGCTGCGGCGCCAATGACCATGTTGATGGCTTCCAGTTCGCTCGCAGCCTGAAGAAAGAACTTGTAATCTGGGTATTTCTTGTTGCCAAACTCTTTTGCTAAGGTTTCCGGGATTTCACTCGATGGCGTTATTGGGTATGCGAAGTACGCGTTGAGGCCTGCTTCAAGCGCGCCATAGGCCAGAGCCTCGTTGCCCTTCAAGTAAACTCGTTGCTTCGACATCTATGCTTTCACCTGGATCTCACTGATGGCGAAGTCTGGGCAAACCCAATAGCAGATAGCGCATCCGGTGCACTCCCCCTTTGTTCCTCGGTACGAGAACTCGACTGGGTGGAAGCCAGCCCGATTCAGTTTTGTAGAGAACTTGAGGTTGCCTTGTGGGCAAGTGACGACGCAAAGCTCACAAGCTTTGCAACGCTCGTCCAGGATCTTAACGAAAGCTCTGGGTTGAAGGATGGTCGTGGCTGCGGTCAAGCCGTTATGACCTCCCTTTTCTCAACGAAATTTTCCAATACGTAACGGAGCATGGCGTAATGCTGCTCTTCGTCCAAAGCCAGCATGGTCAGCATTGTTTTGAGGTGCGGATCCTTGACCTGCGCTGTCGCCGAAGTGAACAGCCGTAGGGCATTCTCTTCCACATCCATCAGCCGGAGTAATTCCTCCCGACTTTCGTTGACGGGTGCAAGTCCTTCCCACTGGTTCGTGGCGAGGTAGTTGATTGCGCAGTTGATGACATCGGCGTGGTGCATCGAATCCCGCATGAGCTTACTGTAGAGAATTTTGACCACGCTATGCTTTGTCTCCCTGACCTTCTTGGCATAGACTTCGGTTTCGTGCTCCTCGTGGTCTAGCTGCTCTCTAAGTAATGCCAATAGCTGTTCGTTTCGCATACGCCTGTCGCGAGAAACAGCCAAGTAATTACTCTTAGCCGTTCTGCTAATATTCTATGTATTGTACCGACCTGAATGTCTCCGTCAGCTTGTCCGCGGCTTGATCAACAGCGCCGCTGAAACTGCGCCAAACAATGCGGCCGCACTACCTGCCATAAGCGCGAAGAAGAAACTCTTTGTGACTTCCAAGATGTAACCGGTCAAAACGGCGACGACGATTCCCGCAAGATTTCCCCCAAGGTTCTGAACACCCCCCATTGTCCCCGTGAATTTCTTTGGTGTCGCCTCAACCAACGCAACCCAGAGTGACGGGGTTGAAAATCCAAGCGCAGCTCCTGCAAGGCTCAAAGCAGCCAACGCGGAATAGGGATCGGGAGCATAGGCTGTCGCAAACAGCATGATCGAAGCAACCACCATTCCAACCGCGAAAAGTTTCCTCCGAAGTCCAACTGGAGAGCCACCCTTCCTCACAAGATAATCTGACATCACGCCACCGATCAGAATCAATGTCACAACCGCGGAAATCAGCGGAAGAGTTGAGAAAACCCCTGCGTTGAGAATTGTGAACTTTTGTTCTCGGACAAGATACGTCGGCAGCCAGAGGTTCAAGTAGTAGGCCACATACCCTTGGCCGAAGCTAGCTAATGTTAGTCCCAATCCCAGGGGGCTGATTACTACTGGGAGGCTTTTGCGGATGTTGATTTTCTGTTTCGGTTCTTTTCTTCGTGCGCGGTTTGGGGGGTTGTCCTGAAAGACGAATAGCCATACGCCACACCACAAGAGTCCAACGAAGCCCGTAGCGAAGAATGCCCATGGCCAGCCGTAACTGAGGGCCAACCAGGCTGCGAAGGGAAAAGCTAGCACGGGACCTAATCGGCCGCCCGCGATCCAAGTTGATGTTGCTCTCGCTCGCTCTTCCTTTTTGTACCATCCGGAGGAGGTTACTTTCGCCCCAGATACGAAATTGGGTGCCTGAGTAACACCGAGAGCGGCCCGTAGCGCGAAGAGGGAAAAGAATGAGTTTGCATAACCTGTGAGTATGGTGATTACCGATGTGGCTAACCCGCCCACAAATAGACTTCGTTTCGCGCCGAATCGGTCTGTGACAAGCCCTGCGACCGGTTGAAGCAGTGTGTAGATCCACAGGAATGCTGAGAGTACCAATCCCAATTCGAAGTCGGAGAGGCGGAGGTCGCGTTGAAGAAGCGGTGCTACGGGGGATAAATTCACACGGAGGACGAAAGTTACGAAAATTCCTGCACTTGTAAGAATTGCCATGGTCCAACGGTTGCGGATGATCATTTCGTAACCTCTGCGGACGAGTCTATTGGGGGACGGGGACTAAGTTCGCAAGCGCCATGTCCGAGAGAGTGTACTTCCTGAGGTTGGCAACCTGTGCTGGGGTCAGAAGCGTGCAGGCGAATCCCCAGTGGAATGATATCCAATCGCCCACCTTCATGCCGCTCACGAAACTTCGGCCTTGCACCTCTGCGAGAACATTCGTTTTAGCCGGCGTTCCTAAGAACAACTTGCCATCCCGCCTCAACACCGGCTCATACTCGACATGGAGATTTCCCCTATCGTCCGTCCCGACTATTTTTCCCCAAGAGATTCGACACTTGTCCATCATCCCACCGACAACGTCGTCAGGTCCGGTTGCGTTCGCGAGCGAATCCCGCACCGTCCCCATTGTTGAGAACGCATTGAAAACGTGGAGCGCGTGGTGTGGAAAGGCCGCATACGGCCGCGCCTCGAACAGCTTCTTTATCTGTTCCTTCGAGAATTTTAGCTTGAGCCGTTCCGTTAGGTGATTATAGAATTCCCCGGGGGAAATCTTCTCAAGCAGTTCATTCCCGATCCAGTAGGCTTCGACCGCGCGGTAGTCGAAGGGGTCGGCGACTCCCACAGATTGAGCGATGAAACGAAGGTAAGGGTAAGCAGCTTGGAAGCCTTTCAAGGCCTTGATCAATTGGTCGCTCGGTTTGTTACTCAAACAAGCATCAAGTAGGACATCGTTTTCATCTGGTCCGCAGTAGCCCAAACGGTTGGGCATGAAGCTATGGCGCGCCGCAAGGATTGCTCCCTCGATTCTTGGTGAACTCAACCTCAGGCCACCTATTCTAATTCCCTTGGAGTTCGCGAATAATCTTCCAAGTTTCCAACGCCTCTTCTGCCTCCTTATTTGATAGGACCCTAATTGCGAAACCACCCTGGACAAGAACGTAGTTGCCTATCTGAGCTTTTATGAGGGAAATGTTTACGTTCTCTCTAATCCCGTCTGGGCCATAATCCACTGATGCAGAGTCACCCCTTATCGCCACGACCTTGCCGGGGAAGGTAAGACACAAGGCGGAACGCCCATATCGATACTCGTTTCTCAAGGCTATATGTTTGTAATGCTGGTTTCAAGACTGGGATAGAGTTTCAGGACCCGAGTTCCTTAGTGATTTCCTGAGAAAACCAGCAACCACCTTCATAACCCAAGAAACTCAAACCTGTCCTAGTGCGTTTGATTTGACCAAGGCTTCCGAAGTTGTGACTTCGTCGGAGGGAGAGGTATTCGATGTGGAGCTTGAGATTAACATCTTAAGAGAGAATCAACGCCTCGCCGACGCGAACAAGAGAAGGCTGGATGCGAACAATATCCATGCGATTGATGTTATGGGTTCGGTGGGGTCGGGAAAAACATCCCTGATTAAGGCTATTGTTTCAAGACTGAAGAACGAACTGCGAATCGCAGTCATTGAGGGAGATGTAACGACAAGTATTGATTCTGAGCTCATCGCTTCAGAGGGAATTCCGACAGTTCAGGTCAACACTGGCAAAGAATGTCACCTGGACGCGAACCTAATCAGAAAGGCCTTGGACCGTATGCCGCTCGACAAGCTGGATCTAATTTTCATTGAGAACGTAGGAAACCTGATCTGCCCTTCCGAGTTCCCGCTGGGCTCGGATAAGCGGTTGGTCGTGATCAGCGTGACGGAGGGCCCTTACATGGTTCTCAAACATCCAATGATGTTTCTCGGCGCCGATGTGGTAGCCATAAACAAGGTAGATTTGGCTAAGGCGATGGAAGTTGAACCCGAGAAACTAAGCGCCGATGTTGCCAAACTGAACCCAAAGGCTGCTACTGTAAACACAAGTTGCAAGAGTGGAAAAGGCGTTGAGGAAGTCATCAAGGCGCTCGGCTTGGGTTAGGGGTTTGGAGCATGCATGAGTTTTCTTTTGCAACATCAATTGTGGAGTCCCTTCTCGACCTCGCAAACAAGCAGGGGGCGAGTAAAGTGTTGGAAGTTCACCTAAGAATTGGAAAACTGAGGGCGCTGTCTACCGAGCAGTTGCGCTTCTCTTATGGCATTCTTGCCAGCGGGACTGTTCTTGAAGGCTCCCACTTAATTGTGGAGGGATCGGCCGGGAGACTAAAGTGCCCTCAATGCAACTATCACGGGGAATTCGACCCCGAGGGTGACTTGTCCTTTCATTTCGGAGTACCGCCTCTAATCTGTCCGCAATGCGCTGGCGGACTGACTATAGAAGGCGGTGACGAGTGCATGATAACGAGTGTTCGGATGGTTCTTCCGACAGCCATGCAAGGAAGCGAGGCCGCTGCTGAAGCCGCTAATTGAGATATTGCGAGTTACATAGCGCCTTTTCTCTATATAGAATCGCGGCGGAATATATAACTGGCCTCTGCCACTGACAATAGTTTCGGTTTACGCACATCAATAGAGTATTGACTACAGAGTGAAGCAGCATTGGAGATAAGAAAGGTTCAGAGAGTCGGGCATTCGACATTAACCGTCTCCCTTCCCAGAGACTGGGTTAGGCAGGTTGGACTAAAGCAGGGAGGCGTAGTCACCCTTCGCCTTTCCGAATTCGGCGAACTCATAGTTACCCCCGGCAACGAAATAGAAGCAGAAGAGATGACTGTCTGTAAGATAAACGTCGACGCCTGCAAAGACCGAGAGTTCCTTGCGAGAATGATTACGGGCAACTACATACTGGGTCGCGATACCATCATAGTATCATCTTCAACTGACCTGAAGCCAGAACAACTTGCTGAAATCCGGAATTCAACACGAAGGCTAAGCGGTCTAGGCATCGTTGAGCAGACGCCAAAGGAGACGATGATCCAATGTTTTCTCGACCCTTCTAAATTCACGGTCACAGGTCTACTCACACGCCTACACAAAGTAGCTGTCTCGATGCTGGAAACTTCCATGCAGGCATTAATGGACCGGAAGTTTTCCCTAGCTTTGGAAGTGTTAGAGCTTGAAAACGAAGCTGACCGCCTATACTGGCTGATCCTGCGGCAGATATTTCGGGCAATATCGAAGATACCGCTATCGCGCCATGTTGGAATAGAATCAGCAACCCACGCTGTTGGCTACCGCGCCGTCTCGAAACACCTTGAAGAGATGGCTGACTGCAGCGAGTCGATTGCCAACTTAGTACTCTCTATGGCGGATGAGAATTGCACTCAATATGCCTCTGTAATTGAAGAAGTGTGCAAGTTCGGAGCTGAAACTCTCGCCGTATCGAAAAGTGGGATGGATTCGTTGAGCATGTTGGATGTTGACCTAGCGAACCAGATAATCGCCCGCTCAGAACACGTCGAGGAACTGGAAAAGGATGTCACAGAGCTAGTGGTCTCATCCGTTCAAGAACGTAAGTTGGCCATAGCCCTAAGGGGAATCGTATGGAACCTCGCGGAAATATCACGCTCCTCCCAAATGATCGCCGAAGTCGCAATGAACCGCTACCTTGAAAGCAATAGCGACATCTGTCAATTTTGGAAAGAGCGGAAGAGCGGGGGAGACATTCAATACCTAAAGAAGGTCGTAGCCTAGACTCATTCTTTGACCCCAAATCCTTAGCCATCGTAGGCGCATCGTCCACACCCAGCCGCATAGGGTACGTAATGGCACAAAACATGGTGGCCAATCATGCGAGAGGAGTCTTCAAGGGTGAAGTTTACCTAGTAAACCCGAAGCACGACCAAATCCTCGGCCAGAAGTGCTACTCGTCCGTCTCAGCGATTGCGAACCCCATCGAGACGATTGTAGTCGCCATACCCGCCGCAGGCATCCCAGACGTAATCGAAGAAGCGGGAAAAGTGGGAACAAAAGCGGCCATAGTGATATCGTCGGGGTTCGCAGAGGTCGGCAACCGAGCCTTAGAAGAAAAACTCGTGGATGTGGCAAGGAGATACGATATCAGGGTCGTGGGGCCGAACTGTCTAGGAATCTATGATGCCTACACTGGCATGGACACCCTTTTTCTTCCCGAAACAAAATTCCTTTCTGACGGCCGCGAAGTCGTAGCTACCCCAAGGCCCAGACCAGGTTCGGTCTCGTTTCTAACCCAAAGTGGGGCCTTCGGCGCGGCGGCGCTAGACTACATGGCAGGGCACGGGATGGGTATACGCGGATTCGTCAGTTACGGGAATAGATGCGACGTTACGGAAGATGAGTTCCTAGAATACTTCGCAAACGACCACCAGACCAAAGTTATTCTGATGTACATTGAGGGCCTAGCCAAAGGAAGGGAGTTTTTCAACAGAGCGAAAGACACGACGAAAAAGAAACCAGTTGTCGCGCTGAAGTCAGGCAGGACCGAAGCAGGAACCAGAGCCGCCATATCCCATACGGCCGCTTTGGCTGGGATGGAACAGATCTACGAGGGAGCGTTCAAGCAAGCCGGAATCATAAGGGTGCGAAACGTTGAAGAGCTATTCGACTTTGGGCGCGCATTGGCCCTACAACCCCCTGGTTACACGCACAGTGTAGCCGTTTTGACGAACGCTGGTGGACCCGGGATTATTGCCACGGATGCGTTGGAAGAATCTGGATTGATGGTACACAAGTTTTCTGAACGAGTTATGTCGAAATTCAAGGATTTCAAGGCGAAAAAGCTGCTTCTACCCGTTCTTTCAGGGTTTAACCCCATGGACCTCTCAGCGGAAGCCACGAGCGAAATGTTTGCGCTGGCCCTCTCAACCATCTTGGACGACCCCGAGATAGGAGGGCTTGTCTTGATTACAATGCACCATGCTCCAACAATACTTGATGATGCAGCGGATAAGATCGCGAAAACTGTACCCAAATACAGAAAACCAGTCACAGTATGTGACATGGGTGGAACGGAAATGGCGGAAACCATGAGGATGGCATTTGAGAAGAGGGGCATACCCTCTTACTCAGTCCCCGAAAGGGCCGCTCGTGCGCTCTGGGCGTTGATTTACTACGGAACTTATCTGCAAGACCACGGTGTGGTAAGGACCGCCAGGGAAATCGCAGCCTAGGATGAGACCCTCCTTTTGTCGGTCACAAATTTGCCCAAATATGTTGAGGAGCTGAAAGGCCGCCCGCTAGATCCATTCATTTCGAGTTTGGTTGAATCGTCAGCTGACAGCAACCTAGCCAAGGTGGTGGGCTTGCTAAGAGAACGCGGCGTCTACGAGGTCTTCGTTCCGGAAGGCACTCGTTGCGGAATGGTATGCGCGAGGGATGTTTTGAAGACGACGAATATTGAAACTACAAAACCAGGCGCCGTGATGTCATACGTACCTTCGCTGGGCAGAGATGCGCTTGTAAGCGAAGCGGCCAGACTGATGGCTGACTACAGGGTAAGAGCCGTGCCCATTTCTGACGGGCGCAAAATCGTAGGTCAAGTAAACTGCGCAAGCATCCTCCTCGAGCTGAAGGGTAAGATCGGTGGTGACCTGCGAATTACTTCTCTTGCGACAAAGAATCCGATAACGGTCGACGACACGGCGTCGGTTGGGAAAGCGAGAGAGCTCATGGTTCGGAAGCGAATCGACCACCTACCAGTGACCAAGGGAGGTCGAGTGGCTGGAATCCTAACGTCGATTCAAATCGTCATAAGTATGGCCCCACCAGAACGCGTTGGAAGCAAATCGATGAAACCTGAAATCCGGCGCAATCTCGAGTTTCTGGTTGGAGATGCGATGGAGCGAGATCCATTGACCTGTTCCCCTGAAACAGGCGCCGAGCAAGCTTTGGATATGATGCTCAAGAGCGCAAGGACCTGCGTCCTCGTCACCCAATGGGAAGAACTCCAAGGGATAGCCACGCAAAGGGATTTCATGACTCTCCTTGCGGAGGCTGAGCCTGAACCTGAAGTCCCGGTCTTTATGGTTGGGCTTCCGGAAGACCCGTTCGAGGCTGAGGCAACGAAAGCGAAATTCAAACGAACGATTAATCAACTCCACCGCAGATTTCCCGACATTCTTGAAGCGAGGTCTGTAATCAAGTCGAAATTCACGAAACCCGGTAAGGAGCGAGGTCGGTATGAAGTGACGGTTCATATCAAAACCCCTCGGGACTCTTACAGTTATTCAGAAGGCGGTTGGGAACTCCCTGTGATATACGACCTGTTAACGGACAGACTTAAACGGCTGCTAACGCAGAAACAAGAACGTCGAAGAATGCGCGAGAGGGAGCGGTAAGAAGCAGTCTGATTCGTTTTGGACTATCAGGAGTAATCATTGCTTGCTGCTGCCTACCAGAATGAGACGGGTTGAGATAATTGTCCCGCAGAAAAAGTTCGATGACGTGATGCTCTACCTCCGCGAGCAGAATGCGATTGAACTCCTTGACGTTAAGGAGATGATCAAGGGGTATGGTGGGGGGGTTGCTTCAACAACAGTTTCGGAAAGGCTTTACCGGCTAACGACCCTCGAGTCAAAAATCAATTCAACCATCGCAGCACTCAGACTCACCTCGCTCCCGAAACAAGTTCTCGTGGAGCCAAGAATGTCAGATGAACAACTCGGCGAGGTGGAGAAACGTGTGGCCGAAATCGAGCAGCAGGTAACCACGCTTACTAATGAATCCCAAGCCCTCGAGTCATTGATTACTTACGCGGAACGCCAGCTGAAGACTAGCATCGAAGAAATCGCAAAAATCGAGAACGTAAACTCCCCCGAAGGAAGACACAAACTGGAAGAGATTGTCGCCAGTATCTTTCAGACGCTCAAACCTTCAGAGATCAAGTTCGCTGGACCGCTCGGCGAGTTAATTCAAGCCAAAGCATTGGAGGATGCCGTTGTTAAGGACATTTCCGATAATGTGGCCAAGATCCTAACCACAAAGCGGGACGAAACAGCGATTGCTGATGCCATCACGCAGACGCTAGGCCTCAGACTGAAAGCCGTACTCAGAAGCAAACGCTTGACGTACGAGGCGACTAGCAGAATTGAAGAGGCAAAGCGGAGGCTCAGGGAACTCAAAGACAAACTCGATGTCATCAGCCGAACCGACGGAGAATTCCTCCTAGTGAACAAGGAGGTGGTCGGGGCAGAGAGAGCCTTCGAACAAGCCAAGGCCTACACCGGCAAGACCGAATCCACTTCTATGATTGAAGGTTGGATGCCCGCGTCAAAGATAGGCGCAATCAGGACAGCGCTTCAAGAGATGTGCAACGGGGAAGTGATAATCAAGGATTGGGTCAGCAAGAATGCTCCAACTAATGTCTCGAAACCGAAGCTCCCAATGTTTCAGATTTTCGAAAAACTGACAGTCGGCTTCGGCGTCCCAAACAGTAATGAAGTCGACCCCACTATTTTGTGGTTCGTCACATACCCACTCTTCTTCGGATTCATGTTTGGCGATGTTGGTAACGGATTTGTAGTGATGATTGTTTCAGCCATATTTTGGCTAAAGAAGAAACAGGGCTTAGTCATTCCAGACAACTCCTATGGTGGCCTAGGAAGCGTATTCAGCATGATAATTCAAGGAGCGCCACTACTTGTGCTCAGCGGCGCCTCGGCGCTCGTTGTAGGGTTCCTCTACGGTACCGTTTTTGGAAGCGTTGAATGGTTCAGACTGCTCACAGGCCTGCCTGGACCACTTTGGTTCGAACCTTTTTCGAACATACGGCTCATGCTCAGGTTGTCCATTACGATTGGGGTGATTCATATCATGTCAGGCCTAGCCTTGGACCTATTCAACAAGGCATACGCCAAGGAATACCGCGAACTAATCTCTGGCCCACTCGTATGGCTCTGGTTCTACGGTGCATTCGGTATCACGTTGCTTCAATATGGCCTGCGATTTCCAAATTATCTCTTCGACCCCCGGAACACAACGGACATCTTCCTCAGGATAGGAGTCCCGCTAATCGCTATGATGGGGCTCAAGTTCTGGACGGAAGGATCCATGGGTCTAATGCACGCGTTCGAGAATCTCCTGGCGTCCCTGTCCCACACGATTTCCTATGTCCGAATCTTGGCCATGAAACTGATCGACGACGTTTTTCTCCGCCTCTTCCTGGGAGTTCTGATTTTCTTCATGGCTTGGGGCAATATTGCTGGAACAGTACTCGGGTACGTTCTTTTCTCGGCCCTAACAATTGTTCTGATACTGATCTTGGAGACGGCTTTCGTGTTCATGCAGACGCTTCGACTTCATTGGGTCGAGTGGTTCATGAAATTCTACGGCGGCAGCGGGACAGCCTTCAAACCGTACGGCGCCGAGCGGACCAACACAAAGGTTCGTACAGGCGTCATGTAGCCTATTCTCGAATAGAACTGGTATCGTCGAAACTGTTTGCATGACGATGCTCAAGGGTTTCGAAATCTTTCCGCCACCTGTTTATATCGGCCTTGTCGCTTTCGTACCAGACAATTCAGGCGAGGGGTACAATAAACGAGTCATACGACTTCACTCCAGTTGCAGGCAGTCAATGACATTGTCGCGGAGCTACAGGATTACGGCTTAACCCGCAATGAAGCTCGCGTGCTCGTTTTTCTGGCCAAGACGGGACCCTCAAAGGCCAGCGAAGTCGCTAGGGCAGTGCAAATCAACCGCACGGAAACTTACAGAACAATAAGAAACTTACAGCGCCGCGGACTCGTGGAAGCCACACTCGAGAGGCCAGTGCGCTTTCAATCCGTGCCTTTTGACAGATGCCTGCGTATTCTTATCGATGAAAGAAAGGCGAAGCTGAGGATTCTCGAGCAACGTGGCGAAGCTTTGCGCCGCCAATTCGCGGATGTGCGCGTCGAACCCGTCAGTCAGGAAGTTGAACGTTTCCAAGTAGTCCAGGGGAGGATTCGGATTGAGCAACGGTTGCACGGTATGTACGGTCAGGCTCAGAAATCGGTAATGACTGTTCTCTCGCCGTCGGAAGTAATACGGGCCGATACCTCGGACCTGTTTGACATGCTGGGTGAAGCCGCAAAGAATGGCATTCGAATAAGGGTGATAACCTCGATAAATCAGAGCAACTTGGAAATTGTCGAGAAGCTTCGCGAAAGCATCGAAATAAGGCATCTTGACTTGAAAGCTAAGCCGATTCCTAGGGTTTCCATAATCGATGATAATGAAGCCCTTTTCGAAATTACAACTGCTGATGAAAGCTCGAGAAGTGAGGATGAAGTTGCATTGTGGATCAACAGCCGTGCCTTCGTAAGAAACCTCCAAGCATACTTCGAAGAGATGTGGAATTCAGGCACGCCAGCTGAAGGCCAGTTGGAGACACTGCGAAAGGGAATACCGCCAGACGACCTAAGAATCTTCAAGGGCAGAAACGAAGTAAGCGGGAAACTCAACGAAATGATAGCGTCAGCAAACCAAAGCGTTGAGATTTGGACAACGATGAGGGGAATTCAAGCCCTCGCAGACTTCCATTTCGACCAACTCAAAGAAGCAAAGGCTAGAGGCACGAAGATACGTGTCATAGCGCCCATCACCAGCGAGAATACAGAAGGAGCCCGGAAGCTTGTGCCCGTCTCAGAGTTGCGTTATTCTGAAGCTCTTGGGCAAGCTGGAATAGCCATTTCTGATCAGCGAGAGTTGATGTTGTATGAGAGGCTGCCTGACGACCACAACGCCGAGGTCGGCGCAGATGTAGGATTCTGGACCAATAGTAAACGCTTCATAGAAACAATGACCAGAGCTTACGACGCGATGTGGAAAGGCGTATTTGCAATATATGCCCCAAAACGCCGCGGATTACACAGATAGATCCTTACTGCTGCGATGCTGGTCGTAATCATTGCGCTAGAGCATTGACGAATGGAGCTCTGCCCTTTGCCTAAGTCAAATTTCGGATGCCAGCTTCCCCAGGACAGTGATGACTTCGACCGCGTTATAGAAGTGGCGAAGCATTGTGAGAAAATCGGATACGATAGCGTGTGGGTCTATGACCACCTTTCCCCTTTCTGGTCACGCTCCGGCCAAGCGTTTGAGTGTTGGACTACTCTCTCGGCCGTTGCTGCGCGCACGAACAGTGTCAAGGTAGGCAGTCTAGTTACGAATGTGGGCCTCCGCAATCCGAGTTTGCTGGCCAAAATGTCAAGCACCATCGATAACATCAGCAACGGCCGACTTATACTCGGCCTCGGAACTGGGGACAAAATGAGCCGCGAAGAACTGCATTCCTACGGGTATAGATTTCCCGACCTTAATGAGAGAGTCGAACGCCTCAGGGAGAGTATTCAAATTCTGAAGGCCATGTGGACTAACGACGAAGTCACGTTTCACGGAAAACACTACGAAATTTCACGTGCGGTCAATCTTCCTAAGCCGAAACAACGACCACATCCGCCAATCTGGATTGGTGGGAGGCATCTTAGGATTTTGGATGTTGTCGCAGAGTTTGCTGATGGATGGAACTACTGGGGCCTTAGTAAAGATGGACTTGAACGCCGAGAAGATTACCTTGCCAAAAAGTGCGCTGAGCACGGGCGTAAGCCAAGCAGCATCCTAAAGGCATGGTCGGGAACTTTTCAACAACTTTCAGATGGGGCTCGGAGTCATTCGGAATTATCGCGGAATATTGCTGGGAAGTTGCGAAACCAAGCTGACGCGGAGACAAAATATTTCATTGCATCCTTCGACTCACGGGCTGACCCAGAAAATTATCAAGCCTTTGCGGACGCCGTAAAGAGCTTGGCTTAGGATGCTGTCTATGCCTTCATTTAGTCATCGGAGGTTAAGAACCCGCCAAGTTACGTTGGCCGCATCTTTTGCCGCGGTCTACTTTGTGCTTCGAAGTGTCCCCACTTTTCAAATGGTCGGAATTTCCAGCCGATTCACCACTGGCGATTTTCTACTAACTTCGATTGCTCTCCTTGGCGGACTATGGAGCGGCACTCTTTCAGTCTTCATCGGGACAATTCTGGCCTATGGCGTGAGACCGCCTGTCTTCTTCGGCCTCGATTTCCTACCTGCCGTTGTCAATGTCGCTATCGCCGCTCTTCTGCTCTCAAGCCGCTACAGAGTTGCGCAGGGAATTTACGTCACAATTTTTCTCGCATTTATTTTGAGTCCTTACAGCCTACTGTTCGGCTTTGGCTACGTGCCTTACACGTGGCTCCACATTGTCGCACTCATCTTCCTCCTATCACCGATCGCTCCTAAGATTCCTGTCTGGGCAAACAGCCGCGGTTTACGGCAGATCGTAGCAATAGGATACCTAGCTTTTGTAGGCACCATGGGACAACACCTCATGGGAGGCCTTTTGTACGAACTAGCGGCGGGATTGGTCGGAGGCGTCGGCCCTTCAAATTTCATGGATTTTTGGCGGATCATATTCTGGCTTTACCCAATCGAACGGCTACTAATCGTTGCCTTTTCCACGATCATAACGCTAGCCATGAGCCGTTCCCTCAAGAAATGGATCCCCTAGCTGGCTTCCAGGATTAAGGCACGCGTAGAAAGCCGCTAGCTCTCATTTGTCAGCTTATTTCTTTTAGTTTCGCAGGCAAATACTTGTCCACGATGTAGGCGAGCCCGTATCGGCTGAAGGCTTCCTGTTCTGCCTTGCGTCTAACTTTCAGGAATGTTTCGATTTCCTTCTTCCATAGCTTTCCGTTGTACCTCGGGTCCTTCTCAAGTTCATAGAGCCTCTTTATGTCTAGGTCCGTCAGAGGATCGCTTGGAAGTTTGTAGTCTACGATATCAGAGGCCCACACCCCAGCCCATTTGGCGTCTGGCGTGTTCAATTCCCGGAGGTGCGCGGCATTTGCTGAGCCTGATATTATGACGTTGGCGATGTGCATACCCCAAGGGTCGGCATCGCAGAAAATGTACACTGGGAGTCCCAGTTCCTTGTTCAATCTTCGAAGGAGAGCTCGTGTAGCGCGTGGCGCCTGCCCGGCGGTGTGAATTAGTAGGGCCTTGTGTTTCTCGTGAACCCTCTCCTCAATGAAACGTGTGAAGAGCCCGCCTTTCTCGATAGCAATAATCTTGTCAGCATTACAATCAGCAAATTCAGCATTCGTGAGTGCGGGGCCAATCATCATTCCGTCAGGGTGCGATGAAAGATTCAGCTCCTTCCCTTCATATCCCCGCACCGTGTATCGGATGGTTAAGTCTCCGAAGATTGCGCTTCGTTCTTCAGGAAAGACGTTGAAGTCTTCTCTCGAGTAGCCGAGAACTGTCTCAAGATCTGTAATTATGTCGTCGCTCTCAGCTTGGTCTGTGAAGCTCATCTCGTAGGCCTGAGCCGAATAGAAAACGTCCCTAAGTGTTGACGTCTTTCCTTCCCTGGCCAGTTCGTCGACGAAGGACCCGGTCCAGACGAGCTGCGTTAATGGGCGGACATGTCTGATGTTTCGGGCGCTCCGCCTTACGTTACGCTCGCCGAGTATGTATTGCCGGGTCTTTTCATCGTAGCGTATGTTGTTTATGGACCGGCTGGGCATTCGGACCGTGGGCCATTGCTTCTCGGAGAGTTGCGCGTAGATTTGGCCACCCAAATCCTTGAGGCTGTCTAACACTTGGCCTCTGCGTTGTTCGATTCGGCTAGTTTTGCTCGCCTTGGTCGTCTTCAGTTTCTTCTTTTTCATGTCTCAAAACACTCCTGAGTAATGGGGAGACATCCGGAGGTTTGTCTTTCTTAGCGAGTTTCGCTGAGAACAAAGCGATCTTTGGCAGGTATTTCTGGAATACGTCAAGCCTGTGTTTGTCGTGCGCTATGTTAATCTTTTTCGAAAGGAATAACGAGAGTCTACGCGCGACTTCGCGAACCGCGTTTAGGACCTCCCGTTCTATGTCAGGTCGGTCGGCGATGAATTCCTTACCTACAGTCTTGTAGGGGACTTTTGTCGAACAGATGTGAACGAAAACCGCTATGGGCATCTCCGGCGAGGCTTTGTAATGCCTCCAATCAACCTCCGTGTTCACAACTTTCCAGGATACGTCGCTTGCCTCGTCGAAGAGTAGTGGAATCTTGTTCGCGAATCTGAAAAGCTTGATTCCTCCCCCGGGCTCAATTTGACCGCCGTAAGCTACACCCACCTCGACTATGAACGGAAAACCCGCGTAAGCTGATGGTTTCCTCTGATACACAGCGACGAACTCGGGCGCGAGTTCTTTCCTAATTCCGGCTTCAAGCAAATCCTCCCCAAGCGGGGACAGACAACTTGCATCGGGGGCAAGGAACTTGTAATTCTTCATTGCGTTTACGATCTTGACTATCTCTTCCGGTGTCAGCTTCTTCGGGTTTTTCTTGGGGGGCAGGTCAACCTGTTGCAGGAATGAAGTCGCGATTGTCCTGCCAACTCTGTGAAAGTGATTTTTCATGAAAGCGACGAGTGTGCGTTCATTGGTCAATTCGATAAGGCGGTTCATTGTTTCGACGTCGACGCCGTACGGGTGCGGTAAGGTTTCTTGCGGTGGTTTTGGCATTTGCACGGTAGCACGATTGAACCTGTACAGCCTGCCCCTAGGGTCCACATATGTTATCGTTGCATATGGTGCAACGATCGCGGTTTCCATCAGATAGTCTAGAATTTTGGACATCGCCCGGGTGTAGTCCGCCTCGGTGGAGAATTCGACGACTGCCCCGTGCCAATGATTGTCGTTTGATTGCGTCTTGTGCTTGAGAATGACTGGCTTATTCTTTTGGATGTCAATCATCAAATTGTATTGGTGTATCTTCGTTCGACCAGTGCTGGACATGATGGTTGCTGCGCCATGGGTCGTGATCTGTCCGTAAAGTATGGCCATCTTACCGCCCAACCCGAAGGTTCCTCGCGTCTGTCGAAGCTTGTACTTTGATCCGAAGAGAACCTGGCCGAAAGCGGAGGGTATGATGTCGTGAGGAATTCCTATGCCGTTATCTTCAATGTGGACCCTGTAGACGCCCGGCCCATCTGTCGGCCCCGATTCGTGTGATATTCGGAGGTAAATGTCGGGAGGAATTTCGCGTGTTTCGCATGCGTCGAGTGAATTTTCGATTAGTTCACGGATAGTAGAGTAGATAGCCCTTGTGGGGTTCGTGAATCCCGCGATGTCCCTGTTACGGTAGAAGAAATCTGCCGCCGATATTTCTTGGAACACTTCTTGGAGGGCCATCAGGGTTCGCCTATGTTGGTGAGAGTGGGGAATAAAGCTGATGATGGTTGCTTCGTGTCACGTAGGCGGCTTCTGCCATAGCTCAAGGGTTTCTCTTTTCTTGCTTTCGCTCTTTATCTTTCTAAGCAGTTTATACAAGGTGGAATGTTGTTTGCCTTTGAGTAAGAGTTCAATTGCTTCCCTCGCAGCAGTCACGGTCTCGTATTCACCGATCATAGAAATCGTGTGGCCATAGACTGAAACTTTCGCGTCCGTCATTTCCTCTATTAACCTGCGAATCTTACCCGCGCGCCCAATCACTCGGCCCTTCAGCCTCGCAATATCGTGTTCATTTCTTCCAAACGTTTCCCTTAGATCGATGATGTCCAGAACGATGTCATCATCGACGAGTTCCATCGCTCGTTCGGGCGAGAATCCACGGCCAATCGCGAGAACGACATCGCGGGCACGAAGGATTGTGGTTGGGTCGTCAGAATCCTCTCGGGGAACTATTTCCACGACGCCGCCCTCACTCTGGATTAGCAAGTCCGCCCTGAACGCATCTTCGATCTCGTTCTTAGTCGAACCGTCCCTTCCGATGAGCACGCCCATTCGTTCGAAGGGTATTGTCGTGCTAATTCGCGTCGACATCTTCACCCGTCACCCACTTCGTTAATCTTTCAAGCGGGGGTACAGTCACACCGATCCGCGAGAAATACTCGTTCATATGTACCAAATCTCTTTCAAGAAACTTGCGGGCCATGGGATGTTCAGGAGGAACGGCTTGGGCTAAGTCAAAGATTACCGGCTTGAGGTCAACGATCATTATGTTATATTCGCTTAGGTCACCGTGTACGAGTTGTGCTTTTTGGTAGAGCCTTCTTACGGCTTCAGCTATTTTGTCGTATACTCGCGCTGGGTGGTCTAGGGGGGTTTCCCTCAGCAGGGGAGCGGGAGTACCGTTCCTTCCGATGAATTCCATTAGCAGCACGTTTCCTTCAACCTTCAATGGGATGGGCACTCGGACGCCCGCGTCACGTGCTTGTTGAAGATTCCTGAATTCCTTTAGAGCCCAAAGGTTAACGAGCGACCTTGTGTCTTTCCTGGTGCTCTTGAACCTTTGATCACCTTGTATGTACATCATCCTGCCGCTCACGAATTCCGCTGACGTGGTCAGGAAAATCTTGATTGCTACTGGCTTGTTTTTTCGTCCAACGCCCCAGTACAGGCGTGATTCCTTGCCTGAGCGTACTACCCCATTGATGTTTCTGATGTACCCGCGGTTCAGCAAACGATATACGATCATTAGAGTCGACTTGTCGAAAACTTCTTCAAGGGTCTCCATTTCCTCGCTACGCTTCTCCCTCATCAACCGGGTTACTTCATAGCGGGCAACCTTGCGGCGTAGCTTATGCTCAGCTATGGACTCCACTTACGCCACCAAATGATATCATCTTGGGAAAGTTAGGCAGCGAGACGACCTTGGCTTCGTAGCCAGTTTGCTTGGCTTTCTGTATACCGCCATATGATATCGCCTCTGGTGTCGGCCTGGAAATCCCATGGGGCAACCAAGACCGTGTCATTGACTTTAATCCAGACTCGGCGTTTCATCTTACCTCGAATTCGGCATACTCTCTCGTGTCCGTCCAAACATTTGACCATGAGCCTATCGTAACCTAGCATCTGGGTTACGATTCCGAGCAGCTGCCCTTCACCGGGCATGACCATTTCCCGGAGGTCGCCCTCACTTAGAACCTTCTTCTTTCCCACACTTTCCACCGAAGTTACGTCGCGCTAATAATTCGGCCAGCCTAAATAAGCCTACTAGCCAGCCGCAGCAAATAACTCGCTGAGCGTAATTCACATTCTGACCATTTGGACGTGCGGGACGCCGCCGATATAGAGAACTGCGGACGGGTTGACAAAACCCCTTTGAACTGTCGCTTCAACTATGCCCTCACCCACCAAGTTCGCTATGTCAGCGGAGTCAATGGCTTGCAGCGCTTCGGGGATGCTAGTGGAGACACCCTTGTAAAAATCTACTTTCACTTCGAGCTTCAACTTTCCCTCGCGGAAGGTCGCTCCGAGAAGTTCGGAATCGCAGACGGCCACGAGGGTGTGCTTCGAGTCTTTGAAGACTCGGAGGTAGACTTCATTCACGTGGAGGCACTTTCTCAGACGGGAAGAATGGAAGACCTCGCACCGCAAGCCTCACAGCGTAGGAAGAGGTACCGCCCTTCCTTCTCGACCTTCGTGTCCGGCCGGTTGCATATTGGGCAGATCACATAACGCTGAGCGTAAATGTTCAGAAGCCGTGTTACGGTTCCAACATCGAATCTGCCTTGGAATATCGCCCTCGCGCCATCAAGGGAAGCAGCCGTCGCCAGTTCTCTGGACAGAAACTTAAGCAAATGATGGGGATCTCGGTTAATTTTGCCACTAATCTCGCCGAAATTCTGGATAATCGTCCGCCTACCCATCCTTATACCAACAACCCTCGGTATCTCGAACCTTTCCCCAGTTCCCACAACCTTTGGTAGGTTGGAATAGGCCCGCTCAAGTAGTTTGGCGTAATCTCCACTCAAAGTTGATTTCCGGCACTAGGATGCAAAGCGCCATATTTCTTGATTCCTCTTTAGGAAAGAAATGTTAATTTGGTTACAGGGACGCTAAGCTTGAGGAAGCGTTTGGAGAAGGAGCCGCAACTAAAGGTCATCACGAACAGGCGCGAAAGGCAATCACTACCTTCTTGCTTGTTGGAGAGCGGGCCCGACTGGAGGGGGTCGTAATTGGGTAAGTGGATAATCAACTCTGCATGGCCTTACGTAAATTCAGTTCCCCACTTGGGAACATTCATCCATCTCCTCAGCGCGGACGTTTACGCCAGATACCTCCGCCTCAAAGGCGAAGAAGTCATAGCGGTTACGGGTTCGGACGAGCATGGAACGCCCATTGAAGTTGAAGCGATAAAGAAAGGGGTGCCACCCAAGCAATTGACGGACGCGATCCACAAGCAAATTTGCGACTTGCTGGAGGCGTACAACATACGTCTCGATAATTACACCAGGACCGAAAGCCCCGTTCACATTCGCTACACTCAAGAGCTCTACAGGAAGGTATACGAGAACGGTTACGTGTATACTCAGAACGTAAGTTTACCATATTGCGAAAAGGACCAAAGGTTTCTCCCCGACCGCTTTGTCGAAGGAACCTGCCCCCACTGCGGCTACGAACAAGCTAGGGGGGACCAATGCGAATCTTGCGGCCGCGTACTTGACCCGCTCGAACTAATTCGGCCCAGATGCGTTTTCTGTGGAGCGGCTCCTACGGTTAAGTCGTCAACCCACTGGTTCTTCGACCTGCCGAAATTCCGAGATAAACTCCTACTCCTAGTCCAAGAGAACAAACGACTCCCAGAGAACGCTCGCAACTTCTCACTGAAATGGCTCGAAGAAGGCCTCAAGCCCCGGTCCCTAACCAGGGACAACAAATGGGGCATTCCAGCTCCATTTCCCGGTGCCGAGGGAAAGACCATCTACGTCTGGTTGGAAGCCGTCCTGGGGTATGTTTCAGCATCAATAGAGTGGGCTGAAAAATCAGGAAAGCCTGATGCTTGGAAAGATTTCTGGTTCGACAAGCAGACCAGAAACGTGCATTTCATCGGGAAGGATAACATTCCCTTCCACGTGATCATTTTCCCAAGCCTCCTCCTAGCCACGCATGAGGATTACGTACTGCCATGGCAGGTCTCCTCAACCGAATTCATACTCTTCAACGGACAAAAATTCTCCAAGAGCAAGAAGGTTGGAGTCTGGATTGATGAAGCACTGAAAGTTGCCCCCGCCGAGTACTGGCGGTACGTCCTCATAGCCATACGGCCAGAGACGCGAGATGCAAACTTCACGTGGCGCGATTTCGAAAGTCACGTCAATAGCGAACTAAACGATGTGCTAGGAAACTTCGTCCACCGCACGCTCACATTCGTGAACAACTATTTCGATTCAAAGATACCCGAACCGCAAGAACTAGACTCAAAGGACGAGGCCTTGAAGAATCGAATAGAGTCGTCACCCTCAAAGGTATCCCAACTCTTCGACCAATTCCAACTAAGAAGCGCCCTTGGGGAAATCATTGAACTGGCCCGGGCTGGAAACCAATACCTAAGTGAACGAGAGCCGTGGCATCTCGTAAAGACGGATCGGGCCAAAACGGCCACAACGCTCTACTTTGCCACGCAGCTCGTCAGATCGATAGGTATCCTAATTTCCCCATTCCTGCCGGAAACGGCCCAACACATACGTACACAACTCAACCTGACCGGAGAAGAAGGATGGTGGGACGCGGGAACACTCGCCCTCAAAGCTGGTCACGCTATAGGCAAAGCCACGCCGCTCTTTCACAAGGTCTCCGTACCAGCAAAGTCATGAGAGTGATCAAGGACGCCATCACTAAAGCTTGATCTGCATGTCCACACGGTTGGCTCGTACGACGGCCACACAAAACGCGAAGACCTCCCCCAAATCATCAAGAGCAGAGGACTCGACGGGGTAGCAATCACAGAGCACGATAGGTTCGACCCCCCTAGACTACCGGATACGCTAGTCCTGCCTGCGGTCGAAATCTCTTCTCGGGATGGGCATATACTCGCTTTAGGCATTCATGAGATGATTTCGCCGAAGCTTCCAGCGGACGAAACCATTCAGAGAATCCACGATCAAGGAGGGGTTGCAATAATTCCTCACCCCTATGACCCCGTCTGTGAGTGCGTCAAGATTGCGCGGTTAACGGTCCGGCCAGACGCGGTCGAGACAGTTAATGCAGACGCCCTGTCGTTCTACATTTCAAATTGGTTGGCGCGCAAGGATGCACAAAGGTTCAAGCTTCCACAGGTCGGAGGCAGTGACTCCCATATCCCCCAGACCATCGGCGACGCCTACACCGTCGTCGATGCTGATTCCAGAGACCTGAAGGACATCCTTGAGGCTATCAAAGCAGGGAAAGTTCGGGCAGAAGGGCGCGCCACATCCGTTAGGAACAAAATCCGGAAGTTAAGTTACAAATTCAAGTGAGCGTTTCGATCTGATCGATATCCAACCTTAGGTTGAGATGTTCCTCCCCCGCGGATTGCCGCTCCATTTGAAACAAATTAAATTCGCAGAGGATATTCCGGAGGGAAATTTCTGTAGACAATAGCTCACCCTGGATGACGAGCTTAGAACATTTGTGTTGAAGACTCGAGGGACTATATTTGGAAAGGGGTCTCACCCGGACGCGATTTGAGCATCTTAGCAGTTGCTAAGGGCCATAACTCGTGAATTTGCTTTTGATATTCATCCAAGAATCAGGATAGATTACGTGTTCTGCCATCAGGGTTTGCAACAAGAGTGCCTAGTTTATGTTTCAAGATAGATGCGCTCCAGCAGACTCACCCTCCCCCAACGGGGGGTATAATTGCGAATGTGCACCCGCCCGTCAATACGGTTGAGAATCCGCCGGTTTCAGAGATTGATGTCTCGTTCAGAATGAATTGAAGGTATGGACGCGGGTTCCCAGCCTCATCGAGGAGGTATCCCTTCAGTTTGTCACCATGCTTTGCCGCTATGAGATCGAGAAGCTGCCGGACGTTTGTACCACGGGGAACGTCTATGCTCTCTTCTCGCATGTTTACCACTTCTCGAACAGAGGCAAAGTAATAGATTTTCACTTTCAAGGAGTTCTCACGAGAACGATTCTTCGCTGGAGAGCTACTTGAGATCGGAACGGCTCATTCTCCAGGTCAATTGCATCGACTTGGGCCTGTTGGCCTTCGCTTCGTCAATTCTTGTCACACTCGTTGCATGAGGACTAGTTCCGAGCTCGTCGGGTTTCGAGTAGGCCTCTTCGCTAATACGTGAGAAACCATCGATCATAGCGTCAAGTTCTCCTTTGGCTACCGTTTCGGTGGGCTCCGTCATCATAGCCTCTTCCACAATCAGGGGAAAATAGACGGTTGGCGAGTGTACTCCGAAGTCCAGTAACCTCTTTCCCACCTGAAGTGCCGTGACGCCCGTTTCCTTCGCAAGACCTGAAGCGGACAAAACGAACTCATGCTTCCTAGGGATGCCTTCCCCGTAAGGAAGCGAAAAGCCCTTGATCTTTCGAAGTTTCTGGGCCATGTAATTGGCGTTTAGAACTGCAATCTCAGAGGCTGTCTCCAGGCCTTCCTTTCCATGGAGAAGAATGTATACGTAAGCACGAAGGACCACGGCGGCGCTGCCATGAAACGCTCTGACCTTTCCGATACTTTTCGGTCTGTTATAGTCCCAGTAGTATTTCGTCCCATCGAATTCGATGGTCGGAACGGGGAGATAGTCCACGAGGCGACTTGTGACGCCGACAGGGCCGGCGCCAGGTCCGCCTCCTCCGTGCGGGGTTGCGAAGGTTTTGTGCAGGTTGATATGAACGATGTCGAAGCCCATGTCGCCTGGTTTAGCCTTTCCCATTATTGCGTTGAGGTTTGCGCCATCGTAATAGAGCAGTCCGCCAGAATCATGGACTATACCGGCGATTTCGAGGATTTCGCGTTCGAAGATGCCAAGCGTGTTAGGGTTGGTGATCATCAGGCCGGCCGTTTTCGGTCCGACTACGCTCTTTAGCGCCTCCGTGTCCACACATCCCTCTGAATTTGAGGGAACTTCGACGACTTTATACCCGGCCATCGCTGCGCTCGCAGGGTTCGTCCCATGGGCCGAGTCTGGGACGATGATTTCATCACGCTTCATGTCAGCTCTGTCGCGATGGTACGCCCGAATCAACATCACACCCGTGTATTCACCGTGAGCTCCCGCGGCCGGTTGCAACGATATCTTCTCCATGCCAACAATGTTCGAGAGGAAATTCGCCGCCTCGTATAGGACCTGAAGAATCCCCTGCACGGTCCTTAAGTCCTGGTAGGGGTGCAATTCTTGGATTCTATGTGAAGCGGCTATGAGGTCGCACAGTTTCGGGTTGTACTTCATGGTGCAACTTCCAAGAGGATAGACACCGAGGTCGACCCCAAAGTTCTCTTGTGAGAGACGGGTAAAGTGACGAATTACTTCAATTTCCGAGACTTCCGGCAACGATGGCGGAGCGGCGCGCCGAAGTTTACGTGGGACAACTTTCAGGGCAGCATCACTTTCCTCAGTGGAGGAAAGTTGGAAACCGATTTTCCCCGGCTGCGACAGCTCGATGATGAGAGGTTCGTCCCATTTCGCTTGACGATACACCATGATCTCAAGCCCCCAAGACTTGTCGAAGCTTGTCGGCTAGCATGTCGATGTCTCGGTGAGTGTGAACTTCGGTAAAGCAGTAAAGTGCTGTTTGCCCGAGTTCTGGGAAATATCTGCTTACGTCTAGGCCACCGTGGATCCCTGCATTCAACATTGACGCGTTTATCTCGGCCACACTCTTTCCAGTCTTATCGAAGTTTACTGTGAACTCCATGAAGTGGAACGCTTCAAAACCGGGCGCTGAAACCCCACGGATCTTTTGCAACTGATCCGTCGCGTAAATGGTCCGATCCAGGATTGTCGAGCAGAGCTCCGTTATCCCTTTCGGGCCTAGCAAAGCCAGGTAACTCGCAGCGGCTAGCGCTAAGAGGGCTTCATTTGTGCAAATGTTTGAGGTTGCCTTCTCCCGCCGAATGTGTTGCTCGCGTGTTTGTAACGCCATACAATAGGCGTCTTGTTTGCCATCCTGTGTTGTTGTCTTTCCGATTATTCGGCCTGGCATTTGTCGGAGAAGTGAATCGCCTTTGCACGCAAAAATGCCCAGTAGAGGCCCCCCATAGTTCATATGGTTACCTAGCGGTTGCCCCTCCCCCACAACTATGTCCGCTCCCATTTCGCCGGGTGCTTTCAAGACACCTAACGAGATGGGTTCGCTGCCAACAAGAAAGAGAGCTCCCCCATCGTGGGCCAGTTGGGCTATCTCTTCGCACGACTGCTCCACGAATCCAAGAAATGATGGGTATTCTACGTAAACCCCTGCAGTCTGGGCGGACAAAATCCTTTTCAAGTCAGCAAGATCAAGGGCTCCCGTCCGCTTATCTTGTGCAATCTCAACAACCTTGATGTCTGCAGGCTCACAAAACGTTCGCAAGGTTGAGAGACGTTCGGGGTGGATGAAGTGAGGTACAATAAACTCGTCACGGTGGGTTACGCGCGAGGCCATTCTGGCCGCTTCGCCCAGCGCGGTCGACCAGTCGTACAACGAGCTGTTTGCGTAGTCCATTGAGGTTAGCTCGCAGATCATGCTCTGATATTCGAACAGGGCCTGAAGCATCCCTTGCGAGATTTCAGGTTGGTATGGTGTGTAGGATGTTAGGAATTCACCACGGCTGGTTATTGCGTCCACCGCTGCTGGAACATGGTGGGGCCAGACACCCCCTCCAAGAAAGGATAGAAGATCACGGGTTGAAAGGTTCTTGTTGAGAAGCGCTTCGACATGACGCCTAGCCTCCATCTCAGAAAGTTTGGATGGGATCGCTAGGGAGGCTTTCGTTCGTATGGGTGAGGGGATATCTTTGAAAAGATCCTCGATCGTTCCCGCGCCTATATCTCTGAGCATCTGGCGCATAATCGATTCGTCGCTATTGGGAATGTACGGATGAGTTCGCGACAAGTTCCGCTTCCTCGCGGCGGCCTTTACCCTGAGTTCATATTATTCGGTTATGGTTGTTTCAGAGGTTGGAAAATAGGCCTCAAACAAATGCAATTAAGTCCTTGAACATCATTGAGGGGACGGCTACGGTTTTGTTGAATTCGCGCAGAATTGATCGAACGGCTGTCGTCGAAAACAAGGGCCTGCTTGGCTCTGGAACACATGTCGCTGCCGGCGCTAGGCTGCTTGGCCGGGTACGAACCGGTAAGGGAACATTCATTGATTCGAACGCGGTCGTGTACGGGCCTGTAACTGTAGGCAAAGGCACCTATGTCGGCCCAAACTGCATCGTAGGCTTCCCAGCCGCTAAAGAACTTAAGGAGCTGATGCGTTCGCACAGAATCAAGAAGAAGAAAGCAACCACCCTCGGCGAAAACTGCATACTGAGGCCTGGCACGACACTCTACTCGAACGTAAAGGCAGCAGGCGATATCACATTCGGCCATAACGTGTTAGTGCGTGAAAATGTAACGATCGGAAGCCGGACCAAAATTGGAACCAACGTAGTGATTGATGGAAGCACGAGCATCGGAGCGAAGGTTTCGATACAAACTGGAGTATACATTTGCACCTATTCGACTGTGGAGGACGGAGTGTTCCTCGGCCCCTGCTGCGTCTTTACAAACGACAAGTACGTCGTCCAGAAACCATTCAAACTCATTGGCCCAACCGTGAAGAAGGGAGCGAGCATTGGAGCGAACGCACTCCTGTTCCCAGGAGTGACCGTAGGGGAGGGATCTGTCGTGGGTTCGCAAGCAATGGTTAATTCCGATGTACCGGCCCGAACAATTTTCGCAGGTATCCCCGCGAGGAAAATAAGGGACGTACCCGATGAGTGGCATTCGTCACTTTTGCAAAATTGATTCAATCCGCGGTCAGCAGAACGAATAAATATTGAACTTCGCATTCACGGGGCAATCCTTTCGTGGAATCCAATGAAAGCGGAGCCAAACTGAGGTTGAAGATGACATTCGCAGTAGTAGCCCTAGTCTTAGTCCTCGCTCTTGGGATGGCCGTTCCGCTCCAAGCAGCAGGCTCCCAGCCGAGTTTGACGATAGATGTCGTAAGAGTCGCCGCACTCGGGCAGTGGGGAGTCATCCATCTTTTGGACAGTTACAGGATCCATTATGACAGCGGGACAGCTCCAGTATCTTCACTGGATTTTGGCTTTTCACGCATATATCGAAACAACGTGTACTTCATCAACTCAAAGGATAATGCGGGAAGAATTTTAGCCATAGACAGTGACGTAACCCCAAGCCCAGACGTCTATTGGATGCGAGTTCATTTCGGCGAAGAGTTGACCCTTAACAAGACTTACGAGTTCAGAGTAGCATTTACTTTGGATGGATTGGTAACACCCGCCGTTGGCGGGTTCCAATACAATTTCACAGCGGCACCAATCCTTACGCAGGATGCTAGAATGGCCAACGTCACGTTTGTCGCGGTGCCTGCCTCCAACTTCATACTTCCCCAGAACTCGCCCTACCTGGCCATAAGTCTGAATGGGCAACCTGCCCTCTTCAGGGAGTACAGGCCTTGGAAGGCCTACTCGGAAGAGACGTTCTATGCCCCGTACAGCACCGTGAACCAGTACCTTGTAGACTTAACGTCGGCTCAGCGTGACATCATCGTCGGCAGTGCAGGCGGGCTGAGCGTGAAGGATACTTACAACTTACACAACCTCGGCATCCCCATCACATCTATGACTATCACGCTTCCCGAAGGCGCCTCAAATGTTATGGCGTATGACCTGGTGGGCACAATGTGGACGAGCGCACAGAACCCCCCCACGCCATACCAGGTCACAGTGTCTCCAAGGTATAGTTCCGGCGTGAGGAACAAAGAGAACTTCACATTCACATTGACCTACGACCTTCCCCAGATGAAGTACCTTAAGCAACTGGACTGGTGGGGAACCTACAACCTGACTATCGGCCTTCTAAACACTGGAGACGACCTCCTATTTGATAACGCCACTGTGAATATCATAACGCCTAACGGAGTGACCGTTAGCAACGTTAAGACTTCCATGCAATCGCCCCTCTCAACTCCAATTGAATACGATCCAAGCCATCGAGAGTTTACGCTCCAAGGAGTCATCACGCAGAGCAACGTAACTGTTGGACTAACTTTGAACTATTCGCCGTTCTGGTCAGCGTTTGGAACATTGCCGTGGCTCTTTGGGTTAGAGCTTGTGATTGCAGCATTTGCATTAGCCGTCGTGATTAGACGAGGCCCAGAGCTCGCGGTCCCGGTTCCCGTTGAGAAACTTAGAGAGTTTGTTGGCCTGTATGACGAGAGACTTGCATTATCAAGAGAACTCGTTGTCATGGAAGAAGAAGTGGCCAGGGGCGGTTTGGTGAAGCATGAGTTCAGGAGACGAACGAAAGTTTTGGAACTCAGGCTGGACGAAATCAACAAGTCGCTGATGGAGGTCAAAACCGAGCTTCGAGCAATCAGCCCACGGTACGATGAACTGATTCGAAGAATCGACAGGGCAGAAGCAGAAATCCATGTATCACGGACCAGCATGAACCAGGTGAGGTCCCAATACAGAGCGGGCAGAACAACTCGTGAAACATACGACGCCATGGTCAATGATATCACGAAACGTATCGACCGAGCAGAAGAAACGGTTGAAACCATACTGATCACTCTGCGAGAAGACGCAAGGTAAACCACGGAACATATTATAATCCGCGCACAACTTCTAAGCCGCGTTAATCCGAAGGCTAGCAAATCCCTAGTGTCTTCCATGACCAATCAAATCCCAGTCTCAAAATTACAAGAATGGCTGCGGAAATCGCTCGCATCAAACCTGTCCCAAGCAGAGCGTGAACGTGACAAACTGATGGCAGAGATAACGCGTGGATTGGATTCGATCGCAAAGTTCTGCAGTCAAATCTCGCATAAAGCGGAACAGGACATGGAATCAAAACGCGACAATAGAGCACAGTACAGGGCAGCAAAAGCTGTGGCAAGGTTAACAACCATAATTCCGGAAATGTGCAAAGAGTTTAGCGTCCCGGCCGAGAACGATTCGGGAAGTCTGAGGAATCTTCAACGCGAAACCTCGAAGCTTGCTTCCGAGGCGGCCCGAACTAGGGAGACGTGGCTCCGACAAATTAGGCCGTATTATATTATCGACATGATGACGTTGGGTGGCAACATTGACAAGCTACGAAGGCTAGGCGACGAACTTCACAATTTCCTGATCGGGCGAGGGTCCTTACTTCGCTCGTTGGAGGAGTTGAGTGAGAAGCTTGATTCCCTATCAAAGTTGCGGACTTCAAAGGAATCGGTATCCCAACAGAGACAGGCCCTAGAGGAAAAACTCGGGGAAACAGAGCGCTTGGACAAGTCGCTGAAGGACCAAGTTGGGGAAATCCGTCGGAACCCAAAGATCAAGGAGTACATGGAACTGGACGCGGAGCTCAGAGCCCTGAGAGGCGAACTAATCCGTACGGGGTTTAGTAGGCTCGGGAGACCGTTCAAGAAGCTCATTTCGATTTCTGAGCGCGGGGACTACCCACTCCCCATTGATGTAAGAGAAAGCACGAAGGAATACATCAAGAAGCCTTTCGCAACTTTCCTCTCGGAGGGCAGTGGCTACCCGCGCCTGAAGGCTGTTATGACAGCTCTATCAGGGGCAGTGACAAGCGGGAAGCTGGCTCTCAAACAGCGTGAAGCCAAGAAAGTCATTGAACGAGCGGAACAGGTTGTTTCAGGAAATTCATTGTCGAAGATTCATGAAGTATCGAGAGAACGCAAGCGTACCTACGACCAGTTTTTGGCTGACGAGGAAACGGCGGGCCTGGTGCAACGACTTAGGGACCTCCGCCAGAAGGGAAGAGCAAACCGCACTGCCCAGGAAGAGTTGAACGCTGACTTGCAACGAGCGCTTGGAAATGAAAGGCGATTTAACGAGCAGATTAGTTCGCTATTGAGAGATATCGAAGCTTTCTCACGCAAGCTATCCGGGACGGATGTGAAGCTAGAGCTCTCGTAGAGGCTAGATGAGAACCCGAATCCTCTGCTTCGAGACTAGGGCTCTCAATAGACTTCGGCCCAAGTCAGATTTCTTTGATACCCTGATCTGGCCCTTCTTACCGATTGTTGCGGAGAATAAGTATTGGTCGCCAACGTAAACGTTGGCAGCTACGCCCGTAAGGTTTTCTTCAAACACTAGGTCGATTCGGTTGCCCACTTCCCTAACCTCATAGCGAACTTCTTTTCCCGCAGCACTTGGCGCCAGTGGTTCTACATCGATCTTGACGCCGAGTTTTTCCTCAAGTTTTGTAACGGTGACACCTTTCTTTCCGATGATGATAGGGACAATTTCGTTGTCCACGCGTACTTGGGCGCGGTTGTCGGAAACTAATGTGACCTCTGCGCCAGGGTCAAACTTCCTGATTTCTTGTAGTATTCTTTCCTCGGCTAGTTTTCTCGCAGCGCTGATAACGGGTTTTGCGTCGCTTACTGGAATGATTACGTTCTCCTCGCCGAACGTATAGATTTCGAATTGTAAGGAACCGTTCTCGAAGTCACGAACTTCAACGACAGGCCGGGCGAGGTCAGCTTCGATCATGCCTGTCGGAACCTTAACTGTGAGATTTAGTGTGAAGAGATTTCGTACCTCTCCGTATTGGATGAAGATTATCGTGTCTATGATGTGAGGGATCATTCCCAGCTCGACGCGGCCGATAAATCGCTGTATGGCGTTAATTGCCTCACTAGCGTGCACGACGCCTATCATCCCCACTCCTGCCAAGCGCATGTCGGCGAAGATCACGAAGTCCTTGGTTTTCCTCACCTCGTCGAAGACAGTATAGTCCGGCCTCACAAGGAGAAGGATCTCTGCCGTCTTCTCGAAATCCCCTTCCAGGGGCCCGTACTGAGTTATTTCTGGGCCAACCTGCAAATCTCTCGGGGATTCAAGCGTCTTGACGATCTTGTTTTGCCTCAAGTAGAACTCAGCTAGGGACGAGGCAAAGGTTGTTTTACCTGACCCCGGAGGCCCTGCTATGAGGATTCCTTCGGCGCCAGATACGAGCCGTTCCATTAGTTTCCCAGACAGCTTATAATCTTGGAGCGTGAGGCTCACGACGGGACGAACAATCGTAACCTCCAAGCCGTCTGATAACGGCGGTCTGGTTATCGCAACACGATAGCGTCCCAATTGGATAACCATTGCCCCGGCCCTGTTTATTTCAACAAAGCCTTCCCTGCTAACCCTTGCCGCCTCGGTTACTTCTCGAATGACCTGCTCAACTTCTTCAGTCGTGCTAGGGGTTTCGGCGAGCGTAACTAACTCGAATTTGCCGGGCTTGCCCGTCTTTGCGAGAGGCCGCGTTCCCTCCTTCAGATGAATGCTCGAGGTGTCAGCTCCAAACAATTTCTCGAAAGCAAGATCCGTGGTCCTCACTTCACCAGGGACATGCTTTACCTGCACGCCCGAAGCTTCCGCAACCAGAGCTTGCACGTAGTCGGCCGTCAGAAGAATCCCATTCTCAGACCTCGCAACATCCGTAATCAGAGCGTCTAGCCTTCCGCTCCTCGCAAGCATGATATCGTTGTACCCGGGCCGCTGCCCCAGGAACGTTAGCTTGATGCCTTTACTTTCACAATAACCCCGTAGCTTCTTAATTTCCTCAAGTCCAACGAAACCTGGCTCTCGACCCTTCGAAGCCTGAGCCTGAAGCTCATCTAACACCGCATATGGGATAACAATCTCAACGTCAGTTAGTCCACCCTTCTCGATCACCGACGGTACGTTACCATCAATGATTATCGATGTATCAGGAACCAGTTTCTGAGTCAATGCACAATCCTTACGGCGCTAGCAGTAGAGAGCTGTCAATAAAAACAGTACCAAACGACCAGACTTGATGAAAAGCTGCTCACGGGCGAACTTCTCATATCGACGGCCACCATTCTAAACCTGAGGATAACATTGGAGCAATGCACGTCTTCATCACGTGTTTACGATGGTCGAATCTTGAATTTGCGCGTCGACCAGTTGATGTTGGGGAACGGTAAGACAGCGAAACGTGAGATTATTGAGCATCGGGGTGCTGCCGCAATTGTTCCAATAATCCAAGACCGAGATGTAGTTCTAGTGCGTCAATACAGGTACGCAGTCGCAACAGACCTCCTCGAAGTCCCAGCCGGAACTATGGAACAAGGGGAAACACCCGAGGAATGCGCGGTTAGAGAACTCGAAGAAGAGACAGGGTACAGGTGCAAGGAAATTGAGAAGATATTGGAGTTCTTCCCTGTCCCCGGTTATAGCACGGAGAAAATCCACGTTTACATAGCGAAGGGGCTATCCCAATCCAAGATGAATACGGAGGATGATGAGCAGATCAGTGTGGAGATACTGCCGATGGAGAATGCCCTTGAAAAGGTTCGCTCGGGAGAAATCCATGATGCGAAATCAATCTGCGCGCTGTTTCGGGCTGCTGAACTGCTCTAGTTGCTCGTCGTGATCTTGAAGAACTCGGGACGGCTCGACAGCATTCGCGCGACAGTTTCCTTTAAGGCCGAGATGTCAACTCGGAAGTGCTCTCCGCGGTGTTCGGCTAGTTTCTCGTAGCCTCGTTTCATCACAGAGAGGGCAATGTCGTGTTCGTTTTTCTGCAGGTGGACGAGTGCAGCGGCTAGGAGAATAATGCCCTGTAGGATTTCTTTCTCAGCGCCGGTGGACTGGCGCCATGCTGCTTCCAAGGCTTCATGGCTTTCCCAATATCGTTCCTCGTTGAACAGCGCGAGGCCGAGTTTGACTGCCGCAGCACTTTCAATAGGAACATTTTGTAAGTCAAGCTGCCGAATTGTTAGCGACGGTCCAATTTCATCCTCCAAGGCCCGAACTGCCTTGTCCAGGTTCGTCTGGGACTCTAGTAGAAGGTCTAGTTCCACTGCGGAGCTGCTGACGCGAAGATTTCCCACATCCGCACCCAACACTCGAACAACTCTGTAAGCGAGAGAAGTCAATCGCTTTCTGTCAAGTGGAGTGTATTTTCGTCCATTCGATAGCCGAACCAGGAATCTCATCATCTCGACCATTGTTTGGGAATACCAGAAAACATCTATAACAATGGTTGGATGTCAACAGTTCTCTCCCAAAAGGGAAGTCGTAGTCATGTCTGGGTCCCAAGAATACGTGATAGACGGTAACACATTGAACAAGTTGCTTGACCCATACAATCTTGAAGCCTACCAGCCCACCAGTGAACTCCACCACATGCTAACGGGCCAAGTCTTCGACACCATTGAAAAAAAACTCATGAAGGGCCTATTAGATGAGATTGAAAAGGCGAAACCTCAAACTGTTAAGTTTGTGAATCTCGAAGCCCTAGCCTCAGGCCCTCACAAGGATTATCTGTCCGCAATCTGTGGTGGACTAGCCGTTTTGATAGAAACTTTAGCTACTAAGGGCATACAAGTCGCTGGAGTAATTCAGGACCCATGGTCTCTCCCCTGGCATTTGGTGGCAAAACTAGACAAAGACTTCAAGGGGCTCCCAGCTCCCGGCCAAACAGAACCCCCGTAAGATTGGAAGCGGTGGATCTAGCCAAAGCAAACCTACTTTCGCTGGCAATGCTTGGTATCACGCGCGATTTTGGCCCAGCTAACTTAAGGCTCGCAGCAGTGGCTGCAAGTCGCGCGCAGCACTAGATTATTTCAGACCTCCTGTAAGTTAATGTTCTCAAGTTGGTCTAAGGAGCGCCCATCTTGAACGAAATGGAAGCATCCCCCTCCCAACCGGCACAGTTCGAACACAAGAAGCTCAGCAAATTCCAAGCGCTCGCGGCATTCTCACCGGACGCGTTAGCGTCAATTGGCTACGCTGATCAAGAGATCTATCTGGGCTTGGTGATAGCTGGAAGCATAGGACTGGCATACGCCCTTCCCATCGCATTTGCAATTACCGGCCTGCTTGCAGTATTGGCTGTATCGTACTATCAGATAATCCAGAAGTATCCGAGTGGCGGAGGTTCCTATGAAGTTGCTCGCAAAACATTGGGCACCGTTCCGGGTTTGATAGCTGCAGCAGCGTTAATCGTTAATTATTTGTTGAACGTTGGCGTGAGCCTGACAACGGGCGTGGACGCCATTGCCTCAGCTTTCCCCGTTCTGTGGCCACACAAAGTCATCATATCGCTCTTGTTTCTAGGCGCCATAACACTCCTGAATTTGAGGGGAATGCGTGAAAGTGGCATTGTAATGGCAATTCCTGTCTACATATTTCTCTTCGCATACTTGCCCATGCTGGGATACGGTGGCTTGCGCCTGGCTGTCAGTGGCCCCTCGTCACTTGCCGTTACTGCTCCACGAGCCATTCAATCGTTGACCGTCGCTTTGTTGTTGCACACCTTCTCTACTGGCTGCACCGCTATGACGGGAGTCGAAGCGATTAGTAACGGCGTCCCATCTTTCCGCTCCCCCGAAAGTAAGAACGCCGGCCAGACAATGATCATCATGGCGCTTTTGATGGGTACATTGTTTCTTGGCAGTATTGGACTAATCCAATCTCTCGCTATAATCGCTGGCCCGCAAGAAACCATCCTTTCCGCGCTAGCGCGTTATCTACTGGGTAGCGGGCCCGCTTACCTCATCATCCAAGCCAGTACCACCATCCTTCTAACCGTGGGAGCGAATACCAGTTTTGCCGGCCTCCCCCGCCTCATGAGCGTCATGGCGGGCGACGGCTTCCTCCCTAAGCAACTTACGAAGTTGAGTTCAAGGTCAGTCCATGCGAACGGAATCCTACTCCTTGCAGCTTCGTCAGCGGTGCTCATCGTATTGTTTTCTGGCAGCAGTCATGCGTTGATTCCGTTGTTCGCTGTAGGCGTGTTCTTGGCTTGGACACTCTCGCAGACTGGAATGGTAATACATTGGAGGCGCGAACGAAGTAAAGGCTGGAAGCTCAAGGCGTTGCTGAACGCTACGGGAGCTCTAGCGACAGGGGTAACATTCGTCATTGTGGGAGCCAGCAAGTTCTTCGACGGAGCATGGATCGCTGTTCTCCTAATCCCCATACTGGTCGCCCTCTTTCTTCAGGTTCGCAGCCGCCAAAAAGAGGTCGAAGGGCCATACGAGGCAGTCGGCCCCCCATTGATTTGAACTCGAACATCACTTATGAGATTCGCTGTGAACGATAGCTGTAGATCTTCCAATTGCGAAGATTGGTAACTATCCACACTGTCCCAAGGGGTAAGGGTTAATTCTAAGGCTACTTTCTTCGACATAAGGTGTCTTGGATTGTCAACCGAGATTGGGCAGAAGCTTCCAGATTTCCAACTACATGATCAAGACCGAAAGCAACGATCCTTGAAGGAATTCCTCGGCAAGAAAACCATCTTGGCGTTCTTCCCCGGCGCCTTCACAGGACCCTGCACCAAGGAAATGTGCACATTTCGGAACTCAATGCAAACGTTACCAGGCCAAGTTGTCGCAATAAGCGTCAATGATCCATTTAGCAACAAGAGTTTCGCTGAAACCCACCAATTGCAATTTCCCATACTCAGCGACTATACGAGGGAGACCATCAAGAAGTACAATATAGTCATCAACGACTTCGCTGGGCTGAAAGGCTACACGGCAGCCAAGAGGTCTGTTTTCATTTTGGATGAGAACGGGGTTGTTCGTTACAAGTGGGTTTCTGAAGACCCAGGCAAAGAACCGAACTACGAAGAGATCAAGAGCACATTAGGCAAGCTCTAAGACGACCTGTTTCGTTAGGCGAGTGAAGGCGTCAAGGTGCAAGGCACCTGACGATTGAGTGCAATGCACCCTTTCGTGGTTTCGTTTCGGGCACGGATAAGTACTCCTTCATCAGGCTGGTAAGGGCCCTGATGGTGGGTGTCATCACCTAATGATTGGGTGATAACACTCCGTAATTCGCCTGGACAACCATTCGTGCCTACACCGCAAACAGTTCATTGTTCCGCCTGGCCAAGAGTGCCGTACACCTTTCGCGCCATGGAACGATGGCCCTGGTCGCTGGCGACGATGGACATAGTCACCGTTCCCTGGCAACCTTCTTCAATTTCTTTGCGGAAAGATGGGCCTATTCGCTGTCGATTATGTCCATGGTCGGGAGGTACCTTCCTTGGCACTCTTCGCCACTTTGCGCGCTGTTTTCTCGACCATTAGCGGCCGCTTGAAAGGTGCAGAGGCGTTCGAACTTCGTGTACCCATGCTATCGATGAGGTTTCGGGCATGAGTGAGTAGGCGGTAAAGCTCTGGGGTACCCCCCCCCTGGAAGGGGGCTACGTGGACGGTACTTGGCATGTCTGCGCCGGCGCAAATCGTGGGTTCATTTGGATAAAGCAGCCCACGATTCCTCAGCCGGTTCGTTTTCCAAGCTAACGTGAGCCGACAAGTTAACAGAACCATTATCTTCGTGGGAAAGACTGGGTCCAAGATTCATTAGTATAACCTACTCTATAGTTAACCTGTTCGAGGTTAAGATCCGAGTGGTCGAATGCGCGATAACCATCATGCATCCCGCCGCTGGCAAAGAGAAGGATTTCGAGAAATTTCTCTCAAGAGAACTCCACCACTTAATGAAGGCGAAGGGAATGCAAGGAGCACTCTTGATGCACTACGAAGGTGAGCCTGCAACCTACCTAACCATCGGTTTTTGGGACTCACGGGGTGAGTGGTACACTTCCATGCAGGAGTCAAAGCTCCGAGAGAGAATGCGCCCTTACCTAATCAAGAACCCACGCACACGGTGGTACCAAACGATTGCGAAGGCCCAGGGTTCTGAGTTCAAAGGCCAAAAGTAGCCCACGTCTAATGTGAGGATGGAATGGTCCTCCAATACCGTTGTAGACTTGACAATCACAGATTAAAGGGAAGAAAGGAGAGGGAGGGCAGCGGAACGGATTGCGGCTTAGTCGATCTTGATTTCTTTACCCCGTGGTTTGGGTTTTAGCTTTCGCAGGACGATTTCTAGGACGCCGTTGTTGTATGAGGCCTTGGAACTGTCTGGGTCAACGCTAGAGGGTAGTTCGATTTCCTTGTAGTATTTTCGCGAAGGGGAATCGACGTTGATAGTCAAGGTGCCTTCCGTTATCGTGGTCTTGATGTCAGGTTTCTCGACGCCGGGCAGCTCTGCAACTACTCGCACCTGTTCTGATTCGTTGATGACATCGACTAAGGGCTCGCGTGAGTCCTTTGGTTCTAGCGCGGGTTGTTCGAGGCCAAAGGCCCCAGGCTTCTTTGATGGTTTGACGTTTCCGAATTCCTGTATTACGGGTTTGCCGTCGGGTCCCATGGTCATCGAGTAGCCGTAAACGAAGGGGCCGTATTGCCGTATGGTTGAGCCGTCGGGTAGTTTCCTTTCCGCCATGTGTTCTTTGGGCATGCCTTTCACCATGTCTTGGAACATGCGCTCGAACATTTGGTCGATACCGCTGAACCATCTGTCCATCCAACCGAAGGGTGCCATGCGTCCTCGACGCGACCTAAACCATTCGGGGAAGAATTCGTCGTCAGATGACATTCTCAAATCTCACCTCGCATGTGCCATATTTGTTACCTTTGGTAACACTTTAATATAAATATTGTTACGACAGGTAACGTCACGTTCACGGTTGATAGCAGAATAGGTTCCCTCTGTTACCGTTCGGTTGATGGACGAGCTAGATTCTAAACACTGGGTAACGCGTTAGCGGTGAAAATTAGAGCAACGGGATAATGCGGAACAGGTTCGTGGCTCAATCTAGTTCGAGTTCTGTGGTTTCCAAAATCGCTTATTGTCCGTTCTTCTCATGCAATTCCCACCAGAACCCCCAAAATCGCTCATTGCCCGTTCGTCGCATGTATCTCCACCAGAACTCCAAAGTCACTGTAAGAGCGATAAGGGTAAGGGCAGTTATGAAAGCGACCGTTTCAAAGAAATTAGCCACGAAGGTTTGCATGTAGCGTGAAACGTTGTAGAATGCAACAGCGTTTATGAGAGTAACTAGGCAAAGTACTTGCAGGAACAGATGTTCTTTACTCGTTAATCCTGTCAACTTTCTTCCCTTCGTGGGTAAGTAAGACGCGTCTCGCTATTAACGCAAATATTATGACCGTACAGACATTAACTATTAGTCGATAGGTGAAAGCGAGAGACTTCATAGGGGTTAGTGCGTCAACTATCAAATCCGCTATCACAATAGTTATCACCATTCCAACCACTATCGTTAACGCGAATATCCTTTTTGTTTCTTTCATCTTTCTTTCCTTCGTGGGTTAAGTAAGGCGCGTCTCGCTCTTACTGGTTCCCCTATTTTTCACGAATCGAAACTAGCTAGTGTTTTTTCGGCTTGCGTTCTGTATCAGAGTCAACCACTTGTCTTTTCCCTTAACTTCTATTCCCGCTTTCTCAGCAGGAGTTTTACCTTTCAAAGCCATGTGTGGACGTATGTAGTTATGGTAAATCCTCATACCCGTTAAGATTGGCGTGTCAGGTATCTCTAGGGTTCTCATAACTCGTTCACGGTCACGGATTTCACCGTTGAATCTCTCCATCTTATTGTTGTGCACACTTCCCGACATTCGTATTTCTCGGATATGCTCTGTTCCGTTACCGCGTGTCCAGAACTCTTTCGTGTAAGCTTCATGAAAGTTCGGCGCACCATCTGTTATCAGCGTCTTAGGTTGTTTGTCTGCAATCGTCTTTCCTAGCTTGAATAGCGGTCTTAGATCAGCTGTGAATTTAGTGTCGGCCACTTCTTGGGCTATCCAGAAGCGAGTTTGGTCGTCCATTAGAGCGTAGAGATACTTCATGTTCCCCTTGACTTTCAGGAATAGTTCGTCTGCTCTCCAAGTGTCGCTGACTTGTGGTGTGATTGTGTCTAGGTACTTCTCCATTAGTTCGGTGTAGCGTTTAATCCAATAGAACACGGTTTTGTGACTCACTTGGACACCAAGCAAAAGTCTAAACTTGAATCTCACAAACATGATGCGATCTTTACTTAGTATTCTTACGGACATGACTAAAGTGCTGACAAAGTGAGGTAGGCTCCGACTGTAATCAGGACAAGACCGATAGTTCGTTTCACGTTTGTCTGACTCAGCCTTCGAGACCCAAAATAGCTTCCCAGCTGAGCTGACACAAGCAAAACTGGGATCGCCGGAAGGAATACCGACGATGAGGAGATTAAGCCACCCAGTCGTGGTATCCTCGCCATTATGCCTGACACGGAATTAAGAAGAATAAACACTGTCGTAGTTGCCGCCGTAGTCTTAGGCTTAGCCATCCCCGCCAAAATCAGGACAGGGGCCAAATACACACCGCCACCAATCCCAGTCAGCCCAGCAACGGCTCCGATGACCATACCGATCATTATCTTGAACGGCCATTTCAGATCAACGCGACCTAACGGGAATGTAATAAGAATCAAACTAACTCCACCAGCAGTAATCGCCAACCCCATGACGATTTTCAACAAGACTTCAGGCAGAACGAATAAGCCTGCAAGGAACGCTGTTGGAACAGAGCCGACAATAAACCACGCGAGGTCGCGTGAGAAATGTGCGCGCCATCGAAATATCGAACTGGAGGCAGACACGACATTAAACAGCAAACCTCCAAGGGAGGACTGTGCGGCTGATAATCCGATTAGGAGCAATATCGCGGTAAACGTCGAACCGCCCGCAAACCCAGCCAACGTGTAGAACAGACTAGCCAACCCTAACAGAACTACGATAATGGCCGTGCCAAAGGAATCCATTTGAAATCCAGACAGCCAATTCACAGGGCGGCATAAGTCTTGGTAAGCAGAAACGATTACATTCGAGGAGAGTTTTGTGCCTATGAAAGTCTTTGACTAAGTTCAAGCCGCCAAGCACAACACTGACCCAGAGACAATGGCAAATCATACGGCTTAGAGCAACAGGCCTCACTCAAATGCAAGTCGCAAAGCGTCTTCACACAAGTCGAGAGAACGTCAGCATCATCGAACATCGCGCCCATGAAAATGTGAGGGCGGCAAAGGCAACCCTTGAAGCACTAGAACAGGTTTCAGATTCCAGAGAATTGATCATACCAAGTAGAACGAGCATCTTCGACGCCACATCCACGATTCTACGTAAGGGAGACATGTTGCGAATAAAACTGCAAATGAACGCTGATTCAATTCTAGCCATGTTACGATCCCGATGTAAACATAGGATACGTGGACATCATTTGACATCAGCAATCCGAGTTGAGATCACCGAGGATGGCACTGTCAGAATGAGGTAAGATTATCTTGACTCATGAGTTCTCATCATGATTGCACTCTACGCGTAGGTTTAGCGTTTTCGCTTTGGCTAGCATTCTGGATTAATGTTAACCACCTATTTTCGCCTTCAACTTTGATACCTGCCGCTTCTTCTGGTGTCTTTCCGTCGAGTGCCATGTGAGTACGGACATAGTTGTGGAAAATCTGCATACCCAGTAGGATTGGCGTATCGGACTTCTCAAGAGTCCTCATGACTCGCTCTCTGTCCCGTAGTTCTCCGTTCAAGCATTCCATTTTATTGTTGTGAACTTTTCCAGACATGCGGATTTCTTGGATGTGATCGGTTCTTGTTTCAAGGCGTTTCGTGTAGAACTCCTGTAGGTATGCTTCATGGAAGTTTGGTGGTCCGTCAGTTATCAGAGTCTTAGGAGTCTTTCCTGCAACCGCCTTGGCTAATTGGAACAATGGTCTAACATCGGCGGTGTACTTGGTTTCAGCTACCTCTTGAGCGATCCGGGAGCGGGTTTGCTCATCCATCAAAGCGTAGAGATAATTCATGTTCCCCTTGAATTTCAGGAATAGTTCGTCTTTTCGCTATGCCTTTGAGACTTGCGGAGTAATTTGGTCAAGACAACGTAGAGGCTTAATGCGATTAAGATTGCAACAACGAGATATACGATATACTTCTCGAGTACGCCAATGCTCACACCTAGCGCTGTGATGTAGCATGGTTCCCCGGGATCGCATGAACCATAAACCGCGTAATTATAAAACGAATATGCCGTAATGAACAATGATACGAAGAACGAGGCTGTAAATGCCCACGCGAAGATTCTAAAGTTCCGATAGAAGCCCCTAGCTAAGGCTGGGGAGATATTGAGCAATTTTGCTGTGACTTTCGCCTTGACCTTTTGCTCAAAAGCCATGTCACAAGGACTCAGCGTCAGCGTCTTCATAACACACTTGAATGCTTCCTTCGCAAGCCGGCGATATTTCGTAGAAAAGATGCTCATCACTGAAAAGACTACTAGAGCAACTAAGCAAAGGGGCAATTACGTGGCAACTCTATGCCTTCCAAGTCTCGATGCCAGATAACTTTCTTCAATAGAGAACATATACCGTTCTCATAGGCCGACTGTTTATTCGCCAGCGTTCTCTGTCTCACCATTCGAGTTTACGTAGAAGTTTTCCCGGCTCAGCAGAATTCTTGAGCTCGATTACAAGTCGAACGATCGTATAACTCAAAAGCAATGTGAATACAAGCCGAATGAATCCTTCTCCAGAAGTCAACAACAGCTTCAGACTTACAATGACGCCAAGAACAGATGGCACACCCATAAGGGCTGCCACCGTCAGGCTGTGCTTGTTGAAGAAACCAAGGGTTCTAATCGACCAAATCAGAACCACCTGGTTCATTGTCTAAAGAGAGAAACGCTCTGGACAGAACCGTGAGCCATATCAGAATAGGCGGCGAGGTGAGCCTTGTTGAAGTCTTACTTGACGCCCCGCAAAGAGTCAAGACGTTGATTACCACAGATAGGAGATTGGACCTGAAAAAGGGTTCCAGAGTTTTCGTAATCATTAAAGCCACCGAAGCTATGCTCGCCAAACACTGAACGCCTAGATCATGATTCACTTAGAACGAAAGCGAAATGACGAGAGTTAGACGGGAGTGAATGAGAAATTTCCTCGATGACATGGGTCAAACGCGGTCTTTTCAGGACCCTACTCGGCGTCTTCTTCGTATTGGCGATGCTGACCTCGTTTGGACACTATTTGGACACGTCGCTTACTTTGCACATGATTGTTCAACACGCCTTCTATCTTGCAGGCGGATTTTTGATCACTTCTGGTGCAGACATGTTAGTGCTTGCAGGAGCGGGAGTTTCGAACACAGTTTCCAGGGTGTATGTGGGTTTGCTCCGGATTAACGCCACCTATAACAAGAAAGGTTTGGTGACCTTCCTCATCGCTGGGGTTCTTGTAGGATACTGGCACTTGCCAGCAAACTTTGACGCAGCAGTTTTGGATGAGAGCATTCACGTTCTGATGCATACGACCTTCATGATAGTTGGAAGTTTGATTTTTGTCGGTTCTAAGCTTTTGACGTGGCGTGTTCGTACCTTCTTGTTGCTCATACCGAGCAAGGCTATGGGTATCTTCGGGGCTTTTCTGATGTTTACAGCTGGCTACGTTTATTCCGTATACCCTGAGTGGCAACAAACGCAATGCGGCCTCGCGATGGTGGTCATGATGCTGGGCATGGATTTGACCCTCGTTCCGTACTGGCTGTACAAATATTTCCAGGCAGCACCGGCACCTCCGCTGCAAGTAAGTCACTAATCCGAAAAAACTGATATACGAAACATGAAAACGGGTTTCGTAAATCCCCGATCATCATTATACGTACCGAAGTACATTTTCCCCGCCTAAACTTATAGGTCCAAGCTCCGTGAATCATCCACGCAGGTTTCCGGCATGTCCTCCGGTGATCTTCGCGAGAGAATATTCACCTTAATCTACTCGAAGAACAAGACGGAAGAGGCGATTCTGCAGCTCAACGGCATACTCAAAACTTCTCCAGAAAACAGCCAAGCTATAGCACTCAAAGCTTACGCGCTCAACAAACTCGCAAACACGCGCCGCGACTGGAAGTACTCGCAGCAGGCGCTTCAATATGCGGATCGGGCGCTGGCCTTGAACCCCAATGATGATACCGCTCTGACAAGTAAAGGGTGGGCACTCATCGACACCGGTAGGGCGTCGGAAGCACTCCCCATCTTACAACACGCAACACGCGTTAACCCGAACAATGAATATTCTTGGTACAACCTTGCCTGGGCACAATATTTGACTGGAGATGGCGCTGCATCAACAGAATCAATCGAAAAGGCGCTAAGGATCAGCCCTGGCAATCCCATCATAAAGCGAGGCAAAGAAATGATGCAGAGGGGCGAAGTACCTGAGCATCTGAAGAAAGAGCCGCGTAGTCTTGAATGACCAGCGGCTCCAACTATTTTGTTGACTCTGTCTCAACATAATCAGCCAGTTCAGTCAGGTTTCTGAACTCGTAGTCGGCTCTTTCGCTTGGCGGAGGCTGTTCGGATTTTCGGTTTACCCAGGCAGTTCTGAAACCCAACCGGTGGGCTGGCGGGATATCATACCGGAACCCCGACGAGACATGTAGTATGTCCGTTGGCTTCGCGGCGAGTTTCTTGAGGGCAATTTGGAATGGTTTTGGTGTTGGTTTGTAAGCCCCCGCTTCCTGTGCAGTCACTGTGATCGCAAACTGAACCCCAATGTTCGCCTTTGTTTTCTCGATTATGTCCTTGTCAATGTTTGATATTATTGCCAACCGGCATTTTCGCGCTAGCCTCTCGAGCGCCGGCCTAGTTTCCGTGAACACGGGCCAAGTTGGAACTGATTGAATGAGCCTTTCACCGTCTTGATCGTTGTATGCTACCTGGAACCGATTGAAAGTCTCCTTCAGGCTCAACCGAAGAATTTCCTTGTAAGCCATGTAAGGGCCTTGAACCATTTCAAAATCAATATCCTCACGAACCCTAACGACTTCAGGTATGCTCGCGGTCGTGCCCTTCTCTCGTAGTACCTCGGTAAGGAAGCTGGTAATTCCCGCTTCCCAATCCACCAACGTCCCATAGCAATCGAAGGTTATGGCCGAAAGCATCCAGAATTACCAGCGTGGATGTTCTGGTAAACGTCGGGTTCTAGGGATGAGCCTAACCTTTGGTTACGCCGATCGGGACGAGTCTCGCTACTTTGGTTGCTATGCCGAGCTGGTGGCTTACTTCGGCCACGCTGTCGACATTCTTGTAGGCTTCTGGGGCTTCTTCGCTTACGGTTCCGTAGTTCTCAGCCCGTATCATAATCCCCTTCTTTGAGAGCAGCTCTTCAACCGCGCGTGCGGGGTTCCGCCTTTTTGCTGCTGCTCGGCTCATAAACCTGCCAGCCCCGTGTGCCGTCGTGCCGAAACTGAGCTCCATGGACTTGGGTGCTCCGATGAGAACCCAAGACGCTGTGCCCATACTCCCAGGGAGGAGGACTGGTTGGCCAATCTCCCTGTATTCAGCTGGGACGGCTGGATGACCGGGCGGAAAGGCTCGGGTTGCTCCCTTTCGATGAACATAGACCTTCTTGGTCCCACCATCGATTACATGCTCCTCAATCTTCGCAATATTGTGGCATACATCGTAGATCAAACTCATATCCAACTGATCAGCCGACTTCCCAAAGATCTTCTCGAAAGACTCTCGCGTCCAATGGGTTATCATCTGCCTATTCGACCATGCGTAGTTTGCTGCGCAGGACATGGCGCCTATGTAGTCTTCAACCTCATTGCTCTTCGCGGGAGCGCAGGCCAACTGCCGGTCGGGCAGCTTGATCCCATATTTTTGCACAGCTCGTTCCATGACTCGCAGGTAGTCGCTGCATATCTGGTAGCCGAACCCTCTGCTGCCAGTGTGGGCTAAGACGAGGACTTGGCCTTCCTTCCGTATGCCCAATTTCTCCGCGACGGGAACGTCAAAGATTTTGTCAACTTTCTCGATTTCAAGGAAATGGTTACCGCTCCCTAGGCTGCCAAGTTGCGGTGCACCGCGTTGTTTGGCAACACCAGACACCTTGTCCGGGTTCGCGGTTTGCATGCACCCATTTTCTTCACAATGCTTCTGGTCATCAGCCCAACCATACCCATGGTCAACAGCCCATTCAACGCCCTCGCTCGTAACCTTCTCCAAATCCCCCGCTGAAAGCCTACCAACCTTCCCCCGACTCCCCAACCCCGAAGGAATATTCACAAACAACGTATCCAGCAATTTCCCAAGAACCGGACGAACATCAGCTTCAGTGAGGTTTGTGCGAATCAATCTCACTCCACAATTTATGTCATATCCGATCCCGCCGGGGCTTACGACGCCTTCATCGTAGTCGCTTGCTGCTACGCCTCCGATTGGGAAGCCGTATCCTTCGTGTCCGTCGGGCATGGTGATGGCCCAGTTGTAAAGGCCTGGCAGTGTTGCGACGTTTGCGCATTGTTGGAGGGTGGCGTCGGTGCGCATTTTCTCAATTAGTGCGTCGTCGGCATAGATTCTGCCTGGCACGGTCATCCCGGGCTGTGAGTCTTTCGGAATCTCCCAGACGTACTTGTCAATTCGTTTCAGTGCCACTTGCTGAGACGCACCACCGTAAGCCGGAGCTTGCGACATGGAAATCACCGTTAGAACGCGTGAGAACAAGCCCGCGCTCTATTTAAGCTTCGACAAATGCGGCGGAAAAAATGAGACGCCTAACGTCTTCTCCTATTGACGAACTCTCTAACTGGCAACCTTGTACACTGAATAATTGTTCAATCCAGTTATCACTCGTACATAACCATTGAGCATCTTATCAACCGTCTCGACACCGGTATCAACTAGTAATGGTCTACCTTGAAGGGAAGCGAGTTTTTCTTTAGTGGCTACAACAATAATATTCTCTTTTCCCAGCTTCGTTATGATTTCGGGACTAATTTGCTGGTTCCCTCTTCCAAAAATATACCCCTGCCCTCCAATGACTGTGACCACGATCTTGGCTTTCTTGTCGTGAATCAAACTACTCAGTTGGTGTTCATTCACATCCTTAGCGATGAGTTGTCTGTTTCGAACAACGTCCACACCGAGCAATGTCTTCTCCAGTCCGAGATAAGCCAGGATATCTCTGGTAGTTGTGCCAGGTCCAAAAATATACAGGCAGTTATCTTCCGTGTTGTTGATCAATTCGTTTGCGATATCCTCGATAACTTGCTTCTCTGTTTGAAATCCACCCGATTTGACACTTTGAATAAACCGTCTTTCTTCTGGTATCCGCAAGTAACCGTAAAGTTTTGCAGCAACTCTTCCTTTCCGAAAAGAAACCTCGTCGATATCCATGACCTCAGCTTCTGTCAGACTTGGCTCCTGATTAGTCAGAAACATTACGGCAACCTCTCCTGCCTGTCTAGGTGTCACTGCATAAACGGCGGAATGCATCTTGACCCCGGCCGGTATCCCCAGCACAGTGACCTGACGGCCTACTGCGCTGTAGATGTCTCTCGCCGTTCCGTCTCCGCCTGCGAAGAGAAGTAGGTCTACGCTTGAGTTCTTCATGTCTGTGGCTGCCCGTTGGGTATCCACGGATGTTGTTTCGCCGCTTTTGATGGAGCCTATAATCTTGGGTGAAAAGGAGGCTTCCTTAGCTTCATTCTCCCCCATTTCTTGGGGATACGTGAAGATTTCTATCTCATCCTTAATCTTCTGTATTACTCTAAGTGCTTCTACTGCTCTCCGCGGAGACTCAGGAAAAGCTCCCAACTGCCTTGCTCTATTGACTATCTCAGGTCCGTCAGTGCCCTTAAGGCCAACTCTGCCTCCCATCCCCGCCACAGGGTTGACTATGAGACCAAGTCGTTTCTTTCGCAAATCTAAGCTTCCCCAAACCTATGTCACAGAACCATAACCAAGGTTCCGTTGCTTCAGAGAATTTTGGAGAAATGCATTACTCCAATTCAATCTATGTGCCTTGAGCGATGGTTTTCTGCGCACCCTTCTTCCTTAGGTATTGTCTCCATGTAACTGCTATCCTTTCGGGCTCGTTGATATTTGGATTGATGACCTTATGAACAACAGAATTGTACGGAGCATTCTTCACGAACTCTGGGTTGTCATAGGCTTCTTTGGAGATTCGGCGAAGTACTGCCACGAATTCATCAATATCATCTTTGGAGTACGATTCGCAAGGTTCCAGGGTAAACGGTTCTGGGACAACCCATGGATGGTGACTCGTCCAATAATGCTGGAGTCCAAAATCGGCCATTCTACGCCGGACATCATCGGTGCCTACCCCCGTGTCCTGTTTGAGTTTTTCCCAGCTGTATCGAACCTGCTCCAATCTCCTTTTGCCATGGGCGTAGGGGACAACAACTCCGGGAATCTCGCTCAGTTTCTTTAGCATGTAATTGTTGTTGAGAACGGAACAGACGGCGGCTTCTCTTAGGCCTTCTGCACCGTGCTGCATAATCCAAGAGTAGGCCTTAACAAGGCTCGGAACGTTTCCCATGAACGATCTGACTTTTCCGATGCTCTCCGCACAATCATAGTCGAGATAGTATTTTTCGCCATCGAATTTGGCCTGAGGCACCGGGAGAAACTTGGCCAGAGCCTCCCTACAACCGAGCGCTCCGACTGACCCGCCCATGCTTCCATGCGGAATCGAGAAAGTCTTATGGAGATTGAAGTGGCACATGTCAAATCCTGCCTCTCTGGCCCTAGCAATCCCGAGCATGCCATTGGCATTCGCTTGGTCGTAGTAACAGAGTGCTCCAACAGCGTGTGCTGCTTTTACAAACTCGTCGATCTTTGGGTTGTAAATGCCCGTGTCTTCAGGGTTTGTTATGAATATTCCAGCAGTTCGTTTTGACAACGCAGCTTTGAAGGCTTCAAGGTCCGCGTAACCCTCTTCGTCCGGCATGATCGTTATCACCTTGTACCCAGCGGTTGCAGGTCCAGCCGCGTCGCACGGGTGCGAGAACATCGTCGTGAGAGTCTCTCTTCGTTGCTCATCTCCTCTGGAGGCGTGATAAGCCCTCATCATTGAGGCCGCCGTGTAAACAGCCTGAGCTCCACCGGAAGGTTGGAATGAAAATCTATCCATGCCGGAGATTTCTTTCAAGAACTGCTCAAGTTTGTAGATGATCTCCAGTAGTCCTGGAATAGTTTCGCTTGGCTGGAGTGGATGAATATCCTTTATGCCTGGGTGCCTCGCTGCCAGATGCTCTTGCACCTTGGGACTGTACTTCATAGTACAGGTGCCCTCGCTGATGTCTATGTTGACGTCGGTACCCAGAGTTTCCTGCGACAGATGCATAAAATGCCGCAAAACGCGCATCTGGTTGATCTCGGGCAGTTTAGGAGCTTCTTTTCTACGTAACTTCAGAGGGATAGCGGCGACTCCGCTGCCAACCTCTTTGATGACCTTCGCTTCAGGTTCGCGAACCAGGATGCCTCTTTCGCCGGGCACACTCATTTCAAAGACAATTTGCTCATCCCACTTGGCTTCGTGGAACTTCCGCAACAGGGTATTCGCGTCTCTTCCCATCTAAACTACCTCCTTGAGTGCACTGACCAATTTCTGTACGTCATTCATCGTCTTCGTCTCCGTCACGCAGTAAAGCGCACTCTCACCTAAATCCGGAAATTCATTCGAGAGATCTTTGCCGCCGATAATTTTGTGTTTCAGAAGAGCCTTGTTGATCTTCGCAACTGTTTTGCCGGTTTTTCCAAAGTCGATTAGGAATTCCTTGAAGAAAGGAGATTGAAACCGCAGCTTGACTCCTCTTATCCTGGAGAGCTGCTTGGCGGCGTACTGCGACATCTGCATAATTGTTCTGCCAGTCTGTTCAATTCCTTTCGGTCCCATCAAGGATAGGTACACTGCGACAGTAATGGCCCAGATGCCTGTGTTCGTTCCTGTGAATTCATTGCCCTTCTCGCGGGAACCGTACGAGGTCCTATCGAACAAGACTTCACCGAAGCCATATTCTCCGCGCTCCGACGTCTCTGCTATTCCGTACATTAGGTCCTTGAATTGACTGATGTATTTCATGTCGTCGCCGGTAGCGATGAATCCGCCCTGGCCACCTCCAGCGTACATATGCATTCCGAGCGGATGAAAATCACCGCAAGCAATTGTGGCTCCGTACTGGGCTGGAGGGGCTACAACCCCCAGAGATATGGGATCAGCATATACTATGAACTCCGCGCCTTTGTCGCGAGCTACCTCACCTGCCTCGGCCGCTTGATTCTCCAGAGCCCCAAGATAGGACGGATTCTCGATAAGGACCGCAGCAGTCTTTGATGATACCTTTGTACTAAGATCCTCGAGATCTAACAGACCGCTTCTTTTGTCAAAGGCGGCCTCCTTGATAATGATATCCGGCTTAAGGTAATTCTTTACCACGAAACTGATCTCAGGATTCATCGCGCGCGGTATGACAACCTCTTTGCGGCCGTTGATACGCGACGCCATGCGAATGGAAGACGCGGCGGCTTGTGCACCGTCATATAGAGGGCAGCTCAAGACATCCATGTCGAGCAACTCACCCATGAGGCTGCAATACTCGAAGAACGCTTGCCACTTGCCATGGTCGGCATACGATTCGCCCCCGTAAGCCGTGAGAAATTCGCCACGTCCGTTGATCTCGTCACAAACTGCAGGAACGAAATGTTCCGCGCAACCTGCGCCTAAGAAATTCAAATAATCCTTACAGTTCTTATTTTTCTCCAGCAGACTTTCAACGTGGCACTTCAGCGAATATTCATCAAAGATTGGTTCGGGAAGATTCAGCTTGCGCTTGAATCTTAGACGCTCAGGAATCTCCACGTAAAGATCCATCTCGTTAGATGCACCAACTTCTCTCAGCATCTGCGCTTTGACTTGAGGCACCGAATTTGGGATGTAAGGAAACACCATTTTGTCGTTACTCATTATCTAAGACCCTAACTTGTCTTTTGGAGGTTCAATCGCCCAGTTAAGAATCGTTCGAGATTCTCTCTCTGCTTTGAGTGGCCCGCGAAGTCTAAATCAGAGAGCACTCGTCCGGCGTGGGCTTCTCGAGGGACCCGTTCTTCCACGCGGTTATCTGATTCGCCGCTTCCCTAAGGCTAGTTACGGTCGCCTCCGGATCTGCCGGGTGTGTGGACTCGATAGGTCTGCGGAGCACATGAATTGAACGCATCCCAACCTTCCTCGCCCCGCTTATGTCCGCTTCCACCGAATCCCCTACGAAGACAGTTTCGGAAGGTTTCGTGCCTATATCGGTGAGGGCGCGGATGAAGATTTCCGGCCTCGGTTTCCTTATGCGCATGAACGCTGAAGTAACGATTACGCCGAAGAACCCTTCAATACCATTCTTCTCGAGTATTGCATGAACTGCCCAATCACTCTTGGCGTTTGAGATAATCCCCATCTTGAGCCCGTCATTTTTGAGGGCGGCTAGGGTCTCAACCGTGTCGGGATATAACTGCCAGGCTTCAACCTCAGGTCTGAAGAACTCTACCTCTGCGTCGCGAATCAAATCCACGCCCAGAACTTCCAATTTAGATTTTCGAAGCGCTTTTGCTATTATATCCCCCATCGGAATCTCAACCTTGTAGACATCGGCTCTGGCGGAGGCGTCTTCGAAGATCCGGATGAATGTCTCGGCAAACTGCTCGAAATCCAACCGTAAACCCAACTTCATGAGATAATTGTGCAATGCTTCCAGATTGGCGTGGAAGACATCGTCCCAAGGCCGGCTCAAGTGGACCAATGTATCGCCAAGGTCGAGCAGTACAGCCTGCAGCAACAAAACGACGCCTTCGATTCCTTGGAGCTTGCAGAGGCACATAACTCTTTGTCAGCGGGCGGCTGGGAAAAAGCGCGTTCATTCACGGGTTATAAGAGAGCGCGCCGATGATTGACCGTTTGTGTCCGGCATGTCTTCCGATTCGACTGGGATCACTTTCTACGGTGGCGTCGGTGAAATCGGAGGTAACAAGATCCTCATTGAAGACAAAGGCACGCGAGTGATCTTAGACTTTGGCATGAGTTACTCCGACAGGCGCAAGTTCTTCTCCGATCCAACGCTGTCACCCGGCGACGAACGCGATCTACTCGAATTTGGAATCCTTCCGGACATTAAAGGCATTTACGAGTTTGAGGAATCGAAACCATCAATCGACGCAGTCTTCCTCTCACACGCACATGGAGACCACTGGGGTTACATCTCATTCCTCAAGCGAGAGATACCAATCCACTGCGGCGTAACTTGCGCGCAAATACTGGAAGCGGTATCGGCGACCAAGGTGAGGCATTTCGAGTCTGACATCCGAGGACTCCACTTTCAAACCTTCAGAACCGGGAAAACCATCAAAGTTGGGAACATCGAGGTGACCCCTTGCCATGTTGACCATTCAATTCCAGGCGCCTACGGCTTTGTGGTAAGAACTTCACAGGGCTCAATAGCCTATACGGCTGACCTTAGGTTGCATGGAACCAAGCCGCAGTTGACGGTTGATTTCGTCGAGCTGGCAACCAAATCCAGTCCCGAGGCTTTGCTGGCCGAGGGAACGAACATACTGGGCGGACATGTGACGAGCGAACCCGAAGTCAAATCCAAAGTCAACCAGCTCATCTCAACAACAAAAAACCTAGTCCTAGCAAACTTCTCCAACGTGGACATTGACCGCATTCGGACATTCTACGAAGTCGCCAAGGAAAACGATAGAATGCTTGCGATCTCCCTTAAGCAGGCGTACTTGCTCAATCAACTATCATCTGACCCGAACCTTGGACTGCCCAAGGTTCTCGACGCTAGCGCGAATGTTGCTGTTTTCAGGCGATCTAAGAAGAGATACTACGACTGGGAGGAAGCCGTGATGGAGAGGGCAAAGACCATTTCCGGCGAAGAACTGAGGGAAGAGCAGGACAAGTTCGTCGTTGCTTTCTCTATGCCCGATTTCAAAGAGCTCGTCGATATAAGGCCGAAGGCCGGGAGCGTGTTTGTGCTCTCAACTTCAGAACCGTTCAATGAGGAACAGGAATTCGAGTTCGAACGGTTGCAGAATTGGTTAGATCATTTCGGTCTACCAATGTACCACATTCATTGTTCGGGTCACATAATGCCTAGCGAACTAAAAGCAAACATTGAACGGATCAAACCGCGGAAGTTGTTCCCGATACACACGGACCATCCCGGGCTTTACGCCAAGTATGTGGCTGACGTTGCGAAAATTGAATCTCCTTTGAGGGGCCGGAGGTACGGTTTGGGAGCGTGAGGGTTAGAAGTACTCGAACTCAACTCTTAGAGTCATGCCCTTGAGCTCTTGGGCAATTTTGCGGACTTCATCCAACTCGACCGGCATCCTCCTCGGCTGCCTCCCAGTCAGTATGACCTTCGTTTCTGTGGTCCCATCCGGGATCCAAACCGTGTTTATTGCAAGGATTGAGAGGGGGCTAAAGAGGTCCTCCAAGAACTCTCGGTCGTCTCCTCCGTAGCTGATGAGCTTTACTCGCTTGCCAAAGGTTTCTCCGAGGTCCTTTACGATTTTTGCTCCGCTGCCGAGTAGCTTGTGCATGTCCTTCTTGTCTACAAGGACGGCCATCACACCGTCGGCTTCAACTGCCCGATGATAGGTAACGTCTTGAAGAATGGGATTATCCTTCTCCAACTCCACAATTCGTTGGATTACCTTGAGGTCTAGCTCTGTGACCTGGCCTTTCTCGACCTTCTCCTCACATCTTCGGCAGAGAATACCGGACTTCACGCAAAATGCATCTAGGATGGTCTTTACCAAAGACTTTCATCTTTATCTTGGTCCCAAGGATCGTCGGCCGGCTTCGCGTTTGCGGTGCCAGCGTCATCGCGCAGCACGAGGTCTAACAAACTATTTGAAGATATTGTCTTTTCAACCAGTCCACGGTCGAAAACTGTGGATCGTTCTTCAAATCTGGAAATGCTTTATGTTTGAGTTAGCCCGGTGAGTTCACTGCTGACTTCCCATAAGCGTCTGGCGACATTCAAATCATAAGATTCTTTTGTCGACTTCCTCTCAGCTTGTTTTTGGAAGTACTTTCCGGTAACGTGCTCAACTTCAGGAGAGGAAGCCAACCAGACCACTGTCTTCGCACCGTCCTCCGGGCTTAGCATGAATGGGGCGAAAATCTTCACCGCTAAAGCCATGAAACCTCCGCTGTTACGGCCGAAATTCGTTCTCACCGTTCCTGGATGAACGCAATTTGCGGTAACTTCAGTCCCTTTCAATCGCCTAGCTAATTCGTAAGTGAAGAGAACGTTGGCCAGTTTCGATTGCGGATATGATTTCATTCCACTATACTTTCGTTCGCCCTGAAGATCATCAAAGTTGACGTGCCCAGCCCTTTGTGCTTCTGAGGTAACGTTTACGATTCTCGATGGTGCGCTAGCCTTCAGGGACTCCAATAGCAGATTGGTAAGCAGGAAATGAGCTAGGTGATTGATGGCGAATGTTGACTCGAAGCCATCAACCGTGACGATACGCCTACTCTCATAGATGCCGGCATTGTTAACGAGAACATGCAGATGAGGGAATTTTCCGTTAAAGTTCTTTGCAAACGAGCGGATAGATTCCAGGCTAGCGAGGTCGACCTTCCCCACGCTCACCTCGGGGTTCTCGGTTTCCCTGATTATGTCTCGCCTCGCGATATCTCCGCGCTCAGAGTCCCTGGATGCAAGTACAACAGTGGCCCCTAGTCTAGCAAGTCCGAGTGCGGTCGCTTTACCAATACCGGAGTTTGCTCCCGTAATTAGGCAGACTCTTCCTTGCAACAGCCCAACTTTGCTGTTCGTTCCCGACCCTTCATGAGAATTCATGGGTAATTGATCCCGCTCATTGACAGCCCCAGCATCTATATGTTGTCGGGTTTACGAATCATTCAATATGCTGCACTTGTGTTGCAAACTTAAAGCGGTATTTTATTACGGAACCTGAACAGTCTAGGCCTCGGACCCGTAGAGGACTCGCGGACGAGGATCACTTTGAAGCTCTTCGAATATGAAGCGAAGGAAATCGCGCAACAGTACGGCGTACCAGTACCCAAAGGGCTAGTCGCCTCGACCCCTCAGGAAGCAAAAGAGGCCTACTTGAAGCTGGGACAGCCTGCGATGATTAAGGCTCAGGTTCTGGTTGCCGGCCGCGGAAAAGCGGGAGGAATCAAACCAGCGTCAAACCCTGAAGAGGCGGAGGAAGTTGCAGGGATAATCTTTTCGATGATGATCAAGGGTGAGAAAGTCGCCAAGGTTCTGGTCGAGCAGAAATTAGCCAGTAAACATGAACGATATGTCAGCATAGTCGTAGACCGAGCCTCGCGTTGCTATACGATTCTATGCTCGACCGATGGTGGTGTAGATATCGAGCAGGTCGCGGATCAACACCCTGAGAGAATCATTCGACACAAGCTTGAGCCGCTAATTGGACTTCAGGACTTTGAGAGCAGGGCGGTCGCGAAACAGTTAGGGTATTCTGGAAAGCAGATTAACCAAGTGGCCTCAGTCATCAACAAACTCTTTCAAATCATGTTAGATTACGACGCTGAACTAATCGAATCCAACCCCCTAATCGAAACGGAATCAGGGGAACTGGTCGCCGCTGACCTGAGAATCCTATTAGATGACAACGCGCTCTTCAGGCACCCGAAATTTCTGGAACGAATGAAGACCTTTGAACCTGATATGACGCCGCTCGAGGTCAGGGCGCGGGAGAAAGGCCTGGCTTACGTTGAACTCGATGGTGACGTTGGAATAATCGGTAACGGAGCAGGCCTGGTCATGGCCACCCTGGATATGATATTGGACTACAGGGGAAAGCCAGCCAACTTCTGTGATGTGGGTGGCGGTGCTAGCGAGGAAAGAATAGCTGCCGCGCTTGAGATTGTCCTTGCAAACCCGAAGGTCAAGGTTCTGCTAATCAACATCATGGGCGGCATCACAAGGTGCGATGACGTTGCCAGAGCGATTCTTGAAATTCAGAAAAAAATGGGCATGACCAAACCCATGGTCATCCGGCTAGTGGGGACGAACGAGAAAGAGGGACAGAAGATTCTCTCAGCAGCCAACATTCCCTCATTAAACAGCATGGAAGAGGCAGCGGCGAAGGCTGTGGAGCTAATCAGAGAGGCGAAGTAGCATGCCGATTCTTGTCGGGAAGAAAACTAAGGCGATCGTTCAAGGCATCACTGGGTCACAAGGCAACTTTCACGCCCAACTGATGCTTGAATATGGAACGAAAATAGTCGCAGGGACCTCACCAGGCAAAGGCGGAACGGAGACTCACGGAATTCCGGTTTTCGACACAGTGCAGGAAGCAGTTGATAAGTACGAAGCTACCGCGTCTATCATCTTCGTCCCAGCGCCCGGTGCGAAGGACGCAGCTCTCGAAGCCATCGCTGCCGGCCTTGATCCGGTCATAGTCATTACGGAAGGGATTCCTGTCAAGGATGAGATTCAGATGATGGCAGTTGCCAGGCTGAAGGGGGCCACCATCATCGGCCCCAATACGCCTGGCATCATAACTCCAGGCCAATGCAAGCTTGGTATAATGCCTGGACACATATTCAAGCCCGGCAAGATAGGACTGGTATCGAGAAGTGGAACGTTAACCTACGAAATCGCCGCGAGCCTAACCAACGCCGGCCTCGGACAATCCACCTGCCTCGGGGTTGGGGGCGACCCTGTGGTGGGTTTGAGCTTCGTCGACGTTCTTGCGATGTTCAGGAAGGACGCTGCAACCAAGGCGATCGCAATGATCGGCGAGATCGGGGGAAACGCCGAGGAAATGGCGGCGGAATACGTACGGAAGACGAGATACCCCAAGCCGATCGCCGCGTACGTCGCGGGACGAGCCGCACCGCCAGGGAAGCGAATGGGCCACGCGGGCGCAATTATCACGGGGAAGGCTGGGACGGCCGAAACGAAGATTGACGCGCTCAGGCGCGCAGGAGTAAAAGTTGCCCTCAAACCAGGCGAGATTGCGAAACTCCTCAAACGGCGTTAGGGCACTCCCGCAACTCTACCTAACGCGTTCTTGCACATCGAATTAATAGCGCTGCGACTGAAACAAAGCTCAGAGTGGTAGTTCTCGTTGTTGAAGCGAACGCATTACACGGACGAAATAGAAAGCGCGAAAGGCGGGAAGGTTGTTCTGGCTGGGTGGGTCCACGACACGAAGGAACTCGCCCGCATGAGGTTCATATGGCTAAGGGACAGGCAAGGTGTCGCACAGGTTACAATAGTCAAAGCGAACGCCACTCCTGAGATCCTCAAGGCATCAGAGAGTCTCGGCAAGGAAGATGTCATCACAGTTGAAGGTACTCCCGTCAAGGAAAGGATCGCTAAGGTCGGCTCCGAAATCACTCCAACCAAGATTGAACTCGTAGTCAAAGCACAGGCTGCAGCCCCACTGGACATATCGGGTAAGATTGAGTCAAACTTGGACGTCCGCCTTGATTGGCGTGTCATCGACCTGCGGAGGCGAGAAAACCTCGCAATATTTCAGATCCAATCCAAACTCGTTGAGGGAATGGTGGAATACCTCGGGGGGCAGGGCTACCTGCAAGTCTTCACGCCCTGCCTGCTCGGCGGAACATCTGAAGGCGGCGCGGAGGTTTTCAAGCTTGACTACTTTGGGAAGGAGGCCTTCCTCCGGCAGGACCCCCAGCTTCATAGGCAGTTGTGCATCGCGGCTGGTTTCGACAAAATCTACGACCTAGGGCCAAATTGGCGGGCCGAGCTATCGCACACCCCTCGCCACCTTTGCGAGCATAGGGGTATGGCAGTTGAGTTTGGGTTCATGAACGATGAGGCCGACATGATGAGGGTTGAGGAAGAGGTTATCGTAGCCGCAATGAAAAAGGTCAAGGAGAACTGCGCGCGGGAACTCGAGCTGTTGCAGATTCAAGTGGAAATTCCGAAGACGCCTTTTCCAGAAATGAGGTTTCCCGATGTTTACCGAATTCTTGAGGAGTACGGCAAGATCATACCGTACGGGAGTGACCTCGACAAAGAAGCTGAAACCTTACTCAGCAAGTTTGTTCAAGAGAAGCACAAGGCCGATCTGTTCTTCATCAATAGGTACCCGTTCAAAGTCAAACCCTTCTACGTAATGCGTGTAGACGAGGACCCAGAATGGTCTCGGGGCGTCGACCTCGTGTACAGGGACATTGAGCAATCGTCGGGTGGCCAGCGGGAGCATCGGTACGAGAAGATCATGGCTCAGCTGCGGGAGAAGAATGTTAACGCTGAAGCAATGAAATGGTTCACCGAGCCCTTCAAATTCGGGGTCCCGCCCCACGGCGGCTTTTGCCTAGGAATCGAAAGGTTCACGATGGCCTTACTCAAGAAGGAAAACGTGAAGGAAACAACCCTGTTCCCCCGAACGCCAGAACGGCTGCTCCCCTAGGCCTCCTCAAGTACTGAAAGTAAGGAGTGAAAGGATGTCTAGCATATGTTATACACGGTCATTTCTCCACTGGCCTTCGGGACGAGTAACATGTTGCACCCAGAAAACTACACCACATATTGAAACGCACACCCAACCCTGCGGGAAGCGGGAACAAATATTCTGTCCACACAAAACTCAGCCCCACCCTCCCTTCTCGCCGCGGGTGTAGGGTTCCTTAACCAACAGACAAGGTTTTGGAACCTGAAAAATTAACAACGGTTATTATCAGCCGCTGTTTGCTGATACCGCGACGGAGTTCTGAGGAATAGAATAGTGGTTTCAAAGGACCAGGTCATGGCGGCACTCAAAGACGTCATGGACCCTGAACTTCACATTTCCATAGTCAACCTACAAATGGTCAAGAAAGTTGACATCGAAGGAGACAGGGTGAAGGTTCTTGTCGCGCTTACAGTCGGCGGTTGCCCACTGTCCAAGACAATCTCAAACGACATTGAGAAAGCAGTAACGAAATTGCCGGGCGTCACGGTTGTTGAAGTTGAAACAAGTGTGATGACGAAGCAAGAACTTGACGGCGTGCGCAAGCAGATTCAGTCCCAGATGGCTGCGGCCCAAACGCAAAAGGCGGGGCCTGGAGGCATGCCTCCTGGAATTAACCGATTGGAAAGGAAAGGAATTCGAAACGTCGTCGCGATAATGTCAGGTAAGGGCGGGGTCGGAAAATCCTTCGTAACAGGCTTCTTGGCTGTTCAACTAACAAGGCTGGGCTACAAGGTAGGCATACTCGACGCAGACATCACAGGCCCAAGCATAGCGAAAATGTTCGGGCTGAAAGGCCCACTCTTCGTAACACCCGACAAACATGTCCTGCCAGCAACGTCACATTTGGGAATCAAAGTCGTCTCGATGAACCTCATTCTCGAAGAACCACAGATGCCAGTTATCGTACGAGGCCCTATCATCAACAGCGTGATTCGCCAAATGTTCCAGGACATCGAATGGGGAGACCTACACTTCCTGCTGGTTGACTTACCACCCGGCTGCGTAACCGCTGATACGACCGTCTACGCAAATAGCAAACCCATGAAAATTTCGGAATTGAAAGCCGGAGATCATGTCTACTCTGTCAATGCCAGCATTTCTCGAGCTGGAAAAAGTAACAAGCTCACCGCAGAGCTGGAACGCAACCGAATCTTGGAAGTGATGCCACAGGGCGAATCAGAGGTATTTGAACTTCGAACTAAATCACGCGCAGTGAAGGCCACATTCAACCACCCCATGTTGGCTCTATGTAAGACTAGGATCGAAGGCTCTCGGTTCTGGCATTATTCGTTAGGATGGCGAAAACTGGCAGATCTACGGCCCAAAGACATAATCGCAGTAGTGAAAAGCCTTCCCGAAACCGTGCGCACTCCCTACGGTTTACCGCGAATAAGTGCGAAAGGCACATCTCCCGTAAAGCTGCCCGAACACTCGAGCGAAGAATTCGCCCGCCTAGTTGGGTACTTTCTCGGAGATGGATACCTTAGGATAACGCCGAAAACGAGAACCTACCAGCTCTTGTTTGCGGAACCACGGCATGGGAAACACAGATCGTTGTACATCAGAATGCTGAGGACCATCTTTGGAGCCACCAAAGTCTACCAAGACGATAATCAATTTGGAGTGATCTCACGACCGGTTGTTGAGCTATTCCGTGAGTTGGGACTTTACAAGCACGCACTCGACAAACGAGTCCCGGAATGGGTTTTCGAACTTCCGAGATCACAGAAGCTTGCCATCATAGAGGGATACTGTGACGCGGACGGATACAGACGAAGAGCCGAACCATTATGGAGACGAGCAGGCTGGATGAGTTTTGAGTCACCCAACAAAATGCTGCTAGAAGACCTGAGAACGCTTTCAATAATGGTTGGACTGAGAGTCACAAATCTCAACAAAAGGACACGGACACTAACCCCACCGTCAGGACGAACATACACTTCCGATTTCTATGGATTCGAGACGGCGAGAGAATCCAGATCAAGTAAGTATGGCGCGGGATTAATTCGTGGGAACATCGGACTTCAATTGTCAACCGATTATGTCGGATTCGAAAGGGTAACCAGGATAACACATCTAGGAAGACAACAAGTCTATGATTTGAAAGTTGAAGGCAATCAGAACTTCATTGCGGATGGCATTGTAGTTCATAACACGAGTGATGCCCCGTTGACCGTCTTCCAATCGCTCCCATTACAGGGCGTTGTAGTGGTTACGACGCCGCAGGACCTTGCATTAATGGTCGTGGGGAAGGCGATTAATATGGCGAAGACGCTTAGCGAGCAACTTGCTTCTGTGAAGATTCTCGGCCTAATTGAGAACATGAGCTACATGGTTTGCCCTCACTGCGGTGAGAGGATTGAAGTCTTCGGCCGGAGCAAAGCAGCGGACGCTGCCAAGAAGGCGGGGATACCATTCCTGGGCGCCGTCCCAATCGACCCTGAAATTGCTAAGCTAGCTGACGAAGGAAAAATAGAGGAATACGCCAACCCACTATTCGAAGACGTTACGAGGGCTGTTAGGCTGAACGCGAACAGGTTGCTCGAACCGATTCCTGGTGCCATGCCAATAGCATGGTCTGAACAGAAGGGAACAGACTAAGATTAATAGGGAAGGCAAATGCCGAGTTGTTACGGAAGACTTGCTTGCTCCCGAACGTGGAGGTGAATTGAAGATTGGTTACTAAAGATGAAATCATAACTGTGCTGAAGGATTGCTACGACCCAGAAATCCCAATCAACATCTGGGACCTAGGGTTAGTGTACGACATTAACGTTCTAGATGATGGTAACGTGGGAATCAAGATGACCCTCACCGCTCCAGGCTGCATGATGGGTGGAATGATTGCTGAAGAAGTCAAATCAAAGATCAAAGCCATGAACGGCGTCAAGGATGCGAAGGTTGACCTTGTATGGGAACCGCCCTGGTCACCAGACAAGATGAGTGAAGAAGCAAAAGCACAGATGGGAATATCCTAACCGACCTAGGCCAACCCACCTTTTCTTTTCCCTTTTGAAATTCTGACGGACAGTTCTACCCAAGAATGGGTGCTGGGCACCTGTGGAAGCGGGGTGGCTCCACCCATTGAGGGGTGGAGCCAAACGGTGCCAAACGAAGATGACCCTCGCCTCATTTTACGCCTCGATCTGCTCGTACGGCGCGGTCTGCTGGCTGACTACACGAATCAGTGTGAGTGGTTCTACTTGGCGCCCAGTTCACGTTTCTTCCAGCGCAGGTTGTGGCCGTGGCATTTCCTGCAGCGATTAGACGGGCCCGGGTTGCGAGCGCCGCAATCGCGGCATACCTTGTAGTGCAACCTTACCTTCTGCGCGAGCTGTTTCTTCACAACATCGGTAATGGGCATGTGCAATTACCTTGAAGCGAATTCGCTACAAGCAAAAAGAGGCATATATACCGTGCGTTAACAAAATTCCGGAAAACGCAATCTGACTCACTCGGAAATGCGGATGTGATTTCGACGCAAACGGAAGACTCGCTGGATAAGATCTCAAGCGAGGTGGTTTCCTGCAGGAAGTGCCGCCTTTGTGAGACGAGGAAGAAAGCAGTTCCCGGTGAGGGTTCATCAAAGGCGAGGCTGATGTTTGTCGGGGAAGCCCCAGGAGAGCAAGAGGATTTTCAGGGTCGCCCATTTGTTGGAGCCGCTGGTAAACTTCTCACCGAGCTCCTTGCGTCGGTAAATTTGAGGCGAGAAGAAGTCTACATCACGAATATTGCGAAGTGTAGGCCCCCGAACAACAGGCCGCCCAGAAAGGATGAAGCGGCAGCTTGCAGGGCGTACCTTGAACGGCAGATCGCCCTCATTCAACCGAGCGTAATCTGCCCGATGGGCAACTCAGCGATACATGCGCTAATCAACTCAGATGACCCCGTAACGGAGGTTCATGGTATACCCTTCGAGGTCGGTGGGAAGACATACTTTCCGCTGTACCACCCAGCTGCCGCACTCTACACCTTCAGTTTGAGGGAGGTGATGCTGGAGGATTTCAGGAAGTTGCGTGCACTTCTCGACTCTGCAGTAGACTAGTCCTCTTCGAAGACCGGTTTGTTGCCTAGGACTTTATCGATTCGGTCCATAATCTCCGAATCTAGCTTTGAAACTACCTCTGGCGATTTCATGTTCTCTACGACTTGTTCCGGTCGGGTTGCGCCCGTAATTACCGTGCTCACATTCGGGTTCTTCAGGCACCATGCCAAAGCCAATTGCGCCATCGTACAACCCAGTTCAGAAGCAATGGGTTGCAACTGTATCACTTTCTCAATGTTCTGCGGTGTGAGAATGTATTCGCGTAACCACTCGTAGCCTTGAAGGGAACCCCGAGTTCCTGCTGGAATGCCTTTGTTGTATTTGCCTGTTAGTAACCCTGATGCCAACGGGCTCCAGATCGTTGTGCCCAAACCAATTTCACGGTATAAGGGAAGGTATTCTTTCTCCACTCGGTCCCGATGCAACATATTGTATTGTGGCTGTTCCATCTGCGGCGTGGTCAGGTGCTGTTCTCTTGCAATAGCGTGGGCACGCATTATGTC